>Ga0307518_10003586_pt1 | contig 11153 bp, 8 predicted proteins | sample 25_EM_MG_FD_203889 | JGI IMG/M metagenome (GOLD analysis project Ga0307518, IMG submission 203889) | Populus trichocarpa ectomycorrhiza microbial communities from riparian zone in the Pacific Northwest, United States - 25_EM | ecosystem: Host-associated > Plants > Roots > Unclassified | place... | reverse complement strand
CCAGTCAAAGGTGACCTTGAAAGCCGACTCGCCGGCGGTTAAGGAAGTGATGGTGGTAATCCATTCTTCCAAATATGCAGGCTCTCCTAGCTTCCCTTTCAAATCATTCTCTACAAAAGGCACCAAATTCCACTTTAGATAGCTAATGACAGTATAATCTCGGTAAAATGCAGGTCCATTTACTGTTATTATAATTACAAATGATGGGCTACGTTAATTATGATTAGCCATGATGATCCAACATTTTTTCAAGACAATTTACATTGATCCTGATCAAACTCAATAGATCTGACGGAATCAAACACTAAGAAATGTAAAAAAAAAAAACAAAAGACATTGTTTTGATAAAAAGATAATAATCGACTCAAATTAACTCAAGAATTCATTAACCTAATCTCCTTTTCACTTTCAATACTAAGTTGGATGTGACAATTATGGTGGATATATAGAGTCATGCAAGACAAAATATCTCACTTCCAATGAAATTTCGTTTCGAGGTAGGTTGTGGCATGCGGTTTGTTGAAAGGTAGGTGAATTTATGCTTGTCAAAATCACTATCAAATGATGCATGGAGTTGGATAAGACGACAAATACTATATGGCATCTGCAAATGTTCATGTATTGAAAATAATATTCTTACCTTATCTTGATTAATAAAAAAAGCATGAGGTTTCTCTTCAGGTTAAGAACTAAGTAATAGAGTAATCCCTTACTTCATAGTTAAATCAACCTGTAATTCTACAATTAAGAGCAGCCAATCAAGTCCCTCGATAAGCCTTATGCCCCATCTACTACAAAGGCAATTTTATCTCATTATGATTTATAAAGCAGTCAACTTTTTTGTTCTCCAGAAACCTCAAGTGGCTGCATTTACCAATATTTTAATCACTTCCATTTCTTGTCTGACATGGTATAACACCAATATATTATTAGCAAGGTGTAATAAATTATATGCACGAGGATGTAATAAAGAAAAAGATTAGGTTGAATGGGTAAACCTATGAATAAATATGGTCATGTTGACAATATAAAAATAATAGCAGGTCCAAGAATTATTCAAAAACAATTAGAATAAGATATATTGCAACGTAGATAGAGAGATGAAGGGGAATGGGTAAAATATATATAGCTGTAATAATTGACTCAAGCTTCAGGTACGATTCACAAAGAAGTTTAGATTATTGAATCAGTAATCAACTCATGGGTTAATTTAGATCTACCTTTTTTATTCAAAACAATTTTATTTTAGTTTATTTTTTATTATTTCTTGATTTTAATTCAAGATCGTACACAACTCACTGAATCACTTCGATATTCAAACTTACTTAAATGAAAACTCGACTCGATTCAATCTCTAAACTAAGCCATAATTATGAATATGTGATCACGTACAGTATATAAATAATAGCAGGTCCAAAAAGATTATATAAACGAAATAAAAAAAGGTCCACTTGAGGTGATGCCTGTGACTTGGTTTGGCCTCATTTCGATTTTGAAATTTACTCCAAGCACAGTGCATTTAGGTATATATAATGTCAGAATCTTTATGCCCCTAGTCCTCAACATGATCATCCATACATGTCAAAAAGTAGCAGTAGTGGGTTTCGTGCCTTACCAAATCAACTTGTCTGCTCCCTGTGGTGTTTATGCACAAGTTTCTACTTTTTTCAAGCACAAACAATATATTAAAAAGTGTTGATCCATTCCTAATCAAGTCGTTAAGAAGTAATTAATTGATGAGTCTTTAACAAGCAGATCATGAACATGATCTTGGTTGCTCTTATCTGATTTCCTTGATACGCTACAATTTTGCTTGCTTTACTTCATCCAAGGTGAAGTACGTTCATGCATGGATACTAGTAAACTACAGAGAATGAAGCATAAAAAGATGGCTCCTGAAGAGGTTCAGGCTCAAATTATCCCACAAAAAATGGTTTTCGAGGTTGAAAAAGCAACAAAATAAAGAAGTATATATCAACGACTCACCAGAAGGATCACTGTTAACAGCGCTAACGAGTTGCAGAGAGACTCCTTGGCCTAAGAACTCATGAACACGATCAAGAACTGATGCATTGAAATCATTGAAGTCCAGAACATTTTTCTTCATCAGCACAACAGTCCCTTTGATTTTCTTCACCATCTTTTTAGTACCATTACTATGATCACCTGTAATGGCATCAATAATGCTATGCAACATTTTTCTCTCTTTTTCTTGCTTGCTTCGTCTCTTGGCGTAAACAAAGAATATAAAGACAATTGTTTGTGTAAGGAATTATTGTGAGAGGAAGGTATGATTGTGTGGTGGTATTTATAGTGAAATATACGCATGTGGAAGCTTCATTGCAGGTTCTGTTCACTTGCTTTTTTAAAGAAAAATGAAAATCACTTCGATAAAAGTCTTCTTCTTCATTTAATGATTTAGCTACCCTATTGCTAGTCTTCTGATAGATTTACCGCGTGTTTATTCAAGAGAGAGTGACCTACTTCTTTCAAGGACTTTGTACCACACACGCACCCACATGGACTTTTTTTATTTTGAAGATTTCATTTATTATGTTCATCAAATCCAATTTGATTTGAGGAAATATAAAAATAATTTCAATGGAGAATTAAAAAAAAAAGGTCATTGTTCAATTGTTGAAGGGAGCAATCAAGTGACAAATCGTAGAGGCGGCTTCAATTATAATAATAAAAAAATCAAGATATTCTAGATTTTCTCCTAATTAGTTATTAAAATTAAGATTTCATGTGGGAAACTGAAAGTAATTCTTTTTTTAAAAAAAATAATATCTTATTTGATAATTTATTTTATTATATAGAAACTAAAATTCCCATAAATTCTTAGTTTTAATGTGAATCATTTATGGTTGATTATGTCAGATTTTAACTTTTAGTTTTTCTGGTAATTTGTTTTTAGAAAGAAATTAATTAATAAAATAAATGTGATCAACGTCTTCTTCTTTTTTTCCTCTTATAATTAAAGCTACCACCAGAACATTTTATAAATAAAACCTTCATCGTCTACATTTCAAAAACAAAATCAATATCCTAAACATTTTTTAGGCAAATTAGAAGAAGTCCAAGGTATTTTACAAAGGTGAGTGCGTCGCACAACATCATAGTTAATGGTAGCTCCATTAATTTTATCCACAAAGAGAGGTGGCCAAATTGGAACCCCATATTTGTGTTGGTGCCCAGTACGACCTTTTGAACATGTTTATCATCCCTCTCCTCTTCCTCACAGCTTTCTTGTCGCTTCATTTTAGCACATAACAATATCGTTTTTTTATATTATTTTTTTTTATCACGAGAGTTATTGAACCCATTCCAGTTCAGTGGGCTAGGTTGAGATCTTTCATAAAAAAAAATTAGGTATAGTTGACTCGGTGTAATTTAATAAAAAATTCGAGTTGATTCAGGATTCGGTCGAGCACATTAAAATTTATTGACTTTTTTATATGAATTAAGGGTTGTTTTGAATTTAAAAATAAATAAATTAATCCGAGTTAATTTGTCTAATCTGTTACATGAATCTTGCACCCCCATCAACCTCTAAATCAAGATTAATAGCTATGCTTCTCACATTGTTTGTTCCAAGTTCCACGAAGAAAATTGGTAGGATTCTTGGTGGCTTGAATAGCAGCCCTTTTGGAATTCATGCAGGCATTCCTGTTTTTTATCCTTCTTTTTACGTGTATTGGTGTGGTTCACCAACATAAAATAATAGAAGCAATTTTATATCTGCTTTTCACGTTTTATATAGTTAAGAACCATATCCATGGCTGCTTTCGGAAGAAACCAAGAGATTACTATATATTCTAATAGCTTGCAAGACTTGAAATAAAACAACAATGTTGAGAAATTCTATCGAAGAAAAGCATTCTTCATCTTGACCATGTACTATTCCATGATGCTATCCAAAAAATACCATCCTGATCTCAATAGAGTCCAAGTTGAATTAAATTCCTGTTTTCCTTTACCATATCTCCAGCTTGGAATGCATTTATTAATTATTTTTTCCTGCACAGTAGCTTATGATTTCGTTTAAACTAGTTTCAATTACTCTAATTTATTTATTTAATTATTACGTAGCAAGAAAACATGCCAGGTTTCGTGGGTGAAATTGAAATCAAGTTTTCTTTATTATTATTTTTTTTGGTAATTGTGGGTATCTTAGCCAGTTTATGCACATATCGACTAATTCCTCGAGACCCTGAAGTTAACAACCATTTAAGTCTTTAGTAGTAGTGAGGTTTATGAAACTCAAATTGATGACCTCTAAAAAACAAATTTAGGACCTGACTAGCTAAATTACACTTCTCAGGATTAAATCAAGTTTTATTTTGTTTTATCAGAATTACATTACATTATTTTATTTTGTGAAATACATAATTTGTAATCCTATGGTAAGGTAAATATATGTGTCATGTAATTAGGTTGAATGTTCAATATATATGCATGCATGTTTGCGTTCACTCACGTAATTGCTAGTTAAGTCTACCAAACCATACGTCAAAGAATCATAAACACAAATAAAATAGCAAATCAGCAATATATGACATCTTTTACGCATGCTTAATTCATTCACCAAACTTTTATGCCGTTGCTTATCTAATGGTAAGAACTTTGATTTGAAACAGCTCCCGAGGTAGCTTGTGCTTGTAGAATTAACAGATCGCTCTTCCTGCAATATTAAATGTTGGGTCATTCCCACGTGTCATTCAACATATTGATTTGTTATTGGGGTAATTTTTATTTTTTAAAATATTTTTTATTTGAATAATTATATTATATTAATAAAACTAGAATCGCTAGGTCAAATAAAAAATAATATTTTAATTGTTTTGATTATGAATCTTATGAAATTTATAGGGATTGTTTATTGGGTAAGATGATCAAAATAACCTTTTATCGGAAAGAAAGAGCGAGAAGAAATTAAAATCAAATTAATTTCAAAGAAATTATTGGATACAGAAATTAATGTTGTAAATTACAGTTGTTTATGCATCTAGCCACTTGTATTAAACCATGCCTAATCGTAGGAATTGAAATTCCCATGACATCATTTGGAAAGTATACCAATCATTTTGTCCAAGGCAATGAAGTATAATCATACCAACACCTTATTTTATAAATAAGCTTGGCAAGTTTCTTTGGTTGATAAGTTCTTAGAAAGTTTTTGTTTGATATAAAAAAAAATATTCCAACATAGAATAGTACTTATTTTAAAAAAAAACAGAACAAAAAAGGAAAATCAAAACTTTATGCTCGGATATAATATTACGTTGTCCAAATGTTTTTACGTTTCAAAAGCGTTTTTTAAAAAATTAAAATTTTTTTATTTTTTTCTTTGTTTTAAATTAATTTTTTTTTTGTTTTTAGATCATTTTGATATGCTGATTTCAAAAATAATTTTTAAAAAATAAAAAATATATTATTTTGATATATTTCTAAGTGGAAAGTATTTTGAAAAGCAACCGCAATTACTGGCTACTAATTTATTTTGTTCCTCTAGTTTTTACTTCTTGTGTTGCAATCGAAATAGAAAAACTAGGACGGTTGCAGTTGTAGTTTGGGAATTAAATTGCAAGAATAATAGTAGTTTTCGTGCCTCATTTAAATTGAACGCTTATAGGTATAATTGTGGGACTTGATTAGGACTAACTTTTTAAAAAATAATAATTAAATTTGGATCAATTTGAGTTAATATTTTTATTAAAATGATTTTATTTTATTTAAAAAAAATATTGGGATTGACAGGAAGAGATTTAACAAATATGATTATAGAAGGAGCACCTTCTTGCAAATGACAAATAATTTTAATGACAATTTGTGGATAGTGACCAAGTTGTGGATGTGCGAACACGTAAATAAAGAATTAAAAGCTATTCCCAATTGCACTGTTTCTTTTTGACGAGTTATTGCAAGTTGTATCTTTCAATTTCGCTATATTATGGCTTTTGCTAGGAGAGAGGAGACATGGGGCAGGCGGCTTGGGATACTTTCCGAATCCAACTTGCAAATCACCAAGCCAATCAAACTGTGAGTTTGAGTCTTCAAGTCTTCGATTTAGGCACCTTGACGGGGTCGTGGAAAAGAGAGGCTGGTCCTGGTCAATATGGGTCTAGTCTGCTGCTGTATGGGATGCATACAATTCTCCAGACGTATTTCTTAGAATTCCCTGTTCTTGAATCCATGGACCTGTCGTCATTCAACACGCGTAATTCTTTTCCTATCCAAAACTTTAACCAGGAAAGAAGAACACTTTGAAGCCATCTACATCCAGATTGATGGATGAGGTGGCTCCAGAATGCCGTATCTTAAGATGATCATTTAGCTGTAGAGAATTCAACACAAGCGGTCTCATTTGGAGCCCAAACTATTGACCTGGTCAGAATTACTTACTTGCGGGTTAATCAACTGAATCCTGATGAATTCATCTTAATAACAAAGAATCCAGAAAACCGCATGAACTAAAGTTTGATGATTCGATTCGGAACAAAGGAGAATGACACAAACGAAGAACACCCCCATAATCAAACAAGCAGAAAAGGATCAACCATAGCATTAAACATGACATGACAGGGGGGATGATATTTCTTCGTACGAAAATAGGATTCAAAAGAAAAGATTAATTTAGATTGTGATAAATCTGAACAAACCAAACTTACAGATGTATTTTCCTGTTCCGGTGCTTCGTCTATCAAGTAATTATGACTGCTCAAGATATGGACTTGCATATAGTTGATGAACAAAGCTGTGATATGATTAGAAATCATCTTTTTTGTCCTCTTGGTTCCGGTACAAACCTTTGTCTCTAATGTAATCAATCACTCCATCTGCAGTTAAGTACTTTATGGACAACCCCCTTGAAATGCTTTCCCTAACTCTTGTTGAACTGATCTGGTTTGGAACAAGATCATTTGTAACTCTAATATTACCCTTGTTTTCATTCAAAATTTCATCATTAGATATAATCTTGTTAACATCTTGCCCTTCTCTACATATGCAGACCACACCATAGTCGCTGCATATGGTTTTCACCTGATCACGAATCCAAAACCCAGGAATACTAAATGATTGGAGTAAATCAGAACCACAAACAAGCATGACCCTAATTGATTCTCTGGACATCTTCGTGCCATTAGTAAATGAACCCTCTACTCTTTGTAAAATAGTCAAAGTACGTTGGAAAGTGCTTTGGTTTACCTCCCATGGATCAACCATTATGAAATCTGAAGTTTCACAGGCCAAGCGACACATCTGCAACCTATGATCCCCAGATATGAGGCCTGCTTTCTTGTATGCATCACTAACAGGCGACATGTATGCTGCAATGACATGGAATCCCTCTGACTGTAATGCATCTCTTGCTAGCTCAAACATTCGCAGGTGCATAAAAGTTGGAGGATTGAAACTGCCAGTTGCCACGAGAGCAACATTTATCTTGTTATTTTCCTCAGTGGAATTTAGGCCAAAAGATACCTTTTCCATTGGCAATTGAAGATCCATGATATCTGAACGACAGTGATAGAGGAGCATTAGGGCACCGCATTCTTAATAACATGCTTACAGTTATGCACAGCTTCCCAGTACACATGCACTTTGATGGTGCAGCAAAAGCTGAGCATAGACTAGTTGGAGATTTCCAATTCCAAATTGGGTAAATTCACATCTTGTTCATAAGGATAAATCCATCCAAGATGTACAATAATTACAAACTGTGTGTACAATATCTTAATAACACATTAGCTTTAGGCATCAATGAAATATGGACAAATGTTACCTTTAGTAAGTAATCATGTAAATCACATAACTTGATCATTGCAACATGACAGACTTAAAAGATCAAGTAGCCAAATATGTCCGCATGCATGAGTGTGTTGGGAGTGAAGGCACATTAAGGTGAATAGTTAAATTGTGATCCAAAATGACTAAGATCAACAGACAATGAAGGATCAGAGTTGGAGCAAGTTAAAATTCACAAAAGTCAACACATCATGTTTATTCACATAGTAACATACATGAGACTGGATACATCATTATATTTCATTCAGGACAAGAGAGTGAAGGAGCTAAAGGCATATAAGTGTCCCCAAAAAAACACATACGAGCATGCACACACGCGAGCACACACAAAGAGGAGGGGGGGGGGTGTCTGCTAAGAAGAGTGAATCAAAAGAGTTTATCGAGGTACAAGGGATAATCCAGTTTAATCTCTCGGTGATGAGGAACATACTGAAACCACAATGCCACGTGGAATCTATTTATAAAAGCACATTGACATGCAGACAAGGGGAAGTTGAAGACAGCAACCCTCATTTTGCTGCTATGAAACCTCTCCCCACAGGTAAATCAAAGGAAATGATCAGTTTCTAGGTTTACCTCTTCCTACACCACCACCCATCCCTTTGTGACCTTTACCACCACCTAAATATGTGCTAGCATCAGAATTTAACTTCATGTCCTTTGGCAAGGGAAGAATATTATCCACGCTCTTCAGGAAACTGGGATCATCAACAAAGCCATCATCTCAAATGTGGAAGAAGGACCAACTCTTCTGCACTGGATGAAAATGGACTCAGAAAGCATGGCCCACAACCAATCTTTTTCTCAGGTTCTGAATGACCCTGTTTAAGCAACTACAGTAGCATCATGTACTCAAACTTTTTGACATTAAGATTGGGAGGCCAGAACTGAAGGAAATAGTTGAAAAAATAGAAATCTCCACTGCTGAAACAAAAGTCTTTTTGAACCAACCTAACTCTACCCGACCCTTCCTGTTCCTTCTTCTCTCCCTCTCCCTTAAGCTTCTCCAATTGCTTTTCCTCCATAAATTTAACCACCTTCTGCTTCTTTAGCACAGCCCTGTTTTCTTCAATTTCCTCCCTCATTCACTAGGTGTCATTGCTAAAGATCAAAACTTCAAACAAAATTTAGAAGAGACAATGATTCTGACAATCTCCTAGATTATGCGAAAAAGCCATCTACTCTAAAACTCAACTCAAAACAAATGTCTCTCTCACATAAGAAAATGCGTTTGAAAATAAATATAGGTTCAGTGGGTATCCTAAAAATAACAAATTTAAGATAGCATAGACCTCAGACGAAGAACACACGCATAAATAAATAGAATCAGAAACCTAGTAATACTAATATTTCTTCAATTTTAATGCCAAGGATGATAATGATAATATATGAATATGTGATGTATAGAGCATTACAGTTGGCAGAAGTTTAGACAAAGAAAACCTTCAGTTTAGATTCTACAAAAGAAAGCTGATATGTCACTATGAGACTTGTGAACAAAGACTATTTACAAGCATATAAAGTACAAAACAGCAAAAAACCAACAGATTTAACTCACTACTCCCTTTCCTTGCAACAACAAAATCCCCACACAACTTCTCCCTTCATATACATTATAAACAAGAACTTTTGTCATCCCCTCTTAATACCTTGAAACTTCCCTTCATGTAATACGATTGCAACCACAAAAATCCTGTCCCGGAAACCCAAATTGCCACTCTAAACTAATAAACCGGTGCCAAAGAAACTCTTTATTTCCACAACACCAATATCCACATATTGCAAAATCCTATGCTCTCTTCTTTCCCGAGAAAAAAAAGACCATCCCTTTTTCACATTCCACAATTCGCAATCACATCCTTTATGTTTGACAAAATCCTATAATTCTAGCTAACATAAAGTACTACTCCACTCTCTTCAAACCTTCCCTTGACAGCAAAGATTAACCTTTTCTTGATTGAATTTACTAATTTAAAACAAAAACAAAGAGAATCATTCTACTAATGCTAAACCAAATTTAGCAGAGACAATTAAGGTAATGACCAACTAGCTCCCATTTAAATAAAAAACCCACATCAAAACAAAGTCTTTAACACAAAAGCACATGTATTTGTGCCTAGCTATGCATAAAAGTGTAAGAAAATGCTCACATTTTGTTCGTTTCACACCACACACAGCCAAAAGCACATGTAAAAAGAGAATCAGAGATATAGTAGCGAAACCTTGTGAAAAGTGTATCAGAATTTGCCACTAGCTTTGCCGCACCAGAGAGAGAGAGAGAGAGTCTGTAACAAGAGGTACTCTCTCCGTCTTTCGGATTTCTTCTGAACTGAATTCTCTCTTCTTGTTCACTTCTTTTGACTTTGTCTTTAGGAGACCGACCTCTCCACCGTTGATATCTTGCAAAGCGAATCTAACACTGTTTGAGGTTGGACTAGATTTTCAACAGTCAGTCTCTTCTCTTTTTCTTGACACGTTATACCACTTTTGATGCGTGCCCGCCGGGGTGAGCTATCGGCTTTCGGTTTCGGTTTCGGTTTTCAATATTTCGATTCCGTTTTCGGTTAATCGAACTTATCAAAAGCATAACCTGTTCTAAACCGAATATTTTCGTTACTAGGCACGGTTCATCTAGCGTGTTGACTTATATACTTTATCAAATCAAACCTCAAATCATACCTAATAATTATACAAATATAGAGTCGTTCCTTTGACCCAAATGACATGAACCAACTCATATAAATTATAAGAAGACAATCAATATTTATTTTATAATTATATAAATAACTTAAAGGCATGGGAATTTAAATACAAGTACAAGATGAAATCTTGCTTAGACATTTATGGTATTCTAAAATAGATGTTTAGAAATAAGTTTTTTTTTCTTTTTAGTTTAACGTGGGTGTCCGAGCCAGCTTGTGCGTACCTTAACTAATCTCACGGGCCCTAAAGTTTTTTTTAATAGTTGGATAACGAGTTTTTAATTAAGTATTATTGCTATTTGATATATTCTCAATAATTAAGAAAAATAATAACTTGATGAAGAAATCTTAGTACTTCCAAAACAATTTTCTTTTAGTGTGTTTAGATACTTTTATATACTTAAATTGATATCTTATTAGAAATAAGATGATATAAATATATATATAAAATATTAAATCCTAATAATAATATTGTTTGTTATTGTTTTGATATGAAATAAATACTCTGTAAAAAAAATGATGTTATATGTATATGCTGATAATAGAGAAATTATAAATATTTATTTAAGTGATTCAAGGGTATTTATACCACTAAATTTTATCATTTTACTTCTATAAAAGAGCTGGAAAGTCATTCCATCT
>Ga0307518_10003584_pt1 | contig 11157 bp, 8 predicted proteins | sample 25_EM_MG_FD_203889 | JGI IMG/M metagenome (GOLD analysis project Ga0307518, IMG submission 203889) | Populus trichocarpa ectomycorrhiza microbial communities from riparian zone in the Pacific Northwest, United States - 25_EM | ecosystem: Host-associated > Plants > Roots > Unclassified | place... | reverse complement strand
GCACAGCCATGTGGTTGAGACATCCAAAAAGGGAATCCCACATGGCACAACCGCTCGATCCGACGCTGGCGAGCTACTCGAAGTACGCGAAGTACGCGAACTACTCGAACTACTCGAACTACTCGAACTACTCGAAATTCGCGGTGGGTAAGTTTTGTCACCTTTTTCCGTGGCCAGTTCTTCTTTGATTTGATGGCAGCTCAACAACGAATTCGGAACGGTGTTCAACAATTCTTCCTGCACCGAACCTTTTTCTGACTCGGGTCCACATACAATGCGTCTGCCACAGCGTGCATAGACTTCTTCATCAGAGCAAGTGGCACCCCTATATCAATCCTGAGTCCGACCAGACCCATCACGAAGATTTTGTCTGTAAGGGGATGCATTTACACCTGGCGGGTATCAAGAAAAAAATGCAAGATCCATATAGACCAGATGTCAGATGTGAACGGAATCGTACCACGTAATGTACAGCTAGTGATCATTGGTCACTCACCACATCCCCATGCGAAGTCGCACAGGTCGAGCCTGACCCACGCGGCGCCACCAACAGCAGCGACCTCATCTTTGCATCCATGCTAGTATCCGAAACAGCACAGGTCCACATGCGACTTGTCCCGCTGGGCCCAGATGGGCGACTCTCTCGCTCGTCAGCCCCCTTCCACCAGGTAAGATACAGCTTTGCTAGCTCCCTCACCCTCCGGCTGCGTGCGCAGAACGGTCGTCACGCCCTGGCCACGCTGTATCAACCACTTGACCGAGATCAGCGCCATGATCTGACGCTACAGCCGTAGCACATGTCCGCCCACTCGCGATCCACGAGGTAGTCGACCCCTTCTGTCCTGGATATACAGCCGTAACGACAGTGCTCCCGCTCAGCACATGCACGCGGGCATTCCTACGTGCACCCGCAAATTCGCAGTCCAACTGTATGTCATTCAGGTGCAGTTGTGGTTCACCGCTCGTTGGGTTCCATACTTCCCACGTCAGCAGAGACCCAGTCCTGATCCGGAGCTTGCGCGCTGGACGACGTCAGTGAGGCTCAGGGGTGGGTATTCGTACGGCTGAAGGTGTGAAATTTCCTGCGGCGAGCGCGTAGGACGAAGAAGGTGGCCGCTACAAAGCATACGGCAGTGACTGCGTCTACAGAGCCGTAGACGATGCCCGCGGTATTGTTTGTTGCCGACAATGTACTCGATTGGATATACAAGTGCCAGCGAGCGGTGAATGCGAGCGTTGGAAGACAATGGAAGGACGGACCACAGGGAATAGCAAGGCAGGGACAATCTGACTTGGAAGTTGAATAGAGGAAAGAGATATAAATGCCGTTGATGACGGAACTGATACTGAGACTTCCGGATAAGTTGTGGTGGGAAGCTTTGACAGGCAAGCAGAATCTGGTGGAGCGAAGGATGAGACCCTGAGGGTATTTGATGAACTACTTGTTACAGAATTGATTAGCAGGTATTCGGTGCATGGGGGGGAAGAAGTAGGGGATAATGTCAATGCGGGAGTTTAGCCAGCTATACCGCCTGTCCTAGCTGAGGAATACAAGCCCGGGATTCGGGACCACCGAAAATTTCTATCGTGGGTTGATAATTTAGAAACATGACAACAATGCAGACGAAAAAGAAGGTTGACCGTCAAAGTAGCAGAAAACGGAAATGTGTAGGTAGCGCTTGAGCTGCTGGAGGGAACCTGTGACTACTAATAGTAGGGAACATAGTGTGCACTTACCTACATATAATTGAGAGAAGGGAGATGTTTGACCTGCAGCAGTAGGCGACTTGGAAATGGAGGGGCTGGACGAGAGCGACTGAGGGTACGTGGTGAAACCATCGCAGCTGGATATTGTGCTATTGGACGACATATTGATATATGGGTCAAACTGTCCCAAAGATTGAAAACAGAAAGCAGTAAATCAGTACAGCCTGACGAGTCCAAGTAGCGTAAGTACACTCATGGATATGAATGCATGGGAGGAGAGGGACAGTTGGAGTGGCTGTGCCGCACATGTGGAAGATCGCGGAGCTCGCGATGCAGCAGGGCTTCCTCTCCTCGCCGACACTTGAGCAGCAGTCGTATTTGTTGTGGCTGTCTGCTGATTTTTTCGCGGTCGTCGTTCGATATTGTTTTCCATTCCAGAAGTAACAATGCGGCGCAGTACACTCAGCCATCTTCCGAGGACTGCCCACGGGCCACCAATCGGACACAATTTTATAACTTGGGCAAGGTCAGTTGCATCACTCAAGGCCACTGTGACACGCTGTCCCCGGTCCCATATGGCGGCCAGCGCGACGAATGGACTTGTAATGCCCGTGCATTGTTTTCCGTATTGACTTGTCAAGTAATACCCTGCTCCACTCATTTGCACCCAGAGTGACATGCCATGCGGGCTTGGCCAGCCTGCGATGGACCGTTACTAATGGTCTACACACGAGCTCACCTTTCTCAGGGAGGACCAAGTCTGTGTTTATGAACCGGCAGGCAGCAACACTAGTACGACCAATCAAGCAGACTACGCCGGTTTCTAAGCCACAACAACAGTAGCAGTCAGTGGACCAGACAAATCATAGGTAGATCTGGTTTGTAGGGTTGCGTGCGGACAGGTGGGGTTTGCGATTAAACGGCCATCCATAATAACTTGCTGATACTTCTGATCCGTACCAGTTAGCGAATCCAGGTGTACCACCCAGACGTGCAGCTATACATTGGTCAGTTGGCCCCGCTCTGCTGCTTGCATCATTCACTGCCCATGCTTCTGACTACGATCTTCGCAGTTCAAATATGTCCCACGATCAGAGCCCATATGAACAACTGCCACTGTCTGCACGAGCACCACCAGCCTCCTCCTATCGTGCTTGCCCAGCATGAACCGGTCTTGTCCCGGGCCAGGAGCGAGACTCGGGCAGCAGTGGCCAACGTTTACACTGTAATCCAGGGATTTTGAGGGATTTTGAATGATCCACCAATTTCATTGTTTGGTTTACTTGTACATATCATACATTATACCAATATCGCGGGCATTCAGTGTCGGTACATTTGACGAAGGTACAATCATGGCTGTGCACCAGAAAAGTTGGTTCGTGTCATGGGCTCCTTGAACTTGACTCGCTTCAGTGGTCTGCCTTCTCGATCATCTCGCAGAGTACGCTTCGAACTCGAATCAAGGTTGGCATCGTGTGTAGTACTAGTTGTATGATTTACTGGTGGTTTATATGGTGTTTAGATGACAATACGAAACAGTGAGATCAATACATACCTGCGGCCGGATCCAAGGAACGAAGATTAAGACGATGCTCTTCGTCAGGATGCATTATCGCAGAATACAGTTTGTCCGCATGTTCTGCACTCAGGTCGTAGATCCCTCTGTTGCGCTTCCGAGGAACCCTGACAGGCCAGTTCACCAATACGAGTCCCTGCTTCTCCAAATCATTGCCTAGGGTAGACCAAGGAAGGCGGCCATGGGATATGAAAACCTTGGATGACTCTGTTGGACCCGGAGGTATTGCAAGATGATATAATTCAAAATCACGACTTACTAAGCATCTCGAGGAGCCTTTCTTTGATCTGCTCGATCTTGTCAGATTTGGACAGGCCAGCGAACTGCTTACTGGAGTGTTGCATTGGGAATTTTCGCGAATCACCATCCCTTTTGATGGCAGTGAGATCCTGTTTGAGTCAAATGAAATATGGGCTCACACAGGACTCAAGATGGAGGAAACACCAGGCAAGGAACTTGGGAGAAGGCTGACAGACAAGTCCAAACCAATCGAGTCTGCATATCGAATCTGGATGAAAGCGTTATAAATTGAAAGTAAATTGGCATCTGAAATACAGACCAGCAAATTGAATTTCATAGCCAACTTTGACCACAACTCCTCCTTTGTAAGATTCTTGTTAATCATAATGTCTATGAAGGTTTCCATCCCCACTAGATCCTCAGTTATATGGGGATTCCTCTTCCTAGTGGTGGTGAGATCCAAAGAAGAATCAGGGACACCATCAAACCCATTCAATTCTTGATCAGTATCCTCAGTAACAAGATCTCCTATATCTGATGCAATTTAGAAAGACATACCAGATTCATCAGAGTCCGGAGACAAGTCACCTAAACTCGCAGAGAGTGCTGTGTCCGAGAAGAAGCGTGCAAAAAGAACTTGGCACCTTCGACAACAATGAAGCAGGTCATTTTTGTTCCTCAGAAATATTGCCACGGCCACGAAGGTTTTGAGGGTACACTTCGGCTCTTTTTCACCAAATACTTCCTGGGGCTCGCAATCAAAATAAAGCTCTGCGCAAAATGCGAGACCTTCAAGAGAAAGCTTTGAGGGTGGATATTCAGTAAAGCTTTCGAACCACCTGTATAAAGTCAACCAAAACTGGAAATGCCATCCTTCATCATGCTCATTGCTGCCATTCTGAACAGGAGGTGACAAAAGACCAGCAGTGACCCATGCAGTTGCACCCAAGATGACTGCGGGAGGTGCACCATCGAGGAGGCCATCAGGGATGTCTATTGAGACATCAGTCAGATGTTCTGTACATGGCGGAAGTCCAGCAGTGCAAGACAACCGCGCAGCACATTCTCGTAATCGATGTGGATAATGGTCATTTATATAGGGGATATATGTAACATCTTGTGTGTCGGACACAAGTCGAGACCGCAGTTGCTGTTCCACCTGTTGCCTTGCTTCTGGACCCACCAGTCTAGAAATGAGTGCAGCCTTTGCGACGGCCAAGCTATTGTCATCTTCGTCATACCAAATAGCATGCAAGCATAGGACATCCCACAGTGGGACTTTTGGATGTGTGCCTTGAACATTGAGTCGATATCTGTCATAACATGACGTGGCCCTTGGGGAATCCTTCATCAAAATAGGGACTCGAAGTAAAATGCTGCACACACCAGGATCTACAACGCGTGCAAGAGTAGTGTCCAATAGCCTCCATTGTTGGTGGCTTTCCATCCAACCAACTCGACATGTTGAACCAGCATCGTAGGCGTCGTGCTAACCATTCTTGTTCCTGTAGGCATGTACATCCGTCCTTTGTAAGTTTCGTCACCGCCACTTCCCATGCAGCAGAGTCCTCAGGAAACGCATCCCATGAACCACAAATGGCGAAATCTATACCTGACACCATATCGGACAGTTTAAACATCCCTTGTGGAGTGTGTCCCAGTTCGATGGCCAGGTCCTTTACGTGATTTGAATTGAAAGTAAGCCAGAAAATGGCTGCGAGGCGTTGTTTTGGAGTGGCATTGTGAATCCGCTCATTCCGAGGATTTCCAACATGGCTGCGCGGGTGTCGTGACTGATTGATACGCCGACGTAGCGCCGACTGTGCATCCACCCAATCGCCTTTAGGAATTTCACAATACGCGAGGAAATCAGGGCCAAGGTGCTCTCGAAGCCACACTTCGTCTCTGTCCATCCAAAGCCACACATCGTCTGTGAGGTCATTCCCCTCAATCATTCGGATCCACAGTTCCCGTGCCTTGGGGTGTAATCGCCAATGTCGTGTCCCTCCAAGAATGGCTCTGAGGACGACTGCGATCTGAAAATCTCCTCCAAAGACAAGATCATCTGCAGAAAGTTCGACACAAGCGATGTCGTCAGCCAAAACATTGCTGGTTTGCCAGGGTTCGTGGTTCACAATGTTCTAGCTTCAGTGCCATGGACGTACAGGAATGCTTATGATGCTTACCTGCCAGCATTACCAAGGTTTGGTTCGCTTGTCGAATGTGATTCCGCTGACAGCAAACCTGCCCCAAGAGCCTCAGCGTATGGATCGCTTGTCAATGCCGGATGCGATGGTTCGGTATGACTGGACTGGCCATACAAATGATCCCATGGTTGGGACCATCCAGGATTTCCAGCATCCTTAAATGCTGGTGTGAGGACGTGGGAGCTCATGGGGTCGACAGTGTGGCCCGGGTCGTCTTGCAATCGCGGGTCCCATTGTCCAGAGCTGTGAGCCCACAGAGCATGGTGGGGATGGTCCAACATCGCAAGATTGTCGAGTCGTTGCTTCAGAGATATCCGTTGACACGTGATTGTGATGGCTGCCCTGGCTGTCCGTCGTGTCAGACCTCCGGCTAATAGATACCCTTTTTCTAGTCTGTGATTATTGCGCTATGGACTGTGATTATACCTTACAGGCTCGTGATTCTACATAGTCGCCTATATAAACTATCGTCCGTACGCCCTGTGTACTTAGGATTCTCTTTCCTGAAATCACTATCTTGTAAAGTATGACATTAAATTTGCACAAATATTATTTACCCCGAATTGGATTGCACAGGGTGTCCGACCAGAATGGCAAGTATGTCCGGACCAAACAGCAATATGTCCGAGCAAAACAGCAACATGTCCGAACAAAACAACAGCATGTCCGAACAAAACAGCAATATGTCCGAACATTTTGGACAGCAATAATTATAATCCTTGATTGGCAAATATTGCCTAGTATTGATTACAAGTAGCTGTGACTACAAAGTTTGATAATAGTTTATTTAGAAGTTGTGGCATAGTACTGTAGGGGCATTGGAGTCATAGGCTTAAATCATTGCTTTGTAGTGTTGGCATTATGGTCTAATGGATTCGTCACCCCGGCTGTGAATTAATGCTGGCAGGCTTGAGTCCACAAGGTCTAAGTTCAATTCCCTCCCTGTGTAAAAAAAATAAAAGGCATTTTGCTTATTTCTGGAATGACTTTTTTGTCTTTGCACCACAACAGCCTTGAGCTAATTTCACTTGGTAATATACTCCTTAAATTATTAGTACTAGGCTAAAGACCATGTCCCAAGTTTATTGGCCTTCAGTAGTTAGCTTTTGAAGGGAAACAGACATTTCAAGTCAATGCTCTAAGTGCTTATGTAAGAAAAGCGAAAATTTGACCTCTGTCTTGTTCCAGCTTTCCACAACACCTTTCCAGCACACCAGGGTGCTGTAGTATAGGGTATTGATAGACAGAAGGCAATGTAGTGTGCTGACACTTGGTAGTGTTGGAGTATAAACGGATTTGTTATGGTATGTTTACATACTTACATAAGCGTAAAGCGCACTACAGTAGAGTTCTAGTACTATAGTTCCCTCTAGTGCTCTGTGAAAAACTCCCTGGAGAGTTTCAGACATGTTTTTAACTCAACAACCTTTTCTGGGGGGTTTTTGACATAGTTTTTAACCAGTTTTTAACATGAATTTAGGGGTAATTTTTTTACAGTGCATAAGGTGAATTTCAAACTCAAAAGGCACATATAACCTTGGTACCACCGTGATTTCTTGCTCAGGTGGAGTACTGCACCCATGGGGAGGTGTTCACAAGATACAACATGAGTGAGTATACATTGTTAAACACGATTCTTTGTTTTCCAGGTCGTTGTACAACCAGAATTGGTTCCTGTGCACATGCACAATGAAAAATGGTAGTCTTGTTTGGATCATTGATTCAATAGCATCAAATGGCAAGCTCAAGAAGCCTGTGATCACCAGGATGCTCACCATGGCCACACACTGCAGGTTCAGACACATCAGCTGGCATAAGCACCTGTATTACTAATGGTAAGCCCCGCAGCCCCACTCTTTACTTTAATTACATACCTGGTTGGACAGCTACTGCACTTTCATCAGCAGGGCTCCCTGTGGTGTCATCCATATTCACTATTACATCTGAATTTTCACCATCAGTAGGCTCTGGGATCTCATGGTGTAACTATTGGGAGGCAATGTCCACAATATGGAGAACGTGGACACAGCGCAGCGGGCTCTACACAAATGACAATGAAGTCTTAACTCACTTGAGTAGAAGGTTCAAGCTTGAAGTAATAAACCGAAGGTGGTTTGATAGTTCTTGGATAGAACAGAGAGTAAATCGTAAGTAGGAAAAACTCTACAGCACTCCAAGTATCGTAGGGGTATTTATACATCTGAGATGCACACAGACCATGTAAAGTAGAGTGTTTCCTAAGAGTCCATAAACGGACGGTAGATAAGTACCTTCCTAACATAGTAGTTCTGTGGAACCTCGTAGAACCTCGAAGAAGTCCACAGTGAGTCATACGTGAGATAAGAGATAAGAAACGGTCTAGATTGACCCATAAGAATGTTCCAGAAGGAACGTTATCTCCTTATCATGACCTCGTCATAGATAAGAGATATGACTCCGGTTAGTCGGTACTCTTTGATAACCGGTCATGTGACTTTGACAATCACATGGAAGAGAAAGAGTCCAGACACATCACGTGTCAAGGCTCCTGAGAAGTCACGTGCTAGTGATGACTAAGCACTTACTTTCTCAACAGTAACTGGCTCAAACACTTGTGACAAGACTGACTTACTGGCAAGTTTACTGGCTCATAATGATACACAGTAGCATGTGGCAGAGATCACGAACCCATTTTCTGATCCAGGGAATTTATCCAGTTCTATTACAGGTGCATCAACAACTGCAACGAGTCCCAGTCCCCGCTTCTTGAACTTGAATGGGTAGGGTGTGGTTTCATCTTTCTGTCCACCTGGCACAAATGCAACTTTGAGTGCATGGCTAAGCACAGCTTCACTTGTGCTGTATGTCTCCACCGCTTCAGGATCCGGTGCTCAGTCCTTAAAATGGTATTCGAGTCACTGCCTGTCTGGGGATGTCACTAGGCAGGTGAGTGAATGCAGTTTGAAGCCATTTTAACACTTTCCCCATGGTAACTCATCTTTGGGGATGTGTGAGATAGATGCCCTCAGTGTTGTGGCCAACTCCAACAGCAAATTGATGCCGAATGCAGATGGTGGATGGCAGATACCATCGTGGATGTCATCGCGGGTGCAGCCACGGATATGATCGTTTCGAATCTACAAACAGTATATATTCAGACTAGAGTAAATTGAAATTCCAATCTAAAGCCCGAGGCTTCCCACCCTTAGTTCGAATTTTGACGGCTCTCATCCTCCTGCATATGCATTATACTATATTGGGGTTTTTGACAAGTTTTTGACACCCTACTTTACCCCCCCGAGTTATAACCATGTTAAAAACTAGTTAATAACATGTAAAAAACTAGGGTAGTTAAAAACATCAGAGTTTTTCATGGAGCACTAGTTCCCTCAGTAGCTTGCCAGCATACTGAGGGTGAGTACCATCTACTAACCACCACATACACCTACTAATACCTTGTAGTTACCCTACAGGTATATACTAATATAATAGTAGCTTGCCAGCATACTGAGGTTACCCTACAGATCTCCTTCTCTCTTCTCTTCAGGCTAGACCTTCCCTGTGCAGACCACCACCTTTCTATAGGTTATGAGCCCTGGCTCTGCCTAGCCAGAAGGAAAGGAAGTACCAGGAAAAAAGGAACCCAGAGGTAAAACAAGTGAAATGGTCAAAATTCCCGCACTCGAACTCGACGGACAAAATTGGAAAAATTACCGCGCGAAGTTACTCGAGCACGCAGCCACGAAAGGTTGGCTAGATGTATTAGCTGGCGCATCGGACGACGGAACGAACGATTGGGAAGGGTGTAATGCTTTATTGCACGAACTACTCCATGATACAATCCCTATATCTATCTACATCCGACTTCGCCGCAACACTGCTCATCAAGTCTTCAAAAACCTCGCAAAACGTTTCCGCGACCGCGAACCCATTGCGGACCCCCGCGCGAAGAAACTCGCGACCTGCGCAAACGAGGACAAACGTTATCCGTCAGCGGAAAGTCCTACAAGCGAGAATGCAGCCACTGGCACAGAACGGGAAGACCCACCTATGAAAGACCTCACCCGAGGCAATGAAGACGTCGACGACAGAATTGTCGGACGCAAAGACCTGGCACGCACGAGCCTTGAGGCTTCGGCTACAGGCAATAGCGCCGAGAGCGCAGAGACGACACCTGTCGTACTCGAAAGCACGCCACACGAAACGCAAGACCAACCACAGGACTCACCACAGGTGACACCGAGGCTGCCAACTAAGGGCAAGCCAAGCGAGTGCAAGCGGGAGGTGGTGGAGAGCGTCGTGACGGCAGAGCGCACGATCGGGACGGTCGAAACGGCCAAACCAACCGAAATAATCGCGGACGTCGACAGGACGGCCTTGCTGGGCAGAGAACCGGCGGAAAGGGCCAGTGGAGTCGACGAGGGCGACGAAACGGAGCGCGACAGCCAGTCGCGACTCCAACAAACAAATTTTTACTGCAAAGAAAGCCGTCAGCACGACGCAAACGCGAACAGCAACGTACCTAAAGCACACGGACTGCCGCTCGAGGGGGAGTGGTTAGTATGTGCGAGCGGCGAGACGAGCGACTGGAATGGCGACGCGAATGCGTCGAACGCAGCCATTGAGCGCGTGGTTAGTCCAAGCGAGTCGAGAGTGGCCGAGGACACCCCAGGAGTCGAGTTGGAGGGCTGCGAGGGAGGTACAAGCGGGCGAGAGAGTGTTGACGAAGCAGTCGAATGTTGCCAGCAATTATGCATGGCGGACAGCCCGAACGAGTCAGAGACACTCGTAATCGCGTCGATCGTGTCGGAGGAGCCAGGCGGCGGTGGAATACCGCGCGTGCACCTTCGAGGCGCGAATTGGCGTGCAGGCAGCATGAACGGTCCTGAGCGCGGAACGGATGACTCGAGAGGCTTGGCGGACGCTCTGAACGCGTCGAACAAAGCTAAAACGGCTGGTATGAGCGATGGTGAGGGTGCAGGGACGTACCTGGACGCTAGAGGCGCGAAACGCGTCGTAGACGCGACGGATGGCGTTGGGAGCCAGTCGGACGCGTCGAGTGGGCACACGGACGTGCCATGTGTCGAAACGGACGCGATAACCACTGCAAACGAACCAGAAGAACCAGAAATCGTCAGTATGCCCCGAAAGAAGACGAAACCGCCAAACTCACCTATGGAGACCGCAAAACGGCACCCAGACGAGCCAAACGGCTGCGGGAGCCGTGCGGATTGGTCGAGCGTACGCACGGACGCGCACTGCGGTGGAAACGAAACGGAAACAGCTGCAAACGCAACGCAACGCGTCAGAACGCGTCGAATGGGATCGAGGACGCGAAACCCACCAAGTATGCGCCGAATCGCGACGCCCAGGCCTACCAGTCACTGGAGAAAGGTTAGCGTCGATGACGGAGACGTGTACGTACCGTTCAACGCGCCGATCGCGATA
>Ga0307518_10003583_pt1 | contig 11160 bp, 10 predicted proteins | sample 25_EM_MG_FD_203889 | JGI IMG/M metagenome (GOLD analysis project Ga0307518, IMG submission 203889) | Populus trichocarpa ectomycorrhiza microbial communities from riparian zone in the Pacific Northwest, United States - 25_EM | ecosystem: Host-associated > Plants > Roots > Unclassified | place... | reverse complement strand
GCTTGACTTCCGATATTGGTAATCTCGTCAATCCAGGACATTAGCCATGCGAGAAATCCTATACATACAAGCTGGTCCGGTGTCGAACTATACAGGAACCCATTACTGGAATACGCAGGAGGGCTATTTCACTTACGACAAGAGTGACGTGCCCCTCACCGATCATAGCATCTCCTTCAAAGAGGGACGGGATCTGCATGTGCGTCTGACACCGACAGTAACGCCCAGATAATTTCTGACCTGATCATTAGCGCAATCCGACTTTATGCCCAAGGGCTCTAATTTTCGATCATAAATGTGCGCTAAAACTTTCGGTATGATACGTCAGGAGCTTATACTGCAAGTGGTAAAGCGAACTTTGGGTCACTTGCAAAGGATAAGAACATCGAGGAAGAATTTCATTCAATCCTAAGCTGGTGAGCAGCGCTTCAATGATGCCGCAAGCCATATTTCCTGTGGTTGTAGGCAAGGTACAGTTCAACGGCAAGAGCAAGAGCGAATACGTCAGAGTGAATATCATGCTCTTCTTGAAACGGAGGTCGATTCGAATGCCATGGACCATGATCAATCCCACGCGTACGAGACAAAGGTCAGATATTGGTCAGATTACAGTCGTGTCTTCTTCGATCCCAAGTCAATACAACCTGTTCCGGATGCCCCGGGGATTGTCGAGGGTGACTGGATGACGAACCAAGAACTATTTAGGCGTTATGACGAGGCATGTGTTCTAACACGTTCCCTTACTTTCCTGGTTAAGTACATTTCGCTCAGAATACCGAGTTGGTGGAGGGCCCACTACGTCTCCTGGTCGAGGAGTGTGACAATTTCCAGGTATTCTTTCGTTGATGTCATTTTCCAATACGAGTTCAATGCACACTCGTGATAGGGTGTACAAATGATGTACGATACTGCGACATTTGGTGGCTTTTCACATGCACTGCTAAGGTCTTTCCGCGACGAGCACCGAAAGGCCACAGTGATGGCTTTCTCTGTCCTCTCAGATATCATGCCTCACAACGTTGAAATGGGCTATGTATGTCTTATAATTCTAGGCTGTTCATCAGTTCTAAATGTGGTCCTTGCAGGTACCGCATACAAGGAAAATTGTCAACGATGCTCTATGTCTTCAAGGCCTCTATGAACTTTGTGATCTTACGATCCCTATCCTGGCTCCATCTCACTGGGCGCAGCCTTCCGTAATATCCAATTTCATCATAGACGTATGTGGCCCGCCTTGATTCATTCCTATAGCTCAACGGATCAGCGGAGGAATCTATACCGGTCATCTGCAGTTTTGTCTGCAGTTATGGAATCTGCTACACTTCCACTTCGGTACTTCTGTTTGTCTCCTAACTGTGCATCAGGGATTGATATCCCTGAACAGATTACGAGGGGGCCTTGATGACCTACAAGGCTACACCGCACACTTCAATTGGCGAAAGTCCACCCCGTTTGCTCAACTGAGTGGGAATCTATTGCCAGACAGTATCGCCACAGCGGATGAAATTCAATCTACTCTTCAGTTCTCGTTGTATTCCCAGGTATTATATACTCCGGCTTGGAGTGCTTGTCAGAATCAACCAATGTTTCAGGAGAATTGTGTTCCCTATGCTCGCCGTAACGTACTCCGGGGATTTGAAAAGGAAGATTGGCGTGCATACGAATCCTTCGCCGAAACAACTGGACTTGATCATCCTCTCTTGATGAGGTGTGTCTGCTGTACCTTTTAGTTATTGAACCTTCTCTCTCACACCTAGTGTTCCCCAGCCACAATACGCCCGCGTATCCAATTCCAACATCATTTCCTTCGATCTTTTCCACGTCGCGACCAAGTTCAATTAAGCTGTTTTCTTCGATTGTGACGTCCCCATCACTAGTGAAACCGTTGTCGCATTACGTCACATTCGTAGAAGACACGGCCAGGAGAAGGGATGCCGCCTTGACGGTCATGGGATTAGAATATGACGATGTAAGGGAGCTGGGAAGCACCCTGTGGGAGATTACGAATGGGTACAGTGGTGGTGCAGAGGACCAGGAAGAAAATGAAATGGAGCTTGGGGAAGATGAGTAATACATAGTAATCCCCGGGCCACTTATCGGGTCTACAAGTAAAAGAACGTGTATTCTCAACGATCGGCAAATGTTACGACAAAGCATGGGGTATATAAAAAATACTCGACCTCTAAACCAGGGATAGCCAAATGGCCTACCGTGGATGTGCAAATCCTCCAGTTGACAGGCTGTCAGGCACTGGTCCACCACAACCATCCGCCTCGTTCTTGTCTGCAGTGAGCTCAATCACGATCTCCCCTCCCACGCGGAAGGTGTCGTAGAAGTCGACATAGCAACGGGACGCCGCGGGCTCACCGTTTATAGTGACACTCTTGACATATGCTGCGACACCTGCAGGGATTGGATAGTTGATGGATTTGGGATCATAGTTTTTGACTGTAACGGTGGTACTCTTTCCCAGGTAGTCGTTATGGATGGTGTACTTGGGGACGAAGGGCGAGACGATAAGGTAGTGCGTCGTCGAAGGAACTGCAAGCATTATGTATAGACGGCGAGCTTGAAGATCTCAGTGTGACCTACCAGGATATAGTCCAAGGAGATGAAATATGAGCAACGTCGCCATGGCGGCCTGGTCATCATTTCCTGGGAGGCCGGTAATGTCTACATGAAGTCATAAGATTGCTGTGTAAGTAGAAAACTGTACTGCTGGCCATACTTGCGCTGAAGTTGTTCAACACCACATCGCGTACTCGATCAACGGTTCGTGCTGGTTGGTTGGCATAGTGGTATCCAACAGGGGTCTAGTCCATAAACAGTCACTTCCACTTAAATTTGGCTTGAATGGGAATACACACCTGGAACGAGGGTTCATCTCCGGCTTGGTAATACCCAGCCTAACACCTTAATCAACACAGATACATCTTGGGACTTGGATTGCCACTTACTTCGAAGAAATGGTCAAGCCGTTTTAGGAAGGTATCCTGTAAAGCTGTCTTTCAACCTAGTATACATAATCTACAAAACGACAAACTGTTCCCCCCATCAATTTAATGAGGTGTGCCGTATCATGCGGCGCATACCTGTACATATTCGGAGTCTAGACACGAGAATGGCATATACTTGAAGCACTTACCAACTGTACTCCCATGACGAAGACTCGTAGAAACCACTTGTGTTTTCCTGACCCAAAAAGCATGAATCGGGTGAATTCACTGGGGAGCAAAAGGTAGGATCTGTTGGAGAGAAGGTGCCGTTGGGATACCGCTTTTGCAAGAAACCTGGATCAACACCCTGTTAATGATTTCTGCGGTTGTTACAAGTAGTTCGTACCTTGAAAACCATCGCTAGAAACTGTAGGGTCCCATAGGTTGCGATAGAACTGTCAAAGCGTTCAACGGAAGTCGCCGGTGTCTAGATTATACTTGCGTATGATCGATTAGTGTATCTCTCAACATCATCTGCCTTTCCAAGTAAGAGTGCAACTTGGCGAAGCGCAAAGTCCTCAAAACAGTACTAGGAAATAATTATGATCAGGTGAGCCGATCAGTACCCGGCGAGTTGCATATATATTACCTCGACCGTGCGACTAGCTTCACGCGTGTGACTACCCATGCTGCTGTCATCGACGACATGAAAAGGAACGTATCCATATTGCCTAAAGATGGTCAGCTTCATTCCCTGCGATCATAGGACCATTTACTTGTATACGTTGATCTCTCGGCCCATTAGATCCCAATCAGAGGGGTTTACTTCTCCATCAGCGATCATCGCAGAGTAGAGTTCCTCTAAATCTATGCCTAATGCCTTCGCTTCATTATGATAGTTGAGCGCGAACTGAGCGACAATATTGTCACCGCTGGAGCCACCCTGCGTCCATCCAGGAAGATTGTTGGAACGACATTCAGGCATGAATCCAAGCTTGCGCCACCCATCTATGTATGTGTCGACGATCTGCGAGAATTCAACGGGAGAATGGAGCGTCATCAATGGGTAGAATGTACGAAACTAAAGACAAGTTAGAAGTTATATCTATACCTTTCGGGATACTTACCGTGTCCCAACTACAGTAGAGCGAGTCAAAGTAGAAAGAACGCGTATTCGAAAACACGCCTTGTCCTTCCAAAGTAGCATTGTTCTGTTTTACTCTCAAGAAAATATGATATATCAGCTAATGGAATACTAACCGGTGTGAGCGATGCTCGGTACAAGGATGTGTACAGCATCTCTATGATGTCTGCAGGAGTGCCCGAAAGATCGACCTCTACCTTTCTTAGTTTCTCGTTCCAGAGTCCCCTGGAACCATTCACGATTTCTTCGAAGGATTTCGACCCAATTTCTTCCTCTGCATTAGCACATGCCTGGTCAGCTGAAACAAACGATACGCCAACACGAAGGATGATCTCTTCTGGGGTATCATCATAAGAGAACAACGCGCCAGACTGATAGGTCGCTCCCTCGTCATTCTGGGATACATTCAAGTGCGTCGTCCAGAGCTCTTTTGTGTCGAGGCTGGAATTATTGGTGGCCCAAACCCCGTACTCACCCAACCTTTGTTTTCCATTGTCCAAGAGATCATAGCATGCGAATGCTTGATAATGGGGACTTTCGGGACCAAAACTAAGAGTAGAGGGTAGGATAAACACCCAAAGCATGTAGAAGGGACATTCACCTAGGGCTCCACCGACCTCCGATTCTAATGCGCCCTTGGTCGGGATCAATGTCCATCTCGCCTCCTGCAAATGATGCAAGAAGATCATTGGCAAGGTCAATCACAAAGTAAGGTTTCGAGCCACTTGGGAACGTGAACCGTTCCAAACCGGCACGGCGGGTGGAAGTGGCCTCCATCTTTATTTCATTGTCCAAAATCAAAGAGAAATAGCCAGGGTAGGCGTCTGGGGTTATTTCTGAATAGATGTGCGAGAAAGAGTGGAAATTGGATGTCACCATCGGTATCAATTTTACGGTGCCTCTCACGGTCTGCTAATCTCGTGGTACACGTATCAAACCCACCAGGACACAAGAGGGGCATCACTTCAAAGTTGCCATAACTTCCCGCGGATCCAATGCCACTGTCGTGCAGTGGGCTAAGACCCCGAGCCTTTTGACTTGCGTCCGAGATATAACCTAAAGACGACGCGTTGAAAAATGAAGACAATGCACCGACCGGCCAGTCATACCAGCTGGCGCATATCCTGTGAAATCGGTGGTGATTTTAACCTAGCTCGCGTGTTAACCATCGTGTGGACATAGCAGTGCATCTAGATTACCATGCCAAAGGGGACCGACGCTCCTGGGCTGCAAAAAGCCTGTTCAGTAAACGCACCCTACCCTCTGAAACAGAGACATGCCAGACATCTCCATAGAAGACCGCATCTGTGCAGTCATTCTATGTCAGGACTTCACATTTTCCAAGGCACTCGTCACCCACCAGTACCGATAAATGGATTGACGAACGCAGTATAGTCTATATTGCCCGAGTTTGAAGCCTGAGCTGCATTAATTGCCTTGGAAATCCTCTCCTGGACTTGAGGAGAGGGCTGGGAGAGTGTCGCTCTAACAAGGGCCAGCAGTATTAGCCATCGGACACCAGCTGGTCGCATTTCAAGCGTGGGTTGGGAAAGCGAATTGGAACCGGAAAATTTGAGTCTCATTCGAAGCCTTTATGTGAACATGACGTTTGCCAGCGGCGGGGAGAGAGTTCTGGCGCGTGCATATACATACATAATTGTCGCATCGGTGATCCAGGTTCGGGGGGCACGCGCTAGAAGCGCGTATTATGGATGATCCATCATGGATGGAGCTCCTGTTGGGAGCAACTGCCAGCATTGAGCTGGCAGGGTTGCGCTCCAACGCCCTGTGATGACAAGGCATTATTCTTCATCTTACTTACCGTTAACTGTGTGCTCGCCAAAGCAGAGGTACTGGTTGTGACTGGTTTCAGTTGTACTAATCAGATAATGGGACAAGCACTAGCCGGTGGAATCCAGTGGATTCCACCCCTTATAAGGATAAGTGCCTTCGGGTAGTCTTCAGATCTAATTCAAAACTTCGTCAATTTTGAGTCTGCTCCTCAGATGCCCTACTACAGTCGACTCCCTTATATTAGTACTAGTTCGCGTTATGTAAGTTGTCCAGGGAACTTTGCAATGACACTACATTACGTAACATAGTGATGGTTTTACAGCAGTTGACGTTGAAACGTTGAAGATGGGATTTTCAACTGTCTTTGAAGTTCGATCATCACAGTGCATGACATCTATTATGTATGCCACTGCATGCATACTATGTAGAATGAGCAGACAGGTGGGTGGTTATATGACTTGATCTCACTATTTTGTCCCAGAATTATTACGCCAACCGTGTGTGCCCGTGGAGTTTCCCTTACGTTCTCTGGTGATCACGGTGACTCCGACCCGGCCACTCAGTAATGGCATCAGTAACGAGGGACGCAACTATGTGCATCCCCGCTTTTCCCGCATCCAGTCCATGTCCCCACAGACCTCGTTCAATATCACCACTGTCGGCACGACGACGCTCGCCGCCTTCTGCTCGCACTCGACTGACTCGCCAAGTTCCCTTGGCAGCCCCTTCGGGTCGCTCGCAGTTCCTAGTAAAGCTCGTCTCGCGTCTCATGTGGCTCAACTAGTGCCTCAGTTAAGATCTCGTTGACCTCATTCAGCAGGTCTTTCCATCTGTGCACTCAGCGCTATCGCCTGTCACTGATCCTCGGCTCTCGTACATCCATACTCGACGTTCTCGGTACCTCGACTGTCGAGGTCTAGTATGAGTGGGCGGCCATGCAGTGTTGTGATTGAGAGGGCTGCTGACAATGACCCACCTTGAACCTACCACCTGTGAGTACTGGTCACATTTAGTCCCCAAACCTCTTGTACAGCGAATCCGTCCTTGACCACTCTCCCGAGTGAATCATTGTTCAAAAAGCTAACGAAATATTTGTTCTTCACTGAATGCTATGCTTGATCATCGGCTGTGAATGGATACACCATCAGAATTCTTGGACTCTTAACTTTTCAGACGGATTCCAGCAAATTAAAGATGGCTGGGAGCGACTTCTTGACTGAGAATCTGCATTACGTCAACATGCAAATTCCTTGTCGGAGGATGGCTGCTATATCACACCACCGAGGTCCAATTACTGCCCATACATCCAATTCATCTTTTGGACAATGACAAGGAGTTTCCAAGGGTGGTCACAGTAATTGTGGTATCGCTTATTACACAAGTCTATAGGTAAAAGAGCGTGAATTATCAATGACTGGAAAAAGTTATGACAAAGAATGAGGTATATTTAAAAGTACTCGGTCTCTACGTCAGGAATGGTCAAATGGCCTACCGTGGATGTGCAAATCCTCCAGTTGACAGACTGTCAGGAACTGGTCCACCACAACCATTTGCCTCGTTCTTGTCTGCAGTGAGCTCAATCACGATCTCCCCTCCCACACGGAAGGTGTCGTAGAAGTCGACGTAGCAACGGGACGCCGCGGGCTCACCGTTTATAGTGACACTCTTGACATATGCTGCGACACCTGCAGGGATTGGATAGTTGATGGATTTGGGATCATAGTTTTTGACAGTAACAGTGGTACTCTTTCCCAGGTAGTCATTGTGGATGGTGTACTTGGAGACAAAGGGCGAGACGATAAGGTAGTGCGTCGTCGAAGGCACTGCAAGTATCATGTATGGGCAATGAGTCTATAGGTCTCAGGGCAACCTACCGGGATATAGTCCGAGTAAATGGAATGCGAGTAGCGTCGCCATGGCGGCCTGGTCATCATTTCCTGGGAGGCCGGTAATGTCTACACGAAGACATAAGATTACTATGACAACAGGGGAGTATACTGCTGGACATACTTGCGCTGAAGTTGTTCAACACCACATCACGCACTCGGTCGACCGACCTTGCTGGTTGGTTGGCATAATGGTATCCAATAGGGGCCTAGTCCATCAACAGTCACTTTCACTACGTAAACACGACTTGAATGGGAATATGTACCCACCTGGAACGAGGGTTCATTTCCGGCCTGGTAATACCCAGCCTGACCAGAAAATATTGGAATATTGATGAACACAAATCCTTCTTGAGATTTGTGTCGCTTACCTCAAAGAAGTGGTCGAGCCGCTGTACGAAGGTATCCTATAAAGCAGTCTTTCAGGCGAGAAGACATGATTTTCCGGAGGACTAACGGTTCCCCCCATGAGTTCAATCAGGTGTGCTGTGTCATGCGGCGCATACCTGCATATAATGTATGATATATACACGACATCGGCACATACAGGCACATACCAACTGTACTCCCACGAAGAAGATTCGTAGAAACCACTTGCGTTGTCCTCTTGCAGTGAACACTCGTGGTTTTCATTCACAGGGGAGCAAATGGTAGGATCTGTTTCAACGAAGGTGCCGTTTGAATACCGTTTTTGCAAGAAGCCTACATCAATGCTTCTGTCAATGATTTCTGCAGTAGTGATAGAGCAGTTCGTACCTTGAAAGCCATCGCTAGAAACTGTTGGGTCCCAGACATTACGATAAGACTGTCAAGGTGTTCAATGGAGGTCACCGAAGTGTCTAGATTGTACTTGCGTAGGATCGGTTGGTGTATCTCTCAACGTCGTTTACCTTTCCAAGCAAGAGTGCAACTTGGCGAATCGCAAAGTCCTCAAACGAATACTGAGAAGGTGTTAAGATCAGGTGAACTGTACCCTGTAAGATCCATGTACCTCGATCGTGCGACTAGCTTCACGGGTCTGGCGACCGGTACTGCTGACGTCAAGGACAGCAAAAGGAACGTATCCATATTGCCTGGAGATAGTTAGCTCGATATCCTAATGATTAGTGGATCATTCACTTGTATACGTTGACTTGTCGACCCATTGTATTCCACTCAGGTGGGTTTACATCTCCATCAGTGATCATCGCAGAATAGAGCTCCTCTAAATCTATGCCCAATGCCCGAGCTTCGTTGTGATAGTCGACTGCGAAATGGGCGACAATATTGTCGCCACTGGAGCCGCCCTGCGTCCATCCAGGAAGGTTGTTGGCACGACATTCAGGCATGAATCCAAGCTTGCGCCACCCATCTATGTATGTGTCGACGATCTGCGAGAACTCGATGGGAGAATGGAGCGTCATGAATGGATAGAACGTGCGGAACTAAAACAAGTCAGAGGTTGTTTATCTAGAACTTTTGGGCGTACCCACCGTGTCCCAACTACAGTAAAGTGAATCAAAGTAGAAAGAACGCGTATTTGCAAACGCGCCTTGCCCTTCCAGAGTAGCATTGTTCTGTTTTACCTTGAGGAAAATGCGATATATCAGCTAATGGAATACTAACTGGCGTAAGCGATGCTCGGTACAAGGATGTGTACAACATCTCTATGATGTCTGCGGGAGTGCCCGAAAGATCGATCTCTATCTTGCCCAGTTTCGCATTCCAGAGTCCCCCGGAATCATTCACGATTTCTTCGAATGACCTCGACCCAATTTCTTCCACTGCATTTGTACATGCCTGGTCAGCTGAAACAAACGACACGCCCACGCGGAGGATAATCTCTTCTGGGTCGTCATCATAAGAAAACAACGCGCCAGACTGATAAGGCGTTCCGCCGATGAGATTCTGGGATAAATTCAGGTGCGTCATCCCGAGCCCTTTCGCATCCATGCCGAAATTATCGGCTGTCCAAACCCCGTACTCACTCAGTTTTTGCTTTCCATTGTTTAAGAGATCATAGCATGCGAATGCTTGATAATAGGTGCTTCCAGGACCAAAACTAAGAGTAAAGGGTAGGATAAGAACCCAGAGGATGTTGAAGGGACATTCACCTAGGGCTCCAATGACCCCCGATTCTAATGCGTCCTTGGTTGGGGTCAATGTTCATCTCGCCTCCTGCAAATGATCCAGGAAGGTCATTGGCAAGGTCGATTACGAAGTACGGTTTCGAGCCACTTGGGAACGTGAACCGTTCCAAACCGGCACGGCGGGTGGAAGTGGCCTCCATCTTTATTTCGTTGTCCAAAGTCAAAGAGAAATAACCAGGGTAGGCGTCTGGCGGATACTGAGTAGGTGTACGAGGAACAGGGGAAACCGGTTATTACCATCGGTATCATTTTTACGGTACCTCTCACGGTCTGCTAGTCTCGTGGTGCACGTATCGAACCCACCGGGGCACAAGAGAGGCATCACTTCGAAATTTCCATAACTCCCCAGAGAGGATCCAGTGCCACTGTCGTGCAAGGGGCTGAGACCCCGAGTCTTTTGAGTCTGATCCGAGATATAACCTGAAATTGGCGCATTGAACAACAAAGACAGAACGGTACCGCACGGCCGACCTACCAGCTGGCGCGTAGCCTGTAAAATCCGTAGTGATTTTGACCTTGTACGTGTGTCAGTCAGCGTGTAAGCGCAACATATGCACCTTAGTTACCATGCCAAAAGGGACCGATGCTCCTGGGCTGAATAAAACGAGTTCAGTTAACGCACCACACGCTTTAAAACAGAGAGACATGCCAGACATCGCCATAAAATTGCGCGTCTGCACAACCATCCTACATCAGGATCTTACGTTTTCGAAAAACATTCGTCACCCACCAGTGCCAATAAATGGATTAACGAACGCCGTATAGTCTATGTTGCCTGAGTTCGAAGCCCGGGCTGCATCAATTGCGTTTGAAATCCTTTCCTGGACGCGAGGAGAAGGCTGGGAGCGCGACGACCCGACAAGGGCCAGTAACGTTGGCCATCGGATACTACCTGGTCGCATTTCAAGCGTGAATGTGGGGAGCGAACAGACACCGAAAAAGTCAACTCTCACCCGTAGCTTTTATGTGAACCGTCGGGGAGGAGGTCTTAGTACTGATGAAAGAACCTGGATCATGTAATTATCCATCGTTGATCCTTTTTCGTGGGGAATGGTCAAGAAGCACACTAGAAGTACGTACGCGTGGAGCACGGGTTCCCCAGGGCTGCCCTCCAATATCCTGTAAGGACAAGACGTTCTTCGCACTTTACTCGCGGGCCCTCGTCAGGGAGCGCAAGGGAAGACTAAGTAGTGAAGATGAGGACGAACGCTTGCCAGTGAGCTCGCAACTCCTGGGTCAACCGAGGGCGGATGATAGTCATTGTACCAAAA
>Ga0307518_10003582_pt1 | contig 11165 bp, 5 predicted proteins | sample 25_EM_MG_FD_203889 | JGI IMG/M metagenome (GOLD analysis project Ga0307518, IMG submission 203889) | Populus trichocarpa ectomycorrhiza microbial communities from riparian zone in the Pacific Northwest, United States - 25_EM | ecosystem: Host-associated > Plants > Roots > Unclassified | place... | reverse complement strand
CAGTTTATTATATTTACTTTCAAATAAAATCATGTTGAATTTTTCAGCCTCCAATTTTATAGCATTTTGAGTTTTTTTATATACTAGTATCATATATATAAAAATTATAAATATCATATGGGTATGGGTGTGTTATGTGAATATTAGAGTGTGTATATTATATTAGATTAAAAAAATATAAATTTTCTATATATATAGTTAAACGAACTCGTTATTGCCTTACAGCTGCAAATAATTCGATTAATAAATAGAGAAAAGGCAAGAAAGCTAATATTATAAGTAATTTTTATAGCAAATAAAATAATCTTGTCTTGACCAATGACCATAGACGGGAATACCAACCGCTTTAAAGTCAACAGTCTTCCACCGTTGGATCAATCAAAATCAAGTTCTTAGCCCGGAGCTAGCAACCCGAATCACGTGGGTCAGGGTAAGGATAGGTTATGCATCGCTTTCTTAATTGGGCTAAACTCAAATCAGCTCCTCCACTATGATTTGAATATTCAAATGAATCTCCAAATTACATAATTTGTAATTTTACCATCCTTTTTCCTATTAATCAAGTTCCCTGGTTACATTTTTTTTTATATGTTCTATTTTGAATGTACATAGTAAGAGATTAATTTTATTCCGAGCAGCAAGATTTTGCTGATATTAAAAGTAAATCTTAAAGTTTATTTTACCATATAAAATAAAGTTTATTGATAAATATTTATGCAAGTTGAATTATCCAATTCATTTATATTTTCTTTTTCTTTTTTCTTATATTGTTGTTACATAATATTTGGCTTTTTCTGTGATGGATTTTATTAAAAAAAAATATTGTATTTTCCCAATCTTAACACTGTGCTTTTCTTGTTGTATTTGTAAATATACTAGATTTTTTTTTTAAAAAAGCCTGTAATGCATACATGTTTAAATCTATATATAAAAAAATTCAAGACAAACATGTTTTTAACACAAATATAATAAAAAAAAATACTAACATGCATATTAATTATATATTCAAACTTGCAATGCACATATAATCAAAGTTATAGCATGCATGCTAATAATAAAAATAACAATGATTAAATTAAAAAAATATTTATGGAACTTACTTGTTGAAACACTTTAAAAAAATAAAATTATTACTGTTGTTAATGATGAATTCTTTGTCCTCAAAGCTGTATTACTTCTTATTTTATGCAATTAGAATGTTTGTAATATGCTTCTCAAGATTTTAACAGCTCCATCTTAGTTTAGATGCATCTTTAAACAAGATCTCTAAACTAAAATAAAAGAACACAAATATCTCTCAACAAAGTATGAACCTAAATTTTAGATCCACGAGAAAAAATCAAAGCATAAAAGAGAATGAAAACACAAAAAAAGATGTGGGAAAAAGTGTAAAAAATTCAAGTTATAAACTCTCCATTAACCCTATTTTTATAGTGAATTTTGAAAGCTAAAATATTAAAAAATTAATTTTCACTATTATCAACTTTTGACTAGCCACCATAAATCAATAATTAAATTTATAAAAACCAAGGATTCTTTGAGATTAATTTCTCATTTATCTATAATTTGATTAAATTATTTTAATTAAACAAATTTTCAAGTGCATTATGATATTTATTTTTTTACATATATAATAAACTTAGTTTGAATGACGAAGCATCATTTTATTTTTTTTTATGCTAAAAAATATTTTATTTCTAATGATACTAATAAAATAATTATATTATAAAAGAAAGAAATAATGCTATCATTCTTAAATGAAATGTAATTGAGGAAATTATTTTTAGATCATCATCATTATTATTATTTTTTTATCCATGATAGCTTTTTTATATTAATTTGAGGGGTGTTTAAAAGTGTAGCAATGATTGTTTTTTAAAATAATTTTTTTGCTTATAAATAAATCAAAATAATATATATTTTTAATTTTTAAATAATTATTTTTGATATCAGCACATTAAAATAATTTTTAAATAAAAAAAATTTAAAATTTTTAAAATATAATTTCATCCATGTTAACGAATAACCTCTTAGTTAAGTTATCGTGAGATCTGATTTTAGATGTTAAAAGCATCTCCATCTTTAATAAAGTCTTACACATGTTTTTCAAACTCAAAGTGGTGCTTTTAAGAGAAAATGATTCTTCGTAACCTCTCTTTGAATAAAGATAACAAAGTGGAAAGCAAGCTCATTTAATGGAATAATTGATAGTTTAGGAACAAATCAACACTCTTTGTATAGAATGAAGGACTACTTTTATACTTATTCGTATTTAATGAATAAATAACGACGATAACTGGCGATGTCAATGATCGCACACAGCAAGCTGGCAACTAATCTCGGACATTATTATCGGGAGAGAGAGTAATTACTAATTAGCGTAAGCAGTAGTTCTCTCTGTCTACAGACACAAGCAGCCAAAACTAAAACCCAAAAAAGTCTCATTTTCTTCGTAGAAGGACCATGTCTGAGCAGCTAACGGAGGAACAGATCGCCGAGTTCAAGGAGGCTTTCAGTCTCTTTGACAAAGATGGGGATGGTATTGTTGTTTTCTCTACACTGTTTTGTTTCATGGTTTTCTGTTTTAGTCAAGTTAAGATCTACATAGGTTTTTCTCGTTCTTGTTTTGCTACTGACTAATGGTGTGATGTAGTAGGAGAAGTGTGATGTGGGTTTTGTTTCTTTATGGAAACTTATTGTGGGTTTTGTTCATACATTTGATTTGTTGAAGGTTGATGAAATCAGTTGTTATCATTGCCATGTTGATGGTTTATTTATAATCTTGCATGACTAGTTGTTCAAACTTTCTCAGTTTTTATTTTTGTTTTTTGGTGATTTTGGTAATGGATTTAGGTAAGAGGAGCCATTTAGATTATTAGGTAGCTATGTAGGATGACAGACTCCTGTTATTATTTAGCTTTTGTATGATGTATAGTTTTTTTTTTTTTTTTTAAAAAAAAATAGGTTGCATCACCACCAAAGAGTTGGGAACAGTAATGAGGTCTCTTGGACAGAACCCCACTGAAGCTGAGTTGCAGGACATGATCAGTGAAGTTGATGCTGATCAGAATGGCACTATTGATTTCCCTGAGTTCTTGAACTTGATGGCAAGGAAAATGAAGGTGAGCTTCCCAGAATTATTATTTGTATTCTAGGGGCACAATTAGTTAGTTTTGTTCATGAATGGTTTTCTCCAAAAGTTTCCAATACCATGCTAGAATTATCATGTTCTAATATTTGGATGCCTGTTAATCATGGTTCTGTGCACAGAACTCTAATTCAGAAGCAGTGGATTGTCAGAAACTATAGATATTACAGTATGCCCTTTTATCGGTATTGCGTATCCTATAATATGGCAAGTAATTGATTCAGCGGTTTCCATTGTTTTGCTGGGTCTTACTTCTTTGATTGTTGTTGTTGTTGTTGTTTTGCCATGCTAGCAAGCTTTTATATATGTTGGCTTTCTTTTGTTCTCTAACAATCCAACTGGCATGATTCTTACCTTTGAGGTTTTCATTTGGAGGGCTTTATTTTGTGGAGAATGACTTCCAGAGTTAAGAAGCTTCCAGTTTCCTGTTAACTTGTATATTTTGCTAACCTCCTTTTTGTTGAATTTTAACTTTGGGTGAAGGATACTGACTCTGAGGAGGAACTTAAAGAAGCTTTCAAGGTATTCGACAAGGATCAGAATGGCTTTATTTCTGCTGCAGAGGTAAACACCATATTTAGTATCTTTGATGCTATCTACTTGATTTGTAACTTCATATAGTCACTAAACCTATTACAAACATTGTCTATCCGCTATTGGTATTTGCTGCTCTAGGATATAGTTTTTTCTCCACATTGATGTTTGCTTGACATGTGCAGCTACGACATGTGATGACAAATCTTGGGGAGAAGTTGACAGATGAAGAAGTGGAAGAGATGATCAGAGAAGCAGATGTAGATGGTGATGGTCAGGTGAATTACGAGGAGTTTGTGAGGATGATGTTGGCCAAGTGATGGAAGGCATTTGGTGGATTAGGATTAGTGGTAACATTTTGTGTTTGAATGGGATGATACATGCCGTCTTCAATTTGTGCTCCAGTCGTTTGACTATGATATTCTACTGTTCAGCGTTTTGACAATGCAATATTCTAGTTTCATGCTAGTATGCTTAGTCATATGAAAATAATTCTCTGTGGGAATGGATGTTGGTTTATATCACATGATATATTCATAACGTTATTTGTAGTGTGCTGTGTTCTTGTGACTTCTCTAGTTGTTTTCGCCCGGATGTTAGAATAGAAAATATGTGATCCTTTTTTAGGCAGGGCGTCAGTTGAGCAGACAGAGTTGATCATCGAAGTTAGCAATGAATGCATAGAAGACCTTGCTCTGAAAATGATATGTTTTAGTTGCGCGAACAAATCCTGGTTTATAAAGAGCTCAACTCTAATGTCTTTAATTACCTTTTGAAAATGATTTGTTTTGCTTTTTTAAATCTGCAACCAAATTGTCATAGCTTGCCACGACCAACAGGATCGTTCTTTGGCTGCTTTCCCTGTGTATTTGCACTAGGATATCGTCTGTGGGCATTGATTTTCTCTGGGATTTTACTGTATATTGTTATGATCCTCTCGTCGCACTAGGACTCAGATTACAGTAGTGATCCAGTTGAATCCCTCCATTTGAGGTCCAGACCATGATCTTTTTCGATCTTGTCGAAGTGTAATATAGCATTGCCTAATAATGTGAGCTTGGGTAGCTCAGGTTTCAGCTCTGTTTCATCTGTCGCTGTGTGCAAGTTCCTAAGCATGAACACACTGTCCTTTTGTGTTACGTATCTACCCTCGGTCCAATAATTCTGATACAACCATAAGTGCGACAGATCTGCACCAAGGTTTAAAATTGTTAGAATCAAAGCATCTCCTACCCTACTTTGGAACACGACATTGCAAAGTGGCGGTCTAGGGATGAAACTCCCAATAAGAATCCAACTCAATACGAGTGCCAGAGAGTGGCAACAAGGGAAAAAAAATGAAAGAAAAAGAGGTCCTGATCATTAAGAAGAGAAACCAGCTAGTCTAATACTTTAGGGTTTTGAAATAACAAATGGAGACAAATGAGAAGGTAAGGGAAGGGAAGGAATGGAGGAGGTCAGGGGAAAAAGAAAATGATAAACAGTGACAGAAAGTCAAGCTATCATGCACAATTATCCTCCATTCCTAAATCCCCACCCCAAACTTTCTAGAATTTGAAATTGGGTCCTTGAAATCGAAATTGCAAGTATCTACCACCACCACCACTACATTTGATGAATTCAGGGCTGAAACTCTTGAATTTGCTCAAATGAAAGTGAAATCTATATGAGAGAACTCTTACCAACAATTCAGATCACGTCAAAATCATGAGAGAGACATTCAGATCACATCAAATTTGCCATAATTTTGAGACAATTAATTAATTAATTACCCCATCTTGATTATATGTATACAATACATACATGCATCCATATTATTAATTAACAAAGGATTTGCTATATTAAGAAAACAAAATTTGCTTTCAAAATCCCATTTTCTCATTTTGTTGGCAGCCTAATTTAATTTGTCAATATAGCATTTTTTTCTGGAATTCCATGGCATTTTTTTTTCCATATTTATAATAAGATTAAGATGAAAAAAAGAAAGAAAGAAAGAAAGGAGAGGGGATAAGATAAGGTCTTTTATCTAGAGGAGATTGAAGCAAGGATAACTTACAACCAAACATGAATAAAGATAGGAAAAGAAAATGACCCAAGAAAAAAAACCTTCTCCTCTCCCCCCCTCTCTTACTGGGTGGTAAGAGAAGATGCATTGCCAGGAGAAGCAGAAGTAGTAGAAGAAGAATTCTTATGATTATGCATCCAAACTTTAAAAACCTGTCTGCTAACCCCAATTCCTTCACAAAACCTCTCCACTTCATCTTCTTCATCTTTCCTTTGCAACTTCCACCCCAACTTCTCAGCAAACTCCATCATCTTCTCCCTCTGTTCAGCTGTAAACTTTGTCCTAAACCTCTTCTTTCCACTCCTTTCACCTGACTCCACCACCATCACTGGAGGCCTGGAATTCCTCTCATTATTCCCTTCTGCATAGTCCATCATTTCCATCACTACTGTCTCTGAGGATGGTGAGTGCATAATGTGATCCCTTCTGTTGCTGTACGATACTTTGCGGTGGAAGTTGCGGTGGCAACCACAGGCTGCACATTGGAGGGTGGAAAGTGAGGTGTCATCAAGGGTGAACTCACCACATCCATCTGTGGCATAGCTCCCAAGACTGGCTGCATGGTTTCTTAGGCATTCTTTGTATAGATCATTTGTGCTATCACTTTCCATCGTGTTTCTGTCTCTCTATTTTTCTTTCTTTCTTTCTTTCTCTTTAATTTGCCTGTAAATTTGGAGGGTAGTGTAGATGTACTGTTTTGATGTACTATAGTATAGTGTATATAATGGAAGATAGGAAGGAGGGTTTGGATTAATATGATGGTCCTACATGGTTATTATTGTATTTTCATTGATATTTAATGCTACATATATTATATACAGTATGCTTTATTGCTCATCTTGAGAATCTTTTCTCAAACTTGCAAATGGCAATTTTTTTTTTATTTGATGTGAAAATAATGCTTTGATCATAACTTTCTTTCTTGTTTTTTGTTTCCTCTTCAAGCTTTAAATTGCAGAGAAATTTAGTGTGATTGTGCTTAAATAATATTTAATCATCTCGTAATATATCAAAAGATTTAAGTATTTTTCACCTGTATCCAAACTGAAATGAGTTGTCCTCGATCTTGTTGTAATATTTAACCAAAATGAAGGGCTTCATTGTCCCAATAAATTAAAATACAAAACAAGCTTAGCTAAAGGAATAAGAGCCCCCCCTCAATAGTATGGGTTAGTCCAATAATTGACGTCGGGAATGCAGAAGCAAAAGAAAAGTCTTCGTCACTTTCTTAGAGGTTTTCTACAAAAATATCCAATTTATTATTTATTAAAATAGCATCCACACGACTCGTCCAATTCATTCTTCCTTTTTTGGGATCCATACAAAATAATTTTGAAGCATTTGAATGTATCAAAGTTAAAATGTATATAAAGATTCAATGTACATGAAAGAAGTAAAAATAATTTAATGGCTAGAAAAAGAGATGAGATGAAATAAAAAGACAAAGAAAGAAAAAAAAATAAAAATACCAAAGACACTTCGAGCTCCGATGATGATAGTGATATAACCATTAGAAAGATTTCAACTAGATGAGTTCATATAAATTATGGAAAGCTATCTTTAAAAATAGTGATGAGTTACACATGCTATATATTTAAAGATGGTGACATGATCACATGCTAATGCTTGACACATGTGTCAAACACAATTTATTTTTAAATATGCTGATGTGAGTTCAACCACAAAAAAAAAATCGATTATAATGTGTATCACATACATGAGACATTTATAGAAAAAAAAGGAGCTTATTGGCAGGTCGTGCATGTAAAACATGCACCTCTGAAGTCACGCAAGTATAACTTATGCATCGCGTAAATTATGTTATTTTAGAAAATAAGTTTTTAATTGTATTATTTTGGATATCTATTTTTAGCCATTGTGCTAATTATATAAAAAAACTAAAGTTTCATATTTCAAATATTTACATTTGCTACTTCAGTACTAAATATGATGCAATTCATGTACAACAACATCAACCATGCTAGCTACTTAATACGTAGCATTGTTTATTAGGTAATTAGAATTAGTTTTAGTAGTTTAACCTAATTACTAGACAAAGCTTTAGTGGTTGATGTGGTTTAAACCTTGTTATCATCTTTATTATTAAACGTTCAAATTAACTCGAGATTTATTGAAGAGAGTACGTAGTACCATTGATGTTAATTAATGAGCTTCGACAATTCACATCATTAATAATAATAATAATAATAATAAGGAGGAGGAGGAGGATTATATATAGCTGAGAAAGCTATTAATATTATACAAAATTAAGTCTAAATTGCTCATATTGTACCAAAAAAAGAAAATGAAAGAAAGAAAAACAACTCCTATACAAGATCCACAGACCTAATTTGCAACCATTGCTTAAACACACGAAAGGAAACTCTAATAGGTAATGCTGTAGAATTATGTTCATTTCTTTGTAGTTTACGATAGAATAGGCTAGACTTTCAAGGCCTAGATTGTGATAATGGTGCGAGCATGATTATTGTGATGCTAGCGAGAGAAGCTGGTGAGGAGGGTCATAACTCACGGAACTGGCTGCTGCTGCTGCTGCTGCCTGCTGGTGTGGCTCACTTGATGTGTTGGAATCTTGTCGTTTTGGCTTTTAGAGAGTTGCTTTGCTTCCCTTTCAGCACTCAGTGTCCTGTCATTGTTCAATGGCTCACATGTATAGCACAACACTACAAGCTGTAGCTAGCAGTACATTAATTGGGCCCCAAAACAAGAACGAATAGAGAGACATAAAAGAGAGGAGCCATATTCATGATAATAACTTAATAAGACGGAAGGGCAAGAAGAACAATATCATAAAAGACTCTTATCTTGATCATACCATGCATCATATTTATTATATCAACCAGATTGGATATATTAAAAAAAAGATTTTGTCTAGGTTGACTTTTAATCTTATTCGTTCTTTTTAATCCCCCCTTTTCACTAGATCAGAAACAAATCAATGATAATTATTGTGATTTTATTACCATTTTCATCACTTTTATTTATATTTGGGACGAGGGATAGTTTCAACTATATTCATACTATATTTATTATTTAATAGGAAAAAAAATTTAAATACCTCTGCTCTATTTATCAAATTTTGAGTAATATATATATATGATAATAACAATTAATAACCTAGCTATTCATTACCCATAAATATAATAAATATACAAAAAAGCTCGCCCATTGGAGGTTTGTGTTAGTATCATCCTTCGGATTCCTAAAAGTCTCTCTAATGGTATCTTAGATAAATAATATGTAGAGACTTGAATAGCTAGTTTCATCGCTGCATACACAGTACATTTTTAGGGTTGCCTTTTGTCCATGTAAAAACCATCTTGTCAATTCAACATGGCTCCTGCAAGGGTGAATGATGATGATGAGCATCATGTACTTATGTTTTATGCCCTTGATTGTTGCTGAGAGACGATGCAGAAAAAGGAAAGGAAAGGAAAGGAAAAAACAAAAGGTAAAGATGAAAAAAAGATGGCTTTATATGATGCGCATGCTTAATGTCAAATCTGACAATTTATTGTGTATATGGACCATTTGGAAAAAAAGAAAAGTAAAAACAAAAGCCTGGATAAATTGTGTAATTAAAACAGGAAAAGAAAGGAAGCAAAATAATACAGGATGCAAAAGTTTTGATGAAATAGAACTATTTAATGATGTCATAGTTTATAAGCGCAATATTTTAATATTATCATGTTTTAAAATCGTGATATTTACTTAAATGTTGTTTTTATAAATCACGATATTTATTATAATTTTATCGCAATTCTGAACAGTGATATTTATTAGTAGATCGTTTTGAAAAGCGACTTGACACTTCAAAAAAAAACAGATGAACATTAGCAAAAATAGTCTGATATTTTTGAGAAACAGTTGGACCTTTTTGGCTATTGTCTAATTTTGGGAAACTTTTGTGTTTTGAGCCTAAAAAAGTTCATAAAATCATAGTTTTTGTTGATTTGAAATTTAATTTACTTTATGATTTTAAAGAGCTAAAATTTTTATAATTTTAACAAATTTGAACAGATTTTTTTCTATATATAAACTATACCCAAAATATCGTCTCGTTTAAAAAGACCTGAAAACACCACAATAACTCCAATTAACAAATTCTCACATTTCATAACCACAAGTAGTTACGGAATAAGAAAAAAAAACATTTTGAATGAATAAAAAATAATTTATCTATATCTAATATTCAAGTAATCCCAAAATATAGAAACATAAATCATCCATCTATCTATGTCTACGTCATCTACTGGATAATCCAGGCTCATCAGTAGCATGACTGGATCTAGCTCCTTCACCTGCCTGAGTGGCCTCGTTCTCTTCCACGACATCATCAAGAGTTAACCGCTCTTCAAAGGCATCAAGTTTAATGCGGTAAACATTTAATCACTGAGATGCAATGATGTGAACTTTACTTTTTTCATCAGCATTACGAATATAAGATGCGGCCTCTTGACCCTTCTGTAGCATGAAACCAACCTAATATTAATAAAACATTAAGGTTAAATTAAAAGATCAATACATAGGACCCAACATTTAACATTTCATAATTATGAAAAGATTTGACTACTTACAAGGCTTTGAATCCGCTAGGCATGTTGCTCGTATTGCATATATCCAGGTGGTGGAACCTGCTTGGGATCCTGAGTTATAATAACTCGAAGTGTGATACTCATGTACCAAATCATATTTCCTCATATGTAATGATGAGATGCATCTTTGTAAATATCTCATTTGTCCGTGCACCCTACTGTGATACATAAGTTTCATATTGGCTTAACTAGTCATAGTCATCATTCTTACTCTAAGGAGTTATGACGTGCAATGCATCACTTGAATCGATGTCAACCGGAATGTGCTCTGTTTATAGCTGAACTATCACATTATCCGGTTTGGGAAATGTAGCTCGACCATCTCAAAAATATCTACGGGACCAATGATGTCCATATGTCTATCCCACTAGTGCAAACTACGGAAGCAACTGCCAATCTGTTATCCGAGCAAGGCATCCACATGACTTGTAAAATATAAGTTTTTTTAAAATATTAAACAACAATAATTTGGTGAAGTTTAATGATTTTTATTAAACAAATGATTAAAATACTTTTGCCCATCTAGCTCGCTTCGATAAAATACTAACACATGTGTTGGATTATTTTCAAATACTCTACTAGCACACCACCTAGCATTAAAATTATGTTAGTTTAATTGTATTTTTTAAAGTTACAATTACACAATATAAATGTATATAATTTCAAAATAACATAACAATAATACCTGCATCCGAGTGATATATGAAGTGTAACCCCCATATTCTGGATAATCATAGACGACAATCGGGGTAACTGGGGTTTGCCCACTTGAAGATGTTCCCACGACCATAACTCTTATTCA
>Ga0307518_10003580_pt1 | contig 11170 bp, 4 predicted proteins | sample 25_EM_MG_FD_203889 | JGI IMG/M metagenome (GOLD analysis project Ga0307518, IMG submission 203889) | Populus trichocarpa ectomycorrhiza microbial communities from riparian zone in the Pacific Northwest, United States - 25_EM | ecosystem: Host-associated > Plants > Roots > Unclassified | place... | reverse complement strand
CATTCTTCTATTTTTTTCTTAAATTTGAACGTGTCCAGGCTCTAAAACGGTTAGATCCTAGGTTGACCCGCTAGGTCGATCCAGGTTCTCTAAGTAAGATTATTATACTATTAATAATGTCAACACCCAATATAAATTAAAATAAAAAATAATCAAAACTTGTTTTGACAAAAAACATTTAGAAAAAAGTCAACGGTTTTTTACCTGGGTTTTACGTTGAGTCAATTGGGTCACAAGCCAATATGGTTTTTGACTGGGTCAATCCCTCCTCTATTTTTTTCTTAAACTCAAACCAGTCTAGACCCCAAATCTGCTAGATTCCGGGTTGATCCGTTGGGCCGATCTAGATTTTATAACTAAGGTTATTGTATTATTATTAATTTCAACATTAAATATAAACAACAACAATATTATTATTATTATTATTATTATTATTATTATTATATAAGTTTGACAATAATTCATATTATAGATAAAATAGATTTTTTTATATTTTATTTCGTTTTGTCCATGCACCATCAATCAAACATGATACATAGACAATCACTATATCTCGTACACCACTACTAAATATTATTCTATTTTCGTCTCATGTTTTGTCTTGTCTTGTCTATTCCTATTATCTCTGTCTTTTTGGTCCCGAGACATTAACTAAACGTTGCCTTATAGACCATTACATTGTTAATTAGAATAGTGAAATCAAGTTGCTACTTCGTCTTCCTTTTCTTTCTCATTTATATTTCTTGATTATGAAAAATCAAAACACTTTCCTCCATTTTCCTTCTTTTCCTCCAGGAAATGAGCTTGCTTTTCGTTCTTTTCCTCCCCCCTAATTTTCCTTTTTTTTCACTAATAGATGGGCATGCTTTCCTCATTTTCCTATAAAAAACAGGCAAGAAACATTACATTACAAAAAAGAAAAAAACTAAAAGGGATAGTAATTCCATGTATATTTAGAGACTTTTACATTGTGAAATTCAATTGCTTCTTATTTTTCTTTTCTCTTTTATATGTCTTGATATTAAAAAATCAAAACACTTCCCTCTCTTTCCCTTCTTATTTTCCTCCAAGAAATGGTCTTACTTTTCCTTATTTTCCTCCAAATAACACTACACTGTTTCCTTTTTTTTTTTCCTCTCTAGTAATCAAGCATGCTTTTTCTCTAAAAATAGGTTGTAAACATTACATTAAAAAAAAAGCCTAAAAGGGATATGTATTGCTTATACATTTAGAGACCTTTACATTATGGATTAAAACAGTGAAATGCAGTTGTTTTTTTTTCGTTTCTCTCTTTTATATTTCTTGATTCTGAAAAACAAAAAAAATTCCTCTTTTTTCCTCTTTTTTCCTTCCAGGAAATAGGCTTGCTTTTCCTCTAAAACAATACAGCAAACATTACATTAAAAAAAAACACTAAAAAGGATAGCTAATTCCCTGTGCACTTAGATAGCTTTACATTATGGATTAAATAGTGAAATCTAGATATATCTTTTTTATTCTTATCTTTTATATTTCTAATTGAAAAATCAAAACACTTCCTTTTTTTTTTCTCCAGGAAATGAGCTTGCTTTTCTTTATTTTCCTCCAAGAAACTCCTCCCTTTTTCCTCAAGAAAATGGGCTTGCTTTTCCTTATTTTCCTCTGAAAAACAAGTTAGAAACATTACAATACAAAAAAATAAAAAAAATAAAAAAAGGGATAACTAATTCTTTATGCACTTAGAAACCTTTATAGTGCTATGGATTAAAACCATCAAATCTGGTTACTTCTCTCTCTTTTATATTTCTTGATTTTTAAAAATTCAAAACACTTCCCTCTTTTTTCCTTCTTTTCCTCCAAAAAATGGGTTAGCTTTTTCTTATTTTCCTTCCAAAAAAACACTCCCTGTATTTTCCTTCTTTTTCTCTAGGAATTTTCCTCTAAAAAATAAGTAAGAAACATTATGCAATATAAAAAAACTAAAAGGGATAGCTAATTCCATGCATATTTAGAGACCTATACACTATGGATTAAAAAAAATGAAATTCATTTGCCTTTTAGTTTTTTTTCTCTTTTTTTTTCTTGATTTTGAAAAATCATAACACCTCCCTCCCTTTTTCTTTTTTTACTCTAGGAAATGGGCTTGCATTACCTTATTCTCCTTCAAAAAAAAACACTCCCTCCTTTGTCTTCTTTTCGACTAGGAAATAGGTTTGCTTTTCCTTTAAAAAACAAGCAAGAAACATTACATTACAAAATAAATAAATAAAAGGGATAGCTAATTCCATGTACACTTAAAGACATTTACACAGTGGATTAAATCTAATGTTAAAGGGTGAATATGATAAAAAAACACAATAGAAAAAATTAAATAACTCGAGTCAACCCAAATAAATCTGTCAAACCCGCTATCTGGATTATGAAAACTGGATTACTCTATGAAAATCAAATAAAAAAATTACAAATATCAATTAAAAACCAACTCAACATTGAAACATTGAAAGACAAAACTAAAAAAAAAAATCAATTTTAAAAGAATCAATCTCACATTGGAATCTTTCCTCAACATCTTAGGATACCTATATGGAAAATGAAAAACATTGTTAAGTCCAATCCCAAATGAATTCAATGTAAAAGAATCAAATTGAAATTAAAATTGAGTAACCAAAAAAATAGGGTTAATCTTTTCTTTGCCTATGCAATCCAATCTCCAATTCTTTCAAGAAAAAAAGAGCTAAATATTTGTCTAATGTTCAAATTCTATCTCCATAGTTTCAATTATTTTAAATCAATAAAATTTCATTTAATTTTGATAAACCAAGCATCAATCGAGTGAGAAATTTTTTGTCTCAACATCTCAAGATCCTATAACTTAGAAATAAACTATCAAACTCAATTCTAAATAAACACAACTTCTAAGGAACAAATCTAAAAACAAATTGAGTCTCCCTCTCTTTTTTCCTTTATTCACAATACATTGCTTGAGTGCTTGAGCGACTGAATCTTAAGTTGCTCGAATAAAGTCTTTACCTCTTTGTGAGAGTATCAATGTATCACATGAGCCATAACCATTGGTATCATAACAATTATTGTAAATGTTGAAAATTCATTAGTTCTTATGGACATTATATTAGAGAATAATATAAATCATATCCTGGAACCTCACCTAAAAGCTTAAGCTATTGGGTTGAGATGGTTCTTTGACATGGTATCATAGCCTTGATGACCAAGTGGTCTCGAGTTCGAATCTCACCATCCCCATTTATTTGATAAAAAATTAAGCACAAGGTAATATGGGCCTGTGCAAGTTTCAAGCCCAAAGAGCTTTCACTTGAGGGGGTGTGTTAGAGAATAATATAAATCATATCCTGAGACCTCACCTAAAAGCTTAAACTATTGGGTTGAGATGGTTCTTTGACATATCATCATCATATCAGCTAATTTCTTAATAAAAAAGCTGAAGTATTTTCGATCAATATTGCAAGGCAATATCACTCATGTAACAAGCCATGAAAATCTGGGTTGCTGCATGCAACCTATGAAATAGGCCACCTTGTTCTCTCTCTGTGATTCTGCATGTCAAACCTCAATGTTGCGACAGCTGATGGCATGGACCATATAAGGGGAAAAGAAGATAATGCATGAGCTAGCTCCACTCATCAAGAAATAAATAAAAAAGAAGCTTACAGAGCCCATAATTATAACGAGCCAGGCTCACTAATTTCCAGTGTTCTATTTCTATTTTCTGCATAATTCTAAACCGCACAGAACATCATGAGAGTCACGTAAAGATAAACAGATAGATAGGAACACATTAAAAGCTGGAGTATCTTATGGTCTTACATACAAAGGAGAATTATTCTTCATTTGAAAAAAAAAAGAAAAGCCTGCAACTGCTAAGTGCTAAACGAAGCAGCGCAGTGCTTTGCACACGCCACACAAAGCATTACTTGCACTGTTCCTACGGTGCAGTAGAATTATGATATAGACCACCTACGTGCTAAACGAAGACTGTTTCATCAATAACATACAAGACAAAACACAAATTTGCTGATCAAATATGGGAACCATCATGTTGAGGAAAGGAATACCATGCATGGCTGAGAGTGAGAACCATAGCTAGTCTTCTTATCATGCTAACCAACCTGGCATGTAAGTAGTCATACTTGGGCCAGCAGTGACCATTGTTATATTTTCTGGCTGATACCTGCAATTCAGAATAAAATCGTTGTAAGACAAATCCCCCTCGTCACTTAGCTTTTGCTCTTAAACGTTGACAAGTGATTCTACAATGTTGAAACGATGGCTTCCAGAAACATAACTGACATAAAACAATCACTTTATCACTTTAGTTTCTTCTTTTTTCTTGTTTTTTTTTTTTCTATGACCATCATTTTATGTATCCAGCCGAAAGGTTACAAAACAGTAAGGATTAGACTTAAGAGACCAGACATACCCAATTTGTAGTGTAGGTTCACACTCCAAAGCATGAAAAAACCCATCACCCTGGGGTTGGGCTTGTTGTCTAGCGTACTCCACATCTTCTGCACTTGGATTCAACTGGAGTGAATTTAATTGGTAGCCTTCCATCAACTGCAAAGTGAGCAAATACAACAACCAATATGTCATCATATTCAGGCTATTCTTAGTAGGGGAGGCCAAATCAATAGGACTAATTTATGTTCAATGTTGTCCTAAGTCAATCCCAGAAGGTTAAGGATGGCAGCCACCAACCATTAACCGGCAGCCACCAGTCATTTTCACATTGCCACCAATCATTATCTTTAACACATGGAACTTTTATTTTTCATACTTTTATTTTGTGTATAAATAGACAGCTAAATTTTTGTTATTGAACATGAAAAATAAAAAAGAAAAACACTAAAGAAAAAGAGAGGGTAAAAGTTTGAGAGTTTGCAATTTATGTAAGCTTGTTATTTATAAAATAAAACAGATTATTTATTTTTCCCTTAAATGTTTCACCAGTGGTCTCTCCCACCAACCTTCAGTATGTGGAAAGGAACTTAATGCTAAGCAGTGATTTCGATTTCTACTTAACAGAAACTTCTGACTTGAATTAATTTTAGGGGTTCTTGTTTCTGAACTAACTTGTTTCCACCAAAATGGAAAAGTAACATACCCTTTCTTTCAGGGACTTATTAGCTGCAGTCAGCATGTGCTCCTGCATGTAATGTTTGGAGTTAAATAGAGAGTGCTAGGAAAAGGAAATCAATAGACAACAAGGAAGCTTCAGAAGTTTCCATACCTTATGCTGTAGGTCATTGAGCTGATCCAGCATGTATTGGGTCTGTAGAACAATAAGAGGAATTATGAAGTTGAGATATGTACTGCTGGGTGTCAAGTGCTTTGTTACATATATAAAGTACTTATTTGTGTGCAGTCAAGTCAAATTTAACATCCAAGAGAAGTTTTAACTGTAATTGACTCTGTTCTATATTTTCAGAATTTTACTTATTAATCAGAATGCTAAGTATAATCAAATTGATAATATATATCCAATCCTTCTATCTTCAAAATACCCTTGTTGATCTGATCTGCTTCAATGACATATCAAGCTGCCTTTCAAGTGATTCTAGCTCTTTGCTGCTTAGAGGGCCAAGTTCTTCTCCCAAAAGATTCCTGTAGTTCGATGGCAATGAAATATTTGGTGATATCAAAGGTCAGATTTCAATATTATTTTTGAATGTAGATAATGACACTTTCTAATGAGGATCACCCTTGAAAGACTACATTTTAAACATTGCTGCTTAAGGCATCCTCACCTTTGGGTTCTTTGCAGGGCTTCATAACGTGCTTTAAGCTTCAGATATTCCTGCTGACTACTCAGTTCCTACAGCCAAAGCAGTAAAATCCATTTGAACATGAATGATTCAAAACACCTACAAATTATGTTGATAAGATTTGCAGTGCATATATGCAAGTGCACTGGACTATCAGTAAGCCTTGACGAGGCAGTAGCCATAATATCTTATCATAATTGATAATGTTGAATATTATCAAAGCTCCAAATTAATATAATAATTGAGATTACTTGCTTCCTGAAAATAATATATATATATATAGTTGATAAATGTAGTTAGAGATTTTTAGCTGCTGTTTTTTTCTGCAATTTTGTTCTTCATTCTCTTAATGACGACAAACTGTTATTTTTGATGAATAAAGCCGATCATTTTTTAAGAAAAAAATAGACTCATTTTCCTCAAATTATATAAAGAAAAGGGGCATTTTCCAGCTACCAAAAAGTAAGCTGTTTACATTCCCTCAATTACAAAGATGACCTTGATCGGAACTACGAGAAAGTGCTTTAAGGACATGGTATTGTAAGTAAGTTATAAAGACCATTGCTAATTGTTTTACTTGAAAAAAATTTCACCAGCAAATTATTGTTAGTTACGCTTGCGTATAGCACTTGCTTCTTGTTACTGCACAGAATCTCGCTGCAGTCGTAATTTTCAATATATCAACCAGACAGCAGGCAGGCGTTCTTTTCTAAAGTTGTTTTTATATATGCCGGCCCAGGAGAGCATTTTTCCTATTATCTAATAGCACCAAGAAAGGTCAGCTTGAAGAAGAACAATACAAGAAAAAGGAAAGCTGCGGCAACAGATTGCAACAACTAAAATACAACTGTTATGTGTCTTTTAAGAATGCTATTAGCTTGGTTCAACATTGTAAGAAAGCAAAATTAGTTCCACAGAATCTAGCTGACTGAAATAATAATGATTACTAGATAAATTAAATATTGGCTAGAATCATCACAAAAAAAAAAAAAATCCTCAAACATTCTGGTTTTGAATTACATCTCAGGGGGGCATCATATATCTATCTTCTGTGATAATTTCTGGACTTTTATTCTTTGTTGTGATATTTATTGCCACGCAAACCTGTTTGTTTCTATATAACTTACTAGAAATTCATACTTTGGAAGATTAAATAAAGGACCAGAAGAAAGAGGGAAATTCAAAGGATATAGGAAAAGGGTAAATTTGCGTACCAGGGCCTCCCTTGCAGACACATTTGGCTCTGGTGCTCCATAATTGCACTTCTGGTACCTCTCAAGAGTTTTGAGCATGCTGAAAAACAATAGCAAAAATCAGTAAATTTTAAATCTTAAAATCTAACCATCAAGATTGATGCAAAGATTGTAACAACAAATAGAGACATGTACGAGGACAATATATATAGCAAGGATCTATTTTGAGCATAATAATCCTTTTCAGATAGTGTTAGTTTCTTGTGAAATTTTCCTACTTTTCCTGTTTAAGTTGGTAAGAAACTCATTTACATTTTATTTTATCATTAACCCAACAAATTTATTTTGAGATTGGATTGCAATAGCTAACAATTCACAAGGGGAGAGAGCCATTCTGTAGTGTAGTTATGACATGGTATTTCAATAGAAATATGCCAAAGTCGAGTGAATGAACATAAAATTGACCAATATTTCTCTAATGCATTTTTTTTAAAAAGTTTGTAAAGATCTTAAACTAATCATTGAAAGTTACCAATTATAAATCGATTAAATTTCTCTATTTAAAGAGTTTTCTTTTCCAAATCTTTGTTGTACACTACATCAGTTCGAGTCCTTAAATATATATGAAACAATCTTTTGCTGCTCATTTTCTCTGGTTATTAAGGCCAACCAGAAGCATACGGATAGCACACCCTCTTCATAATTAAGAAACAATTTGGTGATGTTTCAGAATGAATTTGATAAATAAATTGGGCTGTGGAGATCAGGTATGGTCATAGTGTTGATGGCAAGCGAAATTGGGAGCCAATGTTCAAGCAATTAGTCAGCTAATAACAAATATTTGGTGACAAATGATGATGATTAATTTGAGCAATGAAGTTTTAAAAAGATAGAAAATTGACTGTAGAAGCATCCTCTCCCCCCCCACCCCCAAAGTTTAGCAGTTGTCATTGCAATATTTCTATATTTTTTTCTGTCACAAAAGAAAAAAAAAGCTCTTTAATTAATTCTAAGCTGAAAGAGATGGGAACAAATTAATTAAGAGGTTTTGTTTGATGTATTTTTTGAAAATTTTCTTGAGAAGATCAGCAATAATTCAAGGAAAAAATCCATTAATTCAATAGAAGAAATGTAATTAACCCTACTTTAACAAATTAGTTAATTAAAAATGTCTAGACATAAAAATAGTCAATTGTACAAGCAAAACCCTAAGATAATTAAGAACACAGAATGTAATGTTGGACTAGAATTTAAGGGCACTAATAATTGTTCTAGAGAAAAGGAACCTCTAATTAGGAGGAGTCAAAACATCCTGTGGATATTAGACATATTGATCACTCCAAAGACACAGACTCAATTACAGACTTCGAGAGCACACCACTATTAAGATAACCTCTGATTTGAATGAAAGAGAACAATTCAGTATACTGAAAAGAGTGAGAGGACTACTGATCTGTAGATATTGAAACCCTAAGTATCCTTGGCGAAGATCAAAACCCTAGATGTCTCTATCAGTTCATGTGATTGGAAATATCCTCTCTCCACCGAAACAGAAAAGAGAGAGTTGAAGATCCAATGGAATGAATGGAAGCTCCTATGTGAAAGGACTGATCTGAAGGGAGAGAGAAGAAAAAACAGCAGTCGTAATGTCCCATTCTTATTGATTGATAGAAAACATTTGCAGCAAAAAGTATGAGGGTAGAGAGCATGAATTATTACGAACTTGTCTTTTCCATCATGTAATTAAATTTAATCATAACAAAAGATTGTGTTTTTATTTTTTTCATCTTAAAATTAACTCTGAAAACTGTGAGGTAGTTGGGAAAAATCCTACAAAATTGAAAATGTGTTAAACAGAAAATCAATGAAGACATGGACTGGCAAATATAAAGGTAAATTAAAGGAAAACCCTAAGATTCATAGATCGCAAATGATCAGAGAGAGAGAGAGATAGGCAAGATCAACTAAATTGCAAACTTTTTCCAATCAAAACTTCAACAACTCCCAGAAACTCTAACTTGTTTAACGAAATCAAGTTGATTGGAGTTTTAAATATTGAACAATCTAAGACCTTATTAACCTCAATATGGTTGAATGAAAAAGGGCATGCAGCACTTTCAAAGATTAAAGAGGGAGAAAGAAGAGAAGATTGTTTTTGATCTTATGTAACAACCATGCTATGTTGGATCCTGAAGAGAAAATTAAAGGAAAAGAATGATAAAGAAAACAAAAGATGAATTAGGACTATGCGAGATCAGAAAAGAACATTTTTAGCTTCTATGATCATGAAGAAAACTCCATATACATCGCATAGCTTGATGGGTCTCTCGAACTGTTGGAAGAGCAACAGATCATCAGATTTTTTTTTACTTGTCAAGAAGAAAAATGAACACAGAAATGGAAAATTCAGATAGTAAACGTAAAAGGAAAAGAGACGGAGAAAGGGCAAAAGACTATGGGAGCTAAGAAAAATTGTATAGAGTTTGAGTCAATATAACAGTAGATATAACGTTTATCTCTTTTTTTTGTGGTTTTCCAGTTGCAGATCTAGCATCAATACCAACACGAACACACTCTACCTGCTATAAACGCCGAGACATTCACAGAAACGGAAACAAAAAGAAACCAACTTTTATTTCCCTCTCTCTCTTCAATTCTCAGAACAAATGCTTAAAAAACCCAACACTGAAAACAGAAAAAATCAGCTTACCGAGCTCCGAAAATCTAAAGACAGGTCACAAAACAAGAAACAAAAAAAAAAGGTCAAAGAAAAATTGAGCGAATCTAGCTAGCTAAGAGAGAGAAGGAGTGAAGGAAGCTGAGAGAGTTAAAAGAGAGAAGCTTTTGTGTTTTTTTTTCCTGTGTGTGTTGAAGGGTACAAAAATTGGTTTGTTTTGGTGATACCTTGAACTACTGCAAAACTCGTACAGCTTTCCTCTATTGGAGAAGATGATGAGAGCAACCTCTGCATCACAAAGAACGGAAAGCTCATAGGCTTTCTTCAAAAGTCCATTCCTTCTCTTTGCAAATGTTACTTGCCTGTTGATCTTGTTCTCAATTCTCTTCAACTCAACCCTACCTCTCCCCATATCTTCTCCCTCTCTCTCTCTTCAAGAAAAACCTTTCTTTAATTTTAGCACTCAACAAATCCCAACAAGTCTCCACACATAAAAAGTATTCTTCTTTTTTTTATGGCCCTTTTTTTTATATACACACACACTCGCTCTCTCTTCCTCTCTTCAAGCACCAGCACCAATCTCTTTTTTGGTATTTAGGCTTTATTTATTAACTCGGTGGATCACGCTAAAAAACACATACTTAGACCCCATAAACACAGTATTGCAGCTATGTTCAGCTTAATTTGTTTGGAATCTCACTAACACCCTTAATTAACAAAATAAAAAGTAAGCCCTCTCCCAACATATTCACCTCTGTTAATTTACACCCAAATTACTCTTCTGTTAATACTGTTTTTACTAGAAATTAACACTAGCAAGAATAATAGTATATATATATATATAAGGATGGCTAAATGAGAATGATAATGATACCGTATAAAGTTCTTAAAAATCAAAATCAATTGCTGGGTTGCTTACAATGTACGCTAATACTACATTGCTGCTCAACGAGCTACAAAGTTGTGTATTGTACCTGCCTAGCTGCAGGGGCTTTAAATTTTGGTGGTGTAAGATGTATATTTTTGTATTTTAAAAATATTTTTTTAAAAAATTGAATATTATTTATTTTTTTTACTTCAAATTATTATTTTTTTGGTGTTTTTAGATTATTTTGATACGCTGATTTCAAAAATAATTTTTTAAAAATAATAATAAAATATTATTTTGATACATTTCTAAATGAAAAGCATTTTGAAAAGCAACCGCAATCACACTTCCAAACAAGTCTGAAATCAGGAGATTAGATGTAGGGATAAAAATTTAATATGAATGAGTTTTTTTTTTTTTTTTTTGTACTAGATAGATAATGAATAGAATATAAATATTGTCAAATTAATTTGAAACTTGACAGAATCTTACTTGAAATATATATTTATATTATATAAATATATTTGAAGAATATTAGATTTTTTCTAATTAAATATAATATATACGTACTTTAATATTAACATAAAACACACAAACATATATATATATATATATATATATATATATATATATATATAATTTTTATAATTTT
>Ga0307518_10003579_pt1 | contig 11171 bp, 12 predicted proteins | sample 25_EM_MG_FD_203889 | JGI IMG/M metagenome (GOLD analysis project Ga0307518, IMG submission 203889) | Populus trichocarpa ectomycorrhiza microbial communities from riparian zone in the Pacific Northwest, United States - 25_EM | ecosystem: Host-associated > Plants > Roots > Unclassified | place... | reverse complement strand
GAGTTTTATGCGCCGCAACCGATTCCCGTATATAAATCGTACACACAAACATAACTCAAGAATTATGAATATCTCGGTGCCAAACCAGTGGCTTTGCAATGATGCACAGAGGCATATTTGATTTCTTGAACCTAACAGGGGATCTGCCGTCTAATCCGGCAATCGAACGTGAATGCGAGGCAGAGGCATGAATTAGTTGGCTGCCACTTACCGACGGAGTCACATTGTACGACCCATGTGACAAGATGTTTGTTGGCGAGTCGAGTAGAGCGGGAAGCCAAGAATGTGTTGAAATCGTGGTTAGTTGGAAGTGAGCGGCCAAGTGGTTTGTATAGAGTGTGATCGGTGCCGCCAGTGCCGCCAGAGCTGATTTTCACGTGGTCATAATTGCGCCCATCCTTTGAATTTATTTTGTGGTGCTGTGGGGTGATGTCCGCCATTGGGGAATGTGACTCGAGGTCGGTAAGGATGTTTCCCTCGCGGCGGAAGTGATTGAGGATATATCGACCGTAATCCCCCAGCTATTCTCGTAAGCTTCAAATGACATATGAAAGGTATGCCTGCTCACCTTGATCACACTGCCAGGTGTTGGCACAAATTCCATCGAAATGCCGTCTACGAGTAGGATATAGCGATCCGGACAGTCGCTCCGATTATGGCGAATCATGAGACTCCGCATGTCACGATTGGGGTCGATGACTCTCTAAAAGGATTAATCGAGACAGTGTGTGTACACAAGGAAGAATCTACTCACCTCAACATCGAAGCCTGTCCATTTATCTTGTCCATTATTGACTCCATGATCGCGAAATACCTCAAACTTTATTCCACACCCCCTCGAGCTCTCCCACACAATGCAGGAAGTCCGCACAGTCCATTCTGATTTAGGGAGGTGGACTTGCATAATGCAGAGACGGCTATGGCGTTTACCAGAACGCGCCTTAGCCATGGATCGCGCATGCTCTGGTCCTCCGATCAACATCTCCTTGTGTGCTTCCACGGCGTACTCCCAAATTGGCTGTCCATTATCTGCATCCATAGGTTTCTGGCAAGTAAAGTGTACCCAGTCCTGGCCAAAGCACTGTCCAAACCCCACTGCAAAGTGACGGCGAGTGTTACTATCAGAATAGATGAATATGTGAGGAGGCATGTCGCTGGTTAGCGTGAGTATCTTTTCTGTGAGTGGCGATGGGAACGAGCCGCAGTAGGTGAAACCATTATTGATGACCGCACTGTCATCAATTTCGAAGGTAGCGTCGTGATGCGGCGTGTCTTGATATCTGAGATAGACTTGACGGAACTGTGGAGCTAGTTCTCCAGGAGGCCCAACCGACCGCGAGGTAAAATATCTGTAATAGTTGGATTCCCACAAAGCCAAATCGATCGTCACTGGTGAACCCGATGTTCCAGAGCGGCATGGCAGTCTAGCTTTAAAGACTGAGGTGGAATCACCATAGGGACTGAGGAGCAGCCAAATTTGGATACCACGATTGGTGATGGGGAATACACCAAAGCAGTCTTTGTCCTCTTCTCGGATTTTGTCTTTAAGGAATTCCGTGAAATCGTCAGACTTCATCAGCTCCATCCCAGAACAATCCCCGAAGGAGCTCGGACAATCAGCTAGGATACTGCCAGTCCGTCCCACTTCGCTGCTCCAACTCCACGCAAATATGCTTTGGTCATTTGACATGCGAATGATCTCCAGCTGAAGACGATGGAATGCCTTCTTCCCCTCTCCATACAACATCGGCATATTCACGTCTAGCAGACCTAACAGGGAGTAGGCTCTGTCCTCAACTCGAGTCGTCATCCGTTTGGCAGCCCAGGACATGATTTGAGCAATGCAGGGACGGTTGGAGGAAAGTCCATCTGTCAATATATGTTCCGGAACTCCAGTAATGGTGGCCAAGGTATGCGCGTGAGCCTTCTTGTCGCCGATGTGGACCCAGCTCTTGTTGAAGAACCTGACATTGTTCGGGGCTATCATCTCCTGTAGGGTCCACCCACGGGAGAACCACTCCGGCCACTCCTTAGACCTGTCAGGATACCCGCTCATGTCAGGCTCAGTGGGCAAGGATGAACCATGAACATCGTGGAGGTACACATAGCATACCGTCGAGTTCTCATACCAACGGTACATGGAATTGATGGCCTCGGATAGTTCTGCGCTGCTTCGCTTGTCTATGCAACAAGTGTCGACCCACAACCACTCATATCCGTCCTCCTTGGCTTGTAGGCAGCTATAGTAGATCTTTTGATAGCCATCGCGCTGACGAATTTCGTTTCTGTCCTCCCTACCCATCTTTGCCAGCCCTGTAATCTCGACATGATTGACTTCTTGCCTGGTCCACCGATGGGATAGGATGGCGTATTTTATTTTGGCTTCATCATCACAGTACTCCAGGACTTTGATTCGATTCGTAATAGTATCCTCTTGACTGCTATTTCTCATCACCCCTTCCAAGTTGATAAATGCTCCTACTTTGATGAAATACATGCTACCATGCCTCAGATAGGGTTGGCGAGTGTCGAGTAATATCATACATACCTCTACACGAATTCAGGTGAATACACAAGTGCTGGAACGAAAGTAGGTGTCCTCTTTAGCCAGTAGGGTTATGCCCTCGAATGCGATGAGAAAGGTTGGCTTCCGAATCCCGACGACTTCTCCGTCCCACGCAGCTGCGGTTAGGATGATCATGGTCTCTCGTCCGTCGTCGAAAACACCTTGACTCTTTACTGGCTCTCCCAAACTAACTGTCACACGTTAGAGATATCTCATCGCAATTCCTAAAGCTCAGCTCTATGGTCGTCATTGATGAAAAGACCATTGCCCCACCACCATATGCTCCTACATCTGCTTCCCCACCACCCTTTCCTTGCCTTCGTTTGCATTCCACTGGCGTCTCTGCTTTGCCATCAAATCTACTTCTCTATGTCATAGATATGACATTCCCCGAGACCCAAAGTATCGACGAGGATATCACGGAGAGTCAGAGAAGCACTTTATATTGGCTAACATACCACTTACGTCTCGTCAACCATACCTTTTACATTGGTACGCGGATTTTATGAATGCAAAGACACGTACCGAGCAACTGACCGGATGCGTCCCAGCATGCATGCACATTCTACGCTCGACATATCTTCCAGTATACCAGTCACTCATCCGCGCCCCATATACCTCTGATCCCTTTCCTGCGTCCTCTTCTGCCACATCCGACGACAGCCTTCTAGGCACGATCCAACGCGAGACGCAAGTGTTCGATATCTTCATCGCACTCAAGGCACGCGAGGACTTCTTCATGGACGCATCCGAACTCCACATTGTTCGTGAGGAGCTGTTTAAGGATCTCTTTGATCTCATGCAGCCCCGCAGCCGCCTCGAAGATCTCGTACGGCATTATGGCATGCGCGAAGGCGTTGTACACGTCACATCCCCAAATGCGCACGGCGAGACCGTGGCAAGCGGGGATGCCAGACCCAACAGAGAACGATCTGTTCCGTTCTCTGCATTGTCAATATCGTTTTCTCCGAGGAAAGTTGGACTGGTGTTGATGACCTCGGGAAGAAAGCGAACGATCTTGGAGGTGACACGAGTACCAAACGAGAAGCTAGAGATCCCTGCGAAGAAGCTAGCGAAGCAGCTCAGGATTTGGTTGGACTACGCCTAACACTGATATCCACTATTCCGTATGAGGAGTTGTAATACTAGTAGGTTGCCACTAACGTAGATACATACCTGCACATAATATAGCGCGGACAGTCGCGTGCCTGCCATGGATTTGAACTCCTGTGCGTTCCTGTGCGCTTGTATCATCGACGGTACACCGCGCGTTTCGTGCGGCCATTAAACGAGGACTGAGAGCCCTCGCCGGCAGTTTTTGCAGTAAGGTTACTCCTGGCGCCCGCACAAAACCACCGTTCGACTTCGACTTGTCCACTCACCCCGCGAGACACCATGAACCGCCCCCCGCCGTTTGTGCCGGCGACGTACGACCACGGAAGGGCTCTCGATGACATTCCCGGAATACACTGGTCAGTGCACGAATTCCTTCACTCACGTATGCTCGAGTCCGAAGAGTACACTCTCCGCATGGACCCGAACAAGTGAGCCGGTATCCTCTTCACTACATCTGGAACTGACACCGGATTATCAGAGAGAGGTTGTACTTTGCTACTGGATATGGGCTCATTCAGTGTCTCAAGGGATTGATGTCCTTTGAGGACAAGGTACCTTGCACTTCCACATCCAGCCGGTCTTTGACACTCATACAATCATAGGACCTTCTTACAGCAATAAACGACACGAAACGTGGAAATGCAATTGCGGCGGCCCATCGAAAACAGTCGCCGTCGCTTGCAGGCAGACTGGCTAGTTATATCGTCCCAGGCATGCACTCGGGCCCCGAGTGGATCGCACAAATGACGCCTCTGGAAAGACACGCAGAACTCGTGTATGCAGAGAGCCTGTACGAGAAGGTGCGTCACACATTTCTCGTGTAGAATCGTCCCAAGCGTGAACGAACAACCAGAGTTTATTGGGCATCGTGCAATCGGGGGATTGGCTCACCTTCATCAAGGAAGTGTAAGTTACATCCCCGAAATACGTCTCCCACGAGCATCCTCATCGTAACTTACAGGTTGAATATGCGCACGACGATGTCAATATACCGGCAGCTCGGACGGTGGCTCGAGAGTGTGGATGCTGCGTACACTGCCTCGCATTCCCCGAATTCCGAACGAGCACAAGCAACAACGGGTCTCTCTCCCCGTGGACTACTCGAAGATCCGTCCATTGACCGTCACTTCCGCACAGGAGTCTACCTTGGGCTCGGGATGACCCATCTCGCCCTTTCGCTCATGCCTGGGCGGCTGCTAACTTTCGTCGAGATGTTTGGATACCGGGCTGATCGCATGGAGGGTCTCCGATATTTAGAGTGGCCCGGGGGTTGGAGTGGAGGTCGCGACGAGGATGTCGTCTCCCAAGGTCAGTCTATGCCCCTACCCCCTGTGTGAAATTCCTTGTTATGTGGTTCTGAGCAATTCGAATTGCAGAGGACGAAGGTGTTCGTCGTCCCTTTTGCGACATGATGTTGCTTATCTTCCACCTCGTACTTTCTATGTACACTTTTGAGGGAGTAGACATCAATATGGCAGAGAGGATCGTTAAGTGGAACTTGAAGACATACCCAAATGGTGCGTCTAACCCATTTGAGTTGCCAGTGCCGATCTGTGTCAAGGGATCGGCTAATTTAGTTTCCAATCCAGGCCCATTTTTCTTGTTTAGCGCAGGTCGCCTTGCTCTGGCACGTTCACAACCCGAGCGTGCTCTGGAGTACCATGCACGAGGAGCACAGTGCCAGGCCCAGTTCCGCAGCATGAACCATATCAGCTGGTGGGAAAGTGCGATTGCTAACTTGACCTTGTGGAACGTCCGAGCGAGCATTGAATGGTGGAGCAAGTTGGCGGCAGAATCAACGGTTCGTGAAATGCCGTTTAGGTCGGTATGAGTTAGCTCACTGGGTACCGCTTGCAGTGGTCGAAGGCAACGTTTACCTATGCGCAGGCCGCTTGTCTTGCGGAGCTCGGTGAACATGCAGCAGCAGCAAAGCTAATGGAGAAAGTGTCTGATCTTAGACAACGCATCGCTGGGAAGAGCATCCCACTCGAGGTTTGTCAAGGGGTTTATAGCCCCTACTCTATCTCTCACCTTCGTCTATGACAGAAATTCGCAGCGCGGAAAGCGCGCAAGTATATTGCACAAAAAAACCGTACACTCCTACCTGCGCTGGAGTTTGGTTATTTCTTCTCCACCATTTCCCGGGCACCGCCGAAGATTATAATAGAGAAAATGATCCCGGATGTGCGAAGGGCGCTTGAGGAACTCGGACTCTCGGAGGCGGGTTCTTCTGACCCTGCACTACCCACTCAGAACGGCTCAGCAGCTGGATATGATCGGGAACGCAAAGTGTCCACGAACGGGAAAGGGGTTAGAAACGGCACTGAAAATGCGGCACGTGAAGGATATTGGGACGACGTGTGTCTTGTGCGCTTCTTAGAAGGCGTGTGCTGGCAATATCTTGCCCATCAGGTATGAATGAATACATCGTGGGCGTCGCGTCGCGCGCTGGACGCTGATCAATTCGCTTTAGAATCCTGACGCCGAACTCGATGAGAGCGAAAGGAGTCCCGTCCCGATAGAGGATGCAAAACGGAGGGCCGAATGCGCATTCCAGGCAGTGTTCGAACATGGACTCAAGATCCAGCTGGAACATTATCTCGTGTACTACTCCCGTAAGTCACTCGCCCTTGCTTCTTATTCTTTATTTGATTTCATGCCAATGTTGGACAGATTTTGAATACGGGCGATTCCTAGCATCTTCGGGCATGAAGGATGAAGCAAGGAAGCAGTTTGATAAGGTGATTAGTGGGAAGACCCTCGAAGCTAATCCTGCCGGACGCAAGGGAAAGTACAGCCTCGAGGTAAGGATTCTTCTACCCATTTTGTCCGTCTTGTCTCACTCATCACCCATCTCACAATAGAATGCTCTGCTCATGCGCACGCACTCTGCTATCGATGCGCTCAGCCAAGATAAACAACTTTGATACCAACTTTGTGATCCCAATTTGAGGAAGACTTACAGACACGTGCATACAACTAACCTATCTTGACCCTTCGTGATCTTTGTTTCAGATCTATTTAGAGCTCGTTTGATCACGTTGCTTGTGATACCATTGTAAACAATACAAAGTTGAAGATGCGCATGCGTAGTCCGAGGACTTGGATAGAACGTCAGTTGTACAGGTGAACTTATCTCTACCAGACAGCGTTTTATCCTTGACCGAACTCCTGAGTGGCTCATCACACGTTCTTATGAGAGCAAAGTTCAAACAACCTAGTTAGTTACTAGTCCTGTTCAACGTGCGAATGAGACAAACGTGTTCCCTTCCCCAAGACGCATAGCCTTTTTGAGTTTTGTTCTAAGTGCGATCACGTGATTTCCACTGCGTGTGCGAGGACGCCACATGTGTGTCTGCTGGTATCGCTGTTCCATGTCCCCGCGCTCTTCTCAACCTCGCTGGAGACGTCCTTACAATACGAATATCAAGTCTCTGCACCCCCCAGCTCTGACATTTGTATTGGCGGAACCCAAACAGGCAGCCGCTTTGCACTCAGCCACGTCCAGATTACCCAGCGTCCTCCGCAGCGCTTCTCCTCAATCCGAGACATCTTCAATGGCATCGAAAGCACAGGAGGAGGAGTCTCCATGCGAGCCCGCATCGCACCCAACAAATAAGGTACTAAGGAGTGAGGAGGTGGCATGTCCGCAGGAGCCCACCAATCAAGATCCTTCGTCAGGTAGAGTTCTGGGTTTCCCATGCCTTCATGGGGCAAACTCATCACTGCCAATCCATACTACTCTTGTAGCTGGTAAAGTGGAAACGACGACGACGACGACTGGTGACACTCAAGCTAACTCCTCCGAGGTGGTTTCGGCCGTGGGCAGTGATCCAAATCCGGCCACGACTGTGGACCCACCACAGTCAGCGCCCAACACAACGGAACAGATCTTGGCTAACAAACGGTCGTGGCTCACTGCGTTTGCCTGGCGGAAGGAACAGGAACCCGAGGCGAATCCCCCCGTACCAGAGTCAAATCCGACCCGTAGTGATTCACCCGAGGGGCAATCTAAGCAGGACCCACCCGTTCATCCGTTACCTCAACCTGTCGATGCAGTTGTAGCTGTGGCACAAACCAAGGAGGCCCTTCGACCGCAAGACTCTACGTCTCAGCATCGAGATGTGGCTTTGTCACAACCCGGGCCCGAAGCTGCCAAGCACAATGTGCCCAAACCACAACCAGGCCCGTTGGACGCGCTCCAGCCAGCAGACAAATCAGGGTCCACTGCTTCGTTGGGTACCACTTCGACGAAATTCACCCTGGGTATGCCTCTGCTAGGCAGGCCCAAAGTTCCACTTGACAGGGCCATGGCAGACGCTCGGAAAGAGGACTCGGGAAGTGCACAGAAGGTGCAGAGTGAGTCTCGTCCAAAGAAAAACAAGGAGCAAGGTGTGCCACCCCCCCATACTAACTTCCTTGTTTGACTCATCACCTGTAGGAGCTGTGACCGCTACCCGAACCCAAGAAAAGGAAGTCCCTACCGTCAAAGTCGTATCAGAGATAGAGACTTCCGTACCTCCAGCATCGAGCTTCGTCGGAGACAGAGATCAAGAACGATGCCACGAATCCACAGCACAGGCTAGCAGTGATTATCGCGTACGATCTTGGTGGCCATGGTGGGGACATGATTCCGGCAATCAACCCCACATTGATGCCGAGCCTACAAGCGCCCCTGAGGGTGTCTCTGACGCCCAAGGAACTTCTTCAGATCGGGAAGGGGATGTATCGCCACAGCTACGCATCTCGTGCAGTACACAGCTGAAGGTTGGGTGTACAGATCATGATGGGATTTCGATTTCAAAATCAGAGAACAGCGATAAAGCAACATCCGGAATTTCTGATAAGGTTACTCTTGTTGTCTCTGATGACTCGGGCAAGCCACGAGACTCTGTTTGGTACTCTCCGTGGGCATGGTATCAAACTTCCTCCTCTGTGGGTGCACCGTCAGATGGATGTGGCAATGCTAGCACAGATGCAACTTCTCAGCCATCTGTTGATCAGCACATGGTGCCGACTGGAAGTGAGATGTCTCATCCATCAAGCACTGCAGACACCAACAATTCCGCCACTGGACCTATAAACCCTATTCAGACATCCATTGCAGATAACCGGGCAGGATGGATATCATTTTTTTCTGGTCGGGCTGTGGCGATGAAGAGCGTCACGTACGAGAAGGAAGGTGGCGAAATGGAAGTTATGGACATTGATGAAGAGGTCAATGCTACCCAGGGTACGGGTCTTTCTTCATCACCGAACTCCACTTCGGCAAAGGGTTCACCAACCAAGGTGGCCGCTCAGTCGAGGCCGCCGATCCAGTCCGGTCAACAAATCTTGCCAGTTAATCAAGGACCCTCTCCCGGTACCAAGAAACTAGATGGAAAGCAGGCTCCGAAGATATCCGCGGCTATCACCTCGGAGACCGTTGTCCGTGATGCCATGATGCGCCAACCCTCTCCTACACCTTCAAAGAAGTCCGGTGTGAAAACACCGACCACACCCCCTCCGCCTAATGTGGTCCTCCCGACCTGGACCGACGTGTTTCACACCCCGCCCAGATCTATTGTCCCTGAAATGCCGCCCTCGGCCCTATCCAAGGCATTCAACTTTGTTACCGGGGCTCTCTTCGCCAGGGAGGATCCTGCAATGGACAAGGGTAAAGGCAGGATGAAGGTTAGGGAGGGTCCGTGGACTCCGCACGAGAAAGCGCTTCCACGTGCGTGGGGCATTCTTGAAGGTGATAATCCTGACATCTTGCGAGGTTGTAAACGAATTGTCGTCATTGGTGTTCATGGGTGGTTTCCTGGTATGCAGCTGTCCAACTCCAGTCAAGATTGATACTCATGTATGAGGTCCGAAGGTGCCGTAGCGCGGACCTTCATTGGCGAGGTTAGTTTACACATCATGATTGCAATCGCTTGCGGTTCATAGCGAAACGAACGCATTCTACAGCCCACAGGCACGAGTTCCAAGTTTGTCAACCGAGTTGTGCAAGCACTGGACGAGTTCCAGGATAAGCATCGTGTCAAGCTGACTAAGATCACAAAGATTCCATTGGAGGGAGAAGGGACAATTAATCGGCGTGTTGAAAGGTGCGTTCCCGTCGGCCCGCCAAGAGAACAGCCTTTTTAACTATATCCTCTCCGTAGACTATACCAGATCTTGGTCTCGAATGAGGAATGGATGAACGATGTCCGCGAAGCAGACGCCATCTTTGTGGCAACACATTCCCAAGGTTCCGTAGTCTCGACACATATCCTGGACCGCCTCATCGCAGACTGCCACATCCGGACAGCTCCAACCCCCGATACAAGTCTCCTCGCTACCGGAGTTGTTTCCGGTTCGGTCCAGGTTACCCGGCCACCGCAGCGGATATGCTGTATGGCCCTTTGTGGCATCCACTTAGGCCCACTTCGGTACCTGAATACCAGCTCATTACTTTCGCCCTATCTCCACGTAAGCCTTTATGGAATATCATTGCGCCTAGTTTGTTGCTTACCGGTCTTGTAGTATTTCGAGTCTACAGCAGCACGAGAGCTGTTCGAGTTTCAGGTATCCGCCTTCACGTTCTAGTAACGCGCCCAGGACTAAATGACGTCACAGAACACGGAAAGTGCGATATCAAAGGACTATGTCAGGGCACTGCGAAACGTCTTGGATAATGGGGTACGTGTACTCGTCCTGTAACCTGTGTCACGGTATCAACTTTGAAGTAGATCAAGATGGTGTACGTCGCATCTTTGAATGATCAGGTCGTGGGGCTGTATTCTGGACTGTTCACATCAGTGTCTCATCCACTGATTCTCCGGGCTCTCTACATTGACGGAGATGCATACCAGTGCGCATATTTTCGTCCCTCCACGTTCTCCTGTTGACATCTTCTGGAAGTTCATCTGATTTCCTCTCTAAATTACTTGTACTACTACTCCGTATTCGGAACGCTGGCCTCTCGGACAGCGGATTGTTGGCGCACCTATCAGAGGCGACTGCGGGGTCACTAAACGGAATAGGCCACTCCACCCCATATGAGGAGCTAGCCACATATACGTAAGCCGGTTTTGTTTCATGGACCATACATGCCTCATTGGGTACTTTAGCTTGGCCATAAACTACTTGTTCCTTGCCGACTGCGGTTGTGAGGGACAGGTAGAATTAAGGACAGAGCCTTTCAACGCCTTGACAGAGCAGAATGATTATGAAGTGCGTCGTCAGATCTAATTCGCGTCAATCCTGGCAGGCCTCATGATGCTTTTCATTTACTCACGTGCTAGATCCCCTGGGCACTCCGCGATTTGATCGCTGATGACAGGGTTGCTCGATTTTTTTCCGAAGAATTGGTCAGCTTACGAGATGCCTTTCGTGATTGGCATCCCAAGACGGCCATTTTGAGAGAAGTGAAGCGCAAGCTACAGCCTATCCAACGTTTATCGGCGGACATGTTAACTGCTCGTAGCTATTCTATGAGCAAGCTGTGACGAATCTTGTCCAC
>Ga0307518_10003578_pt1 | contig 11172 bp, 14 predicted proteins | sample 25_EM_MG_FD_203889 | JGI IMG/M metagenome (GOLD analysis project Ga0307518, IMG submission 203889) | Populus trichocarpa ectomycorrhiza microbial communities from riparian zone in the Pacific Northwest, United States - 25_EM | ecosystem: Host-associated > Plants > Roots > Unclassified | place... | reverse complement strand
GCTGTGTCCACGTTCTCCATATTGTGGACATTGCCTCCCAATAACTAATATATTAGATATACCTGTAGGTAACTACAAGGTATCAGTAGGTAGTAAGTGGTTAGTAGGAAAGGTACTCACCCTCAGTATGCTGGCAAGCTACTGAGGGACTATGGTAATAGACTCTACTGTATGTGCGATGTATGCTTATGTAAGTAGGTAAATATACCACAACAATCTGTTTATAACTCCAACAGACCATGCTGTACAGACTTGCACACAGGTGTGTGAGCTGTGGGATCTGTGGCCAAAAAAGGCTGTTTTGCTGATGTTGTTACATTCATCAATGGCCATTCGCATCACCTTGTTGTCAAGTTAATAAAGTTAAAAAACAAAGTGCCTAAGCTTACCAAGGAGTACCTCAAGAGAGCAGAGGCAGAGATGGGCGAACATGCAAATTATTTCGCAGTGATGGCAGTGAGAAGCAGTTGTATTGTAGTACTAGTAATACATTGCTCATACAAATTTGCCCACCACTCATTGTATTTGTTTGGTCAAGTTGCAAGTGCCATTATTTACGCAAACTGCTGTAATGGTGGACACATCCATTGTTGTAGGAGAGCATCAGAATGCATCAATGTTCATGCAACACTTAACAATATGATTTTGATTTCTCAAGTGCAAATATGGCATTCTTTCATTGGCCAGAAGTCATGTGACACGGGCCACCCGCGCAGCCCTATGAATTCAAACCCAGATTTACCAGACTGTATCGACAGCTTACCGCTCAAGCTCCATAGACAGTCTGGTATCCAGACTACGAAAGGCAAGAAGAAACTCCCGATGCGTTGTGGCAATTACATAACGGTACGGTGCCGAAAAAGGACAGGTAACGCTACAACTTAAGCCATCCTTTTTCGGTTGGCCCAGATCCAGTTCACTCAAACATAGAGAATAATACAGAAAAAATCTGGTTTCGTGGTGTACTACAACATACAACCCCCCGATTCGATACACCTGCAACGTTGCACAACACGGTTTACAACTTGTCGTAGTAATAGTCCAAAGGTGGGATGTCCTCCTGTCGAAAATCAATGAGATCACGAAAGGCCATCAAGAAAAAGAGTGCATACCTTGAGACCCTTGCGCTTGCGAATACCCTTGACAAGCTCCTCAAGTTTGCTGCCTTTGTCGAGAGGAGCTGTTTCAAACAATGAATTTTCGGTGTATCTGACGCAGCATTTAAACACTTACATCCATTCATGACTTCCCAGTGATCGAACACGCTCTGAGGGAAAGCCTGTCCGCTGGTTGCGGCGCGGAGCTCGCCATTGAAACCGAAAGACTCCATGACAGGGAGGTATGCTTTGACGGTGAACATGGGTGTTCCTATCCTCTGTTCCTCGCTGATCACTTGACCACGGCGCTTGTTCAATACGTTGTAGATACCACCAATGGCTTGTTCAGGACATTGAATTTCCACTGCACATCGAATGTAAATGAAAACGCAGGCCTGAAGAACATGAGCGAACCAAGGTATATGGGCTCCTGGAGACCAGGGGTAGCCAACAAGCAAGCAGCATAACAGGCACGACGGCACGTAGGAATAATTTGTCCACCACCACGGTGGATCGCATCAGCGTGCAGCTGCAAACAATATTATAAAGACGTGTTGATGACAATGACATTATAGCATACCGTGACATCGATAACGTTGAAGCGAACGCCACGCATGTTCTCGTCTGCACAGACACCCTCTTTCGTCGCCCATTGGAATGCAGCAACACAAGAGTCTTTAATTTCGTTCAAGTACTGCACACCTTTGGTGACGTCGACCAACAAGTTGGGACCAGTTGTCTCGGGGCCGAAGCACCAGATCTTCCTAGCATCAGTGACATCCCAACCGTGCTCATCAGCGAGGATGCGAGCACGGGCCTTGAAATCGTCACGGGCGTTGATTTTACCGCTTTCGATGTCCTTAGTAACCTCATCACCGAGTGGCATAGCCTTGACATATAAACGATTGTGTTTGTTCTGGGACTTGGACAGGGCAACCATTGAAGACTCCGCTTTGACCGTCTCACGGTAGCCAACCACGGGGTCGGAAATCTTAAGGGGAACACCAGCGTGATCTTCTTGCAAGTCCTAAAATTATCCCAGATTCATGCAAGTACTTAGCACAAAACGTGGGACCATACCTTCAAACAAATCTCCAAGTGGAGCTCACCGGCGCCTGCGACAATGTGTTCACCGGTATCGGCAATCCAAGCTTGCACGCAGGGGTCGGATTTCGAAAGGCGCTTGAGACCCTCAACGAGCTTGGGCAGATCAGCGGCGTTCTTGACTTCGACAGCAACTCGAACCACAGGGGAGACAGAGAACTTCATCACACGCATGTTGTGCGCAGTTTCGGAAGTAGTGAGGGTTCCGCTCTTCAGCAGGAATTGATCGATACCAACGAGACCGACAATGTTACCGGCGGGGCAATCCTCGATAGGCTCCACGGAACGACCCATCATAAGGACTGTACGCTGAACAGATTTGACGAACAAGTCGTCCTTCTTGCCAGGGATGTAATTAGGGCCCTGAATACGAATCTTGGGACCAGCGCGAACAGTTCCTGAGAATACGCGACCGAAGGCATAGAAACGACCCTTATCTGATGTGGGTACCATCTTTGATACGTACAAGACGAGAGGACCCTTGGGGTCGCAGTCCCGGACACCGATGGCGGACTCATCGTCCATGGGACCTTCATAAAGTGTCTCGACACGGTAACGCTGAGCAGTGGCGGGGGATGGAAGGTGGATAACAATCATCTCCAGAAGAGCCTCCCCTGCGGGCAAGAATTTGCGCATGATCGTCTTGAGGAGGGTCTTTCCCTCTGTATCACGCTCTTCTTGAGTGAGCTTAACGTCAAGCTTGTCGCACATGGCGTGCGCCTGATCTTTCTTGAAGTTCATGACGGCTTCGAAAATTTTGTAAATGGGATCAAGAACAAACAGGTTGAAGGCACGCTCGAGAGGTTTTCCATCGGCATCGGTGGATTTTGTTGACCATTTGCGCGTTTGGGGGTTGAAATAGTTATCACCCCAGAGCTTGTCCATCAGCTTGTCCTTTGACACGCCGAATCTCTTAGAATAACGGCCGGCGAATTGGCGGAGGGTGAACCCCCACCCGTGGAGACCGGAACCGAAGGCGACGGTACCTTTCTCTGGGTAGACCTGGACGTCACCAAGGGCGACGTCATGGTAAGTGGAAATGATGACGTTGACGGTTTCGATGGTACGCTGGAATGACTGGTAGAGTTCCTCTTTTGCGACTTGGAGTTCGAGGAGAGCACGGTCAACCTTGTTGATGATGACGACCGGTTTGATACGCTCTGTAAGGGCCTGACGGAGGACAGTTTCAGTCTGGACGCAGACACCCTCGATACAGTCGACAACGACGAGGGCACCATCCGTGACCCGGAGTGCAGCTGTGACTTCAGAAGAGAAGTCGACATGTCCGGGGGAGTCGATCAAGTTGATCAAGAACTCATTTCCTACACCAGAGATTAATACAGGAAGTAAAGTGAGCGAGGATAAAAAAAATACGTGCCATCAGTTTTCTGCTTGATGACTTGGACATCATCGCTGTCCATTTCAAAGTACATAGAGATGGCGGTTGATTTGATGGTGATACCACGTTCTTTTTCATCCTCACGGGTATCCGTGAAACGCATGACACCGGCCTTTGCATGAGCAATGATACCGGCTTTTGAGACAAGGGAGTCTGTGAGGGTGGACTTGCCGTGATCGACTAAGGCAGAAGTTGAGATAAGATGAAGGATGGAAGCGATATGACCCACCGTGGGCGATGACACTCATGTTACGAATGTTGGTCGGCTTGTCCATCAAGGCACGAATCTGGTCTGAAGAGAGGCAAAACAGGTTCGATGTCGGGCCTGGAGAGGGATCCATGGATGTGCTCACCTACTGTGAAGTTCCTGCGATGAACGTGATCGAATGAGCTACTTCAGCGATGAGAGAGGAACGATACGTACACCATCTTGACTAGAAGTTACAGAGGACACAATGACAGAGGGTACAGAGGGATACAAAACAGAAGGGTTGCAGCACCGGGACCGCAGGGCTCGGCGAGGAGGATGAAGGATCTGACTGATTTTTCGTCCCCTTATCGATCAGTTGAGGGCAGGCTTACCCCTCACTAGTCATAACAACTCAAGTCCTAATTGCTAATAGCCTTTACAATATCAGATATACGGCTACTGGACATCGAGATGGACATCCAAAGGACATGGATGCACTTTCTACCTTGCTTTGCTGCAGGAATAAGAGAGAGATGTAATATCCCGTGACCAGCGAGCGTGAGTCGACCGAGTCACTGGCGAGTCAAAGCCTCTCGCCGAATGCGGCCAATCCTTGCACTGCGATATCGATCTGCTGTCCTCTCTCCAGTCCGTCGAATGGCTTCCTACACCGGTCCTTGGCCTGCTCGTAGAGTACGCGACGAGTTCTTCAATTACTTCAAGAATCATGGCCACACGTTTGTCCCGTCCTCCTCCACCGTGCCCTACGATGATCCTACCCTCCTCTTCGCCAACGCTGGCATGAACCAGGTGCGCATCTCATCTCCTGTTGTGCCAGTAAACCGGATCAACCTCTCCAGTTCAAACCCATCTTCTTGGGCACCGTCGATCCCAACTCTGATCGAGGCAAGCTTAAACGTGCATTTAACAGCCAAAAATGTATCAGAGCAGGCGGAAAACACAATGGCATGTTCGTTCCGTCTCATTCCGTATCACAGCTAACCCTTTTCAGACCTCGAGGATGTCGGAAAAGACTCCTACCACCATACTTTCTTCGAGATGCTCGGAAACTGGTCCTTCGGCGACTACTTCAAGGTACATATGTTTTCGTGTGACTACCAAACTTGTTCTCACCATCCATGAACACAGAAAGAATCCATCACATTCACCTTCGAAGTCCTCACCCAGGTGTTTAAGTTACCCAAAGATAGACTATACGTCACATACTTCTCCGGCGATCCAGAAAATAACATTCCCTCCGATGATGAGGCAAAGCAAACGTGGCTGAGCCTTGGAATGGATCCGACCCGTGTTATACCCTCCAAGTTCAACTTTTGGGGTATGTGGCCCTCAGTCTTTGCTGGTCGACGCACACTTGAACACCTTTCCCAGAGATGGGCCCTACTGGTCCTTGTGGTCCCTGCAGGTAATATCCCGTACTTGATTCCTTCAGGTGAATGAACTAAAATCCCCTAGTGAGGTGCATGTCGACCGGATAGGTGGCCGTGAGGTAGCTCATCTTGTGGATGGTGATAATCCAACCGTGGTTGAGATCTGGAATAATGTCTTTATCCAATTCAATCGCGAAGAGGATGGCACACTCAAGCCCTTGCCCGCTAAACACGTCGATACCGGCATGGGTTTCGAGCGTGTTGTCTCAGTCCTTCAAGATAAAATGTCCAACTACGACACTGACATTTTCATGCCCATCATAGTGAGGGTACAGGAACTCACTGGTGCTCGTCCATACACTGGAAAATTCGGTGCGGACGACGTGGATGGCATCGATACCGCATATAGGATCATCGCAGATCATGTCCGGACGCTGTCGTTCGCGCTGAGCGATGGCGGTGTACCCAATAATGTTGGCAGAGGATACGTCCTTCGTCGCATTCTTCGTCGGGGTTGCCGATACGTCAGAAAGAAGCTCAATGCACCAATTGGATCCTTCTTCTCTTCCCTGTTACCCGTCGTTGTGGAACAAATGGTTCGCAGGCACTCACCATATCACTTTACTCACACTGACCTGGTGAGATTAATAGGGTGATGTTTTCCCTGAACTCAAGCGGAAACACCATGAGATCAAGGAGATTCTAGACGAAGAAGAAGAGTCATTCGCAAGGACGCTTGACCGTGGCGAGAAGCTCTTTGATCAGTATGCCTCAAAAGCAAAGGAAGCGGGTTCAAATGAACTCCATGGCGCTGACGTGTGGCGACTGTATGATACTTTCGGTTTCCCCGTCGACTTGACAAGGCTGATGGCGGAAGAACTCGGCATGACCGTTAACGAGAAGGAGTTTGAAGCCGCTCAGGAGCAGTCAAAGCTTGCAAGTAAAGGAACGTTCAGGAAGGATAAGGCAGATACTCTCAAACTAGACGTTCATGATTTGGCCGCACTAGAAAAGAACCGTGCGATACCCAAAACGGATGACTCGGCCAAGTTCGGTGCGCATGTGGTCGTTGATGCAATTGACTGCTCTGCTAACACTTTGGAAAAGGTACTGGCACCATCAATGCACGGGTCAAGGGCATCTTCCACAACCGCCAATTCCTCCCATCAACGTGTACCATTTCCGAAGGTGCAAACTTTGGTATCCTTCTGGATCGTACAAGCTTCTATGCGGAAGCGGGTGGTCAAGAGTACGACACCGGGAACATCGTCATCGACGATGTTTGTGACTTCGAGGTCACGAATGTCCAGGCGTACAGTGGGTACGTCCTGCACACTGGCTACCTCAAGTATGGCCAGCTCAACGTCGGAGATGAGGTTATCTCATCTTACGATGAGCTTCGGCGATGGCCATTGCGGAGCAACCACACAGCGACACACATTCTCAACTTCTCCCTTCGTGAGGTTCTCGGCGATCACATCGACCAAAAAGGATCGCTCGTCGCACCCACAAAGCTGCGCTTTGACTTCTCACACAAGGCCCAAATTGCTCTGTCGGATCTATCCAGGATCGAGGCGATGAGCATAGACTGGATCGAGCGCAATGTCAAGGTGTACAGCAAGGAGGTCGACCTTGGGGCTGCATACAACATCCCCGGTGTGCGTGCAGTATTCGGCGAAGCATACCCTGATCCCGTACGCGTTATCGTGCTTGGGTATGACGTTGATGAGATTGCAAACGACGTTGAGAATCCCAAATGGCGAACCACGAGCATCGAGTTTTGTGGTGGCACCCACGTTGCCAAGACGGGTGATATCAAGGATTTCGTCATCACTGAAGAATCAGGTATCGCGAAAGGCATCCGGAGAATAACTGCTGTCACTGGACAAGAAGCTCACGAAGCGACGCGCGTTGCGGACGCTCTCAAGACCCGCTTGGATGTGCTGGAGTCAAGTTCTGGAAAGGAAAAGGACACTGGACTAAAGACACTGAGTGTGGTATGTGTGTTGACATTCACGATGCCCGTTCATTCAGTTCTGAGAACTGTTGTAGGAACTCGGACAAGCTGACATTTCGATCTTGCGCAAGGCAGAGCTCAAGGACCGCCTCGCTGCAGTCCGGAAGGCGTTCGATAAACAAATCAAGGAGAAGGAGGCTGCAGTTAACAAAGCGGTACGACAGATGCATAAGACTAATTACACGAACTAAAAACTGGCCGTAGGCTGTCGACGGGCTCGTGGCTCACTTCGAGGAGAAGCCGGACTCCGATGGTTACTTTTCCATTTTGAATGTGGATGGGAACGCCAAGGTTGGTACTATGGAAGCGTCAGACACGTGCATTTCTTGACTGCAGTTTTTAGATCCTTCAAAACGTTGTCATGCAGGGCAAGAAGCTTGGGAAGGCTGTGTATGTCTTTAGCGTAGATGCTGAAGGTAGCAAGGTCGCGCATGCGAACCACCTTCCGGAAACTTCTCGGTCACATTGCTTTCATGCTAAGATATGGGCATCAAAGGTCACCGATGTCTTGGGTGGTAAAGTACGCCGAGCGTTTGATAGTCACGTTGATATAGCTCACTCTCAATGCAGGCCGGAGGCAAAGAAGAGAGCTCTCAAGGCGTTGGTATCAACGTGGATAAGGTCGAGGAGGCATTGGAAACTGCGGAACAGGCATACTTGAGCAGGAAGTAGCAACATTAGAGAAGTTTCATTGGACTACGGTCTAAATTTCACAGAGTGTATTACTTTAACACAGCATCCCTTTAGAGGCGCACTGCCTGGCCTATCAACTGACTCGACGGTTTGATTAGCGATGACTGGCATTGACTTAAACGCGTCGCATAAAAATGCAATACAACAAATGAACACCTCAAGGACAGACTGATCATGACCTTCGAGGTCAATTCCCGCACAGGGGAGCCATTCTTCCGTCTCCCCGTTCCCAACGAAAACATTATTATCACTCCTCCCCGTCTATCTGATGCACCGCTCTTCGGACCAATTCTTAACGACCCTCGCGTTTCACAGTGGCTGGAGGGGCCGCCTATTCCATACACGGACGAACACGCAGCAGAGTGGATTGAAGTCATCACGAAAGAGAGTAAGGCTATCCTAGCTGAGCTGAAGGAAGAAGAAGCGTCCAATCCAGACGGACCACCGAAACTTGTCGATGGCTGCCCGGTGCGGCACCTGAGAGAGGTTCTCCCCGACGGAACGGATATGTATCTCGGTGACATTGGGATAGGGAGAGCGCAATTGGAGGAAGTCCTAGATCCGGTAGAAAGGAAGAAACAAGTCGAGATCAATAGAAGCAAGCCCCGAGGAGACCCCAGTATCATTTGGACGTTTGGAAGTAGGCAGCGAATACTCAAGGGGAGGATGATACTGACCGGAATATAGATTACCTTGCGCCGTCGCACCATGGTCGCGGGATCATGTCGGCTGCGATGAAGTTTATCCTGTATTCGTGGGCAATTCCAAGGATGGGAGTACGACGGATGACGGGGTACACATTTGCGGGGAACATCGGGAGCGTGCGGGTGTTTGAGAGGAGTGGGTTTGTGTTGAAAGGCATCCTGGACAACGGGAAAATAGTAAGAGGAGAGCACAAACGACTGAGTTTTCTCGAGTGGGAGGCAAGTGCTAGTGAGTCGTGATCGAGACAAGGCTGCGCGCTTCCGCTGCGAGTCACACAGCCACGTACATACATACAGCCTCTCCCTTCGCCATATTATAATCTACTGTACCGCGTAAGACAATCACAACCTCGATATCTTCCTGCCTGGACTGCCATGGCGCTGAGACCTGCAACGCCTGGTTTCATTGTGACCTTTGTTGCAACTATTCTCCTCGCCGTAGTGTCGTTCTCTACTCCTCTCATCAAGTCTGTCTACTTCCTCAAAGCTTCACTGTCCGTAGAGAACATCGATGGCACAGTTGAGTTTGGGACGTTGGGCTACTGCGTGACCATGTCTGGCCTAACGACTTGTTCGAGCGCTACCGTTGGTTATGAATTTAGTGAGCCTCTACAGTCTCCTCTGTCGCGTACCCCTCATCCATTGCTTTCCAAGACATCAATGCACTCGTGGGGAATAACTCATCCATCCAAATCCCCGAAGTGGTGGTAAAATGGCTTACTTATGCCCTGGTTCTCCACATCGTGGCATTTGCACTAGCGGGTATCTCTGCTATCTTTGGCCTCCTTGCTCATGTACGTGAAATGGCCATGACCTGCTGTAGCAGTTGCATTTCGGGCTTTGGTGCTACTGTTGCGCTGGTCGCCTTCTTCTTTGACATTGCCCTATTCTTTGTCGCCAAATCACGCATGAATTCCGTTACCGGAGGCTCTGCTTCCATGGGCAATGCTGTCTGGCTCACTTTGGCAGCTGCGATACTGCTTTTCTTCAGCGGATGCTTTTACGGGATAGGAAGATGCTGTATCAGACGCCGTGGTAAGAACACGTGCAATGGAAGGCCTGGAAATGCAGAGGATGGCTTTGGAAACCGTGAGCAAGTGCGCCTTGACGTCGTGAAGGCAGAAGCAGATCGCAAGGCACGTCAGGCCCAAGGAGAAACTGGTCTACCTGCTTTTCAGGAGTATGAACAAACCCAGCCTCTCAAGGCAAAAGTGGATGGCGATGAAGTTTACTTCGATGAGGCCGAAGCTCCGTACAGAGATAATCACAGCGTCACTACTGCGACGGGAGGGAGAGGCCCTTCCCAGGGCGGGTACGCTGGCGGTGGCTATGCTCCAGCCCCTGTTGGAGGCCGTGCAATTGACGAGTACAATAACAATCCATCATCTTATCCTCCACCACCACAACGACGGGTCAGTACCCAAACTCAATTCACTGCATCCAGCTATCCATCGTCATACGCGCCGCCATCACACACACAAACCCCTACAATTCCCGCTGTGGTAGCCGCTGTGCCGACAGCAGCTACGCGTTCTCCGGTTCATGAATCTTCCCCAAGCAATTACTACAACCAAGACCCATATGGTACCCAAGCATATGGCCATGTTGCTGGAGGCAGTTCTTGTCAGTGCCCAAGCGTTTTCGTATACCAGCTGAAATTCTGACTGTCACAGTAGATGCCCGAGCAGAATCCTCATATTACAACCCATACGATGCACAAACCCAGACACATTATGCAGACCCCTTACATAACGCAGATCCATATAACACATACAATCCTTATGCAGCCACTGACACCCATCAACCTGAACGCAGCTACACCCTTGGCGGAAATGGATACGGTGCAAACACTGTGCCACCCCTTCAGGCGAGTGAGCCGTACTATGGGCAATACCAGAGCCCGACACATGTGATGTCACAATCGACTTCCCCGCCACCTCTCCTTGACACTGGCGTCGCGCGTGCATCCCCATCCGTCAGTCCGGTGAGAGGACCGAGAGGACCGAGGACCAGCATTGTGCTGTCTCCGCCACCCACTGAACCCTACAGTGACAACCCGCCAGACTACGAATCAGGCCCTTCGGGAACACCTGGTCAATGGGGGAGAAAAGTCTAGGTAAACACGACTTGACGTTATCTGGCCAACATTTACATCGCTGTCCTTCTTGTCTTATACGAACCATACGGACAATTCAAGGATACCCCCTCGCAGTCGCTCGTGTATCTTATCCAGATGCCCTTTGTCATATTGTGCTACAGTAATGTTATTGTTGGTGCTTCCTTGCGTCTGATCAACCTAGGGAGTGTCTAGCAGGGAAGATGGACAAGTATTTAGACCGATGACATGTACTTAATGAGAAACAAATGGGACGCAAGACGATTGAACTGTTTCCGAGAGCCAGGACTGAAGCAATACGGAACACATTTGTTGATTGTAATGACCAGAAGTGATTAGTCTCCCTAGGCAGATCAAAGACTCAAGGGGAGGCAGTCGCTCCTTCTCAACTTATTGTCACTGATTCCATTAATTGCATGAGGGATTGATCAGGCGTTGTAGTACTTGGCGCTCAATTGCTT
>Ga0307518_10003577_pt1 | contig 11172 bp, 7 predicted proteins | sample 25_EM_MG_FD_203889 | JGI IMG/M metagenome (GOLD analysis project Ga0307518, IMG submission 203889) | Populus trichocarpa ectomycorrhiza microbial communities from riparian zone in the Pacific Northwest, United States - 25_EM | ecosystem: Host-associated > Plants > Roots > Unclassified | place... | reverse complement strand
CTGGGCGAAGCTATTGGCAAGGAAGAGCGTTGATAATGGTTCTGACAAGTGACAACTACGAAGTAGCCCCTGCACTAGCTGGCCTACTTAACAAAAGCTTTGCAAAATAGGATGCAAATGTGCTGTATAAGTTAATCTGCAACTGTCATCTGTCTTTTGCCCAGCGACTTTCGGTATAGCTGTGAGTTAAATCTCAGCATTTTTCAAACATCGCCCCATCAATAATGCAAAATGTTCCTTTAAGTTGAAACTTTAACAAATAAAGAAAAAAGGAACGGCAATATTATCAAGTGAAATTAAGGTTTCATCTTAAAGAAGCAAATGGAATGCGAAAAGAGAAAACTGTATTCTAAATTCTCCAAAACAAGAGACCATTTTATCATCATATCATTTGTCACCATAATCAAGATAATCTCACAATTTACGCAGACTGTGATTTATTATTTAGAAAGAACCAGGCAAAAGAAGTACTTGAAAAGGGTTAAGAGGACCTATAGCCAGGCTGGATTCTTGAGTGAGGTAACGACAGCCTTCACTTGCAAGTAGTTGTTAAGACTGTAAATTCCCTTTTCTCTACCATTTCCACTCATCTTGTATCCACCAAAAGGAATGGCAGCATCGAAGACATCATAGCAATTTATCCATACTGTTCCAACCTTCAATGCACGTGAAAGGGTGTTGGCGGTGTCTAAGTTATGTGTGAAAATCCCGGCAGCAAGTCCGTAGCGACTGTTGTTGGACCTTTGTATGACTTCATCCAGGTCCCTGCAATTGTTTTAAAGATTAATGCTACTAAAAGATAACGCCCTTAATATAAAGCTAAAGAAGAGGATGGTTGCTCACTTGAATTTAAAGATGGACTGAACTGGCCCAAATATCTCCTCCTTTGCTATCAGCATGTCATCCTGTTATATTTAGCGATCGTGTTCTTCAGATTCAATTTCCAATATTCTACATAAAATGGTTGCCAGACGAGAAATATACCTGAACATCTGAGAAAACAGTGGGCTGGATATAATATCCAGTTGTGCCAAATCTGTCGCCTCCAGCTTTAAGGTTCGCTCCACTCTCAACACCAGATCTTATGATCCTCAAAATCTTCTCAAATTGGTCTGAATCAACCTGTAGCATTCAAGTAGATCACTTTCAGCACAACCATAGAAGGTAGTAGCACCAGAAGCACTTGACAGAAAACCAGTAGAAGGCTGTTAAGGTGAATGGCAAAATTTCTTTTCATGCATTTTGATTTGTTCTTTGTAGTTTTAAGGAAATTATATAGACTGGCCATACTTGCAAAACTATACCAGGGAATGCTAGTGCATATAATGGATTCGACAAGTTTCAACGGTGAAGTTAGTGGATTAGTCACGGTATGAAAACCACCTCGTGTGTGGATTCTTAAATGATGAGTTGCTAATTTACCTGAGGGCCTTGCTCAATTCCCTCTTTGAATGGATCACCAACAGCACGCTGGTTGGCACGTGCCTTTGCTTTCTCCACAAACTCATCGTACACACGCTCGTGCACAAATGTACGAGAACCAGCACAGCAGCATTGGCCCTGCAAAGTGCACACAAGTGTGATCAATGAAGTGATTGAACTACCATGAAAACCACCTGGTTTTTTTTTATACTCTTTAATACAATTTTAATCAATTCGATTTGATTTAACTATTTTTAGAAGCCATGCTGTTTTAAGAAAAAATTTCCTGGGCATACCTGATTAAAGAATACAGCAGAGTGAGAAAGCTCTACAGCCTGATCAACATCAGCATCCTCACAGACAATGAAAGGTGATTTCCCTCCAAGCTCCAAAGTTACTGGTTTAAGATTGCTTTTTGATGCCAACTCAAGTACTATTTTCCCGGTATCAGTTGATCCTGTGAATGCAAGCTGGAAAGAGATTGCAGATTAGAAATGGAAATCATGTTTCAAATATAAGCTTCTAAATAAGTGCCTCCTACTACTGATACTTCAAATAGGACAGTGCACTAGCATCCTTTTACAAACTTTGCAAAAGTTGCATCCTCTATCTTCAGAGGCATGTCCATCAACGATAATAACAACTAATGTATTTCAAATTTCTAAAAGCAAATTTTAAACATCAAGCATGTTTAAGCTAAATATCTTTTGAAGTGATTTTCCACCTTAGCCTCTACCAATTCAACTAACTACTATAATTAATATTTTTTCTACTAATGACAAATGACTACCAAGCAGAAACAACCGCTCTAGAACTCCTTCGTAAGCAGCCCTGGACAATAAAATCAGAATCACAGCTATTTACCACAGCTAAAATTCAAAAGTTCTTCGTGAAACCAAAAATCCCCAAGCATTATGTTTAAGGACCTGCTGAACCAAATATTAGCGTGCATTCACCATACAGTTCTAAAATCATTGATCAATAATGGAGATGATCCACGGGAATATATTTATACTATTTGAAATAATCGGTGCCTACACTAGATCTCAAGTCATGACTGCTTAAAGAACTAATAGACAATAAATTTTAAACCTTTAGGTTCAAATTCTGCAAGTTCAAAACATGTCTAAAGTGAGGATGCTTATCACCGTAAAGGAAAAGGTAAAGATGTTTAAGGCTGCATATACCTTATCCACATCCATATGGCTAGCAAGAGCAGCACCAGCGGTTGGACCGAAACCAGAAACCACATTCAGAACACCATCTGGAAGTCCAGCCTATCAGAAGGATTAGCTGATCAGAACCACAGATAGAAATCACATGTGCATAAAAAATTGCCACCCAAATTTTACATAATGCACAAGTGAGAAAGCGCATATGTAGCATAGATGGCCGGCATGGATTGTAGTAAAACTCTCAATCATTTGGAATAATGTCAACACTAAGAAAACTATTTATCAAGAATTGTGCAGAGATTTAGTAATGCAAGAAGTGAGCAAATATTATATTCAAAACTACCTCATGAAATAGCTTGGCTGCATATACAGCAGACAATGGGGTCTGCTCTGCTGTCTTTATAACAACGGTGTTGCCACATGCTAATGCTGGCCCAACCTTCCAAGAAAACATGAGCATTGGAAAATTCCATGGAATAATCTGACCTGCTACACCAATTGGTTCATGCAAGGTTTGTACATGATATGGCCCATCAGCAGGAACTGTGAGGCCATGGATTTTATCTGCCCAACCTGGTAAATTTGGAGAAGAGAAAAATATTTGATTAGGAATTCCAAAAGAAAAGGAAAGAAAGAAAGAAAGAATATGTCTGTGCGCAGAATGTGAGAAAAGTTTAAAGCATATTGTAGTACTAAAATAGAATCTCTGCATATCTACTTCACCCACCAGCATAGTATCTAAATATACGCACAGTCATTGGTATTTCAATTTTAGCAGATTGCTCATATGGTTTGCCATTATCCCACGTTTCAAGAGCTGCAATTTCATCAGTATGCTTTTCAAGCAAATCAGCAAAACGCCAAATGATCCTTGACCTTTCCTGAAACACAGCAAAGAAAATTCTCAACCCAAAGATCCTTTTCCCCTCTATTTTACATAAACAGCAAAACAACTACTCCGGTAAAAGTTAACAAGTAAGAGGAGCAGTGGTTACATAAGCTGTCATCCGTGGCCATGGTCCTTCATCAAAAGCCTTGCGGGCAGCAGAGACCGCTCTGTTTACATCTTCAACATCACCTTCAGCAACATGAGCAATCACTTCCCCTGTCCTCGGATCCAATGTTGGAAACGTCTTTCCTGTAGGCAAAGGATATCCCATGTAGAAGGTTTAATAAATGCTCTTAAGTCAAATAAAACAAAACAAAAAGGATATCCCATGTAGAAGGTTTAATAAATTTATGAACAGATAAACAACAAAGTCCTCAAGGAGACCCCAACAGTTAAAACTTGGAATTTCCATTAGGAGGCCACAAATGTTCTAATTCCGGGAGGACTACCTCAACTGTCAAATCTAAGAATCGTTGGATCCCCTACCTCAACTGTCAAATCCAAGAATCGTGGGATCCCCTTAGAAAAACAAAAAACCATGCTCTCAGAAAACTACTCCACGGGTCCCTCTGAGATTTCTACCTCAATGTGTCCCTCAAAATGGGTGCTAGATAACTTCGTTGGAAGGAAAAAAAGTTTGGTCGCACTGAGGCTGCCTCTACCTCAGAGTGAAACTCAGTGGTCCACACCCAAAGAAAAAAAAGAAGGGAGAAAAGGTGTACAACGACAACCAATGCTCTTAAAACGGAAATCATAGTACTCCTAGCAATAATTGAACAATTGTGACTGTACGGAAATGAATGTAGAGCAACTGATCTTTAATTAAAAATTCTAGGGAAAAAATGAGAGAAGAAAAAAAGTTCATACCTGATGCTGCATCCACGAATTGTCCATTAATTAAGAGTTGATTGTATTTGACAGAGACAGGGGGAGTAATCGGGTCCTCAACAGCAGCCAAAGTAGTATTATATCTAGAGATTAATCTGCTCTGACCACCACCACCCCTCACTGAAATAATTTAGCGGTTTGGTACAATATAGAATGAAAAAAAGGGTGATGGTTAATATCAAAAAAGCATGTAGATAACGAAAACAAAGTGTCATAACTCAAGGGAAAAAAAATAAAAATAAAAAAAGGCTGAGTCTTTAGATCGCGATCAAATCACCTCTCGAAAAGAAACATGGAGGAGCAGCAGCAGAAGAGAAAGAGCGAGAGAGCACAGTTGATATCTTCTTGGCAGCCATGGATACAGATTTGAAACGGAAGGAGGATGATCAGTGCTTTGGAGCTGTATGCAGCTTTATAGAGAAGCAGAAAGGGTGAATCGGACGAATTTTGTTGTATATTCAGTAATAATTGTAATAATAAAGTTCTATTCTTGGAAGTTGAGGTGGCTGTCTTTTTTCAAAGTTATCCTTTTCCTTCTTAGATCAGATGATGACGCAAGGAAAGAAAGCATTTTTACAATTTCATTGTTTTGTAATAATAATATATTTTACTTTTTAATTCCTTGATTCTAAATTACTTGTTCAAAGATTGTTTCTAATACGTCAGTTCATGTATTCTTAATTTAATATCTTTGTAGCAAATTATAGGCAAGAAAAAAACTGTTTTTTTTTCTTTTTTCCGGGAGAAAAACCCAGCCCATGAGCAACCAAACAACCATGTGGGGCCTACTGAGCAAGCACACAAGATGGCTAGAAAGAAAAGTAGAAAAATACAAACGGCGTGGAAGCAAGGGGATATATATATATATTTTTTATTTCTCTCCAAGAACATGTAAGATTAAGGTGGAGGAGCGGTTACTTTCTCTTTCTATAATTAAAAAGGAGAGATGGTCAATAAAATACAGTAATCCATGCAGGTAGAGCGCTTAGCTGGATTGGATAGCATGTGAAATATTTGCTACATTCCAAATTACCGGGAGGTAAGGATATTATAGACGTATAAGTGCTAGACACGTGCACAGGTAATGATTTTTACATTGCCGGATGTGAACTCGATTTAAATCAGAGTTAACTATTATTGGTTCCCCTGCTTCGCCGCGGCACAGGCTATTTTTTCTTTAAAACAAATGTTTGGTTATTAAAATAGAATAAAAAAAATATAAAAACACATGCTATCATGAATGTTTAATAAAGCAGGTGAAGACTTTAGTTTTTAAGTGGTTGTGTTTAGTGCTCCAATGTAGATACTATAAATTAAAATAAAATTCATATATTTTATAATGTATGAATCATAAAATTGATATGTATTTAGCTTATTCAAGATTTATCGAGTTTAAAACTATCAAATTTAAATTTTAAGTTAAATTGGTCGATCACTATCGCTACAATTATTATTATTTTTTTTATTGTTATTAATAGTAGTATTATTACTACTACTATCACTACCATTATTATTATCATTATCATCATCAGTGTTGTTATTACAACCACCACTACTATTATTAGAAAAATAAAAACTATAAAATTTTATTTGAATAATAGAATTGAAAATTATAAAAAAAAAATTAACAAAATATCTAAGCAAAAAAATAAGAAAGCAAAAGAAGAGAAAGCAAATTAAAATCATTATTATCATTGGAAAAAACAAAAATCATAAACTTGATTCGAAGGATAAAACTAAAAGTTATAAATTTTTTGACAAAAGGATAAAGGAAAAAAAATTAAAAATTAAAAGTAGAAGGCGAAATAAAAAAAATTATATACACAAATTAAAAACCAAGGTTTAAATTGAAAAACAAAATAGAACTTTAATAAAAAGAAAATGAAAAAAATATAGAAATAAAAACTAAAAGAACAAAATCTGAAATACCAATAACAATGAAAAACATAATATATTATCAAGGTAGGAGAGAGAAATAAGAGGAAAAAAAAAGGGGGCCATCAACAATAAACCAGTCATGTATGGCCGACATGCACCACTCCTAGTAGAAGAGGAGATGACGGGGAATAATATGACATGGTAGAAACCTATTTTTACCATTGGGAGCCGTTGCACACTCTATCCAAACAAGTTGACATGTGTACAATATGTGCCAACAACTTTTCCAAATAAAAATTAATTATTTGAATTTTAAGTTACAATATTATCATTAACTAAACTAACAATTAACAAAATAAATTGAGGCTAAAAGACCTTAGTACCCTTGACTCAGATGAATTAAATTTCTTATATCCAATGGTACATGTGTAACTCTACTGTGAGTAAGAAACAAAAATACATAAACATCGTTACCTAATACTCTTTATTTTATTTTTTTACTCTTAGGGGTATTTTTGTTGTTTTACTATTTATTAAAATAGTGAATAGGAAAAAAAAACCCTAAAAAAATTAATAATGACCAATATTGTATGAAAATACCAAAATACCCTCGATTCAAAGACAAGCAATTCTGGTTAGGAAGGACAAAATGGTCATTACACTAATTTTGCCTTCAATTTTATTGTTCTTATTACTAGAACAGAACTACACGGCACTTCTAGAGGTTGTTTTTCCTTTCAAAATAACATGATAAGAAAAAAAATTGTTAACCAACTCATTTGGGAAACAAATTAGGAAAATAATACTCTTTTATTGATTACATTACTGGACATACTTTGTTGGTTGTGCTTTATGGATTTTGAAAGAACAATTAAAGGGTTGCAGTGATTGAAAGAGCACAAACCTTTAAAAACAATAATAATAAAAAATTCTCAAATAAATACTAAATTAAATAGAAAAATAATAAATTGACAAAAATAGCCTAATTTGAAGGCATTCTTTATGTTTATTAGTTATAATAGTTGACCCCTATAAAACAAGTATTGTAGATTTTGTTTTGGCAAATTTTGATTCTATCTAACAGTTGGATCTAAAATTATGAATATTTTTATTAGACAAGTTGTTAGGCACGATTAGATATCTTCTTGAACTTAAACTTATTTATTTGGTCCAAAAATATATCCATTATACTTTTATATAATCCGTAATGTTTTTCTAAGATTGCCCTACTCTTAGCAATATAACCCTTTAAATATTGATTTTTCAAAATTTCTATCAATTGTGCTCCTAAGAGTAACACAACCAATTAAATCGTGCTACTTTCAATAACACAACTTTGTTACGTTATTGAAAGTAGTTATACTATTCCCAGTAACACAATCAACAAAAGTACGATATTTCTCCAATTATTTCTTTAACTATGCTATTTTAAAAGGGCAAAAGTATAAATCAATCTAAGAATTCATTGAAAATCTATATCAAAAGAATACGAGCACAAAATCAACAAAGTAATTCTTCACTAACTCTCCAATGTCAAAAGGTTACCTATACATATGTTTAGTTAGTGACATCATTGGTTGTCCCACCTATGTATTTCTTAACTCCAAACTGATGGATCAGTTCATTTCATATTGAAATCCATTTTCTCTTAAGGCCCATGACTAAAGGGACTAAAAGAAAAAAGACCCAACATAAAGGTTTAACATAAGTCAAAAACCCGTGAAAAGAAGGTTTGGCAAGATGCAAAACCCAACTCCCTTGAATTCAGCTACGTGGCAGGCCCACACACCTAAGGGTCTAGTAAGATATATGCATTAGGCCTAAACATCTGTGGGTCTGGTAAGATGTCGGACCCAACTTTCTAGGCTCGGTTACATACTATACCCAAACATTTATGGGTCTTGCAAGATGCTAGATCCAACATCTTTGGGCCTAGGATTATTTTGGATCCAAGCACTCAATATAGGAAGGATCATCATACACCTTAGCATAAAAGTCCTCTAAGAGTCATTTATACATCAATCAATAAAAATATTAATTATAAAGGTTGATCCCAACGATATTAATATCATATGCATAATGATATAGGATTGCCTTCTATAGGCACGTGGTATTCTCACCAACATTAATGTTGTGTAAGGAGACACTTACATCATCATTAATGTTGATGTAAAGGTATCCCTCCTTATTTGGATGTGAAGAACAAGAAGACTTATGACCTCTCGTTTAAGTTATAAAAGTTACAAATACTCTCTGAACAACTAGGGTAAAAGGTTCATAATATTCACTTTCTTACAATATATTATCAACATTTATCATACATGAACTAAGAACAAAAATTCTTGTTATTAGAATTTAATGCTCATTTACTACAACTCTTCACAAAAAAATCATTGACTTATCATTATAAGGTCCCTAAATCCTATCAAAAAACTATTTTGCAAGAATCCAGACCTTTGTTACCAACCCTCTACACCCTCAGTTATGGAGAATAGAAGATTAGCATGAACTTATGATCATCCATTATCCAGACACTCAAAACTCAAGTTCCTTGGCATACCTAGAGCATCTTCACAAACCATTCACATGAAACCAAATGATGCCTTTATCATTTCCCTAACTGATTTAGCATCCACTAGATCATTTGTTCAAGTTAAACTTTGTATTGGATTAAATTTTATTTTAACATAAAAATTATCTAGGCATTACTAATATTTTTTCTAGTAGGACTCTTTTTAAACCATTTAAAGATTAACTCAATGTGACCCAGTTAACTTGACAAATCCAAAGACGACTCGAATGACCGGTAAAAATATAGTTTGACTCAAAATAAATATTTGAAGATGATATTTTTTATATATAATTTTTGATACAATAATATATTGGATCAATTTAGGTCAACTCGAGTTAACTTGTCAATCCAATGTTAGGTCATAAGACCATTCTAACATATAAAGCAAATCAAAACAAATTATGTAGTCCGGTTTTCAATAAACTCAATGTTAAAGGATAAAATTGAAAAAAAAACCTAATTTCTAATCAACCCAGTATTGAAGGATAAAATTGAAAAAAAAATTAATTGAAAAAAGAAGGAAAAAAACTTGAGTTAACTCGTTAAAATCATGATTTGGGTCATGAGATTAGGAAAATATTATAAAAAGTAAATTGAAAAAATTACAAAGTTGAATCCCTAATAAATCTAATATTGAAGGATGGAATTGAAATTGAAAAATAAAAAGCATAGATTAGAAAGAAAAAAATAAAGGGAAAAAAAACTATTATAATGAATAGTGTTTTGTGACGAGGGATATAGTGAACTCCCCTTTCTCTTTTAGTTTAAACTAGCTATTTAACTCATATTATGTCGTAGGTCTAATATTTTTTTTCCTATAAGAAAATTATATATGCAAGCTTTTCTGATGTGTATTTGTATATAAAAAAGTTATAAGTGTAAATTGAAAAGTTTGTGCATATCTATAATCAAATAAATCGAGAACTATATATATATATATATATATATATATATATATATATATATATAAGTCATTAACAATAGATGAAGATGAAAATGGAAATTGAAAAATTAATAAACATATATAAATCAAGATATTTGACATTACAATACAAGCCTTTGACCCAACTGTGTTCAATGACTTTGTCTACCAAAATCAATATTTTTATTTAATTAAATGATAATAAAAACAAATACACATTAAATTGATTGAATTAAAAAAAAATATTATATAAGGTTACACATGTTAGAAATATTATTCAAAAACAAATATTTTTTATTTATATAAAACATAAAAAAATAGATGAATTAGAATAATCTTTTCAAAAATTAAATGCATGCAAAATACCTAAAAAATAATCATCATTTAAAAGAGGTTATATAAACAAAATGAAAGAGAGAATGAGTATTAATTTAAAAATAATAAAATTGAAAAGATACATATAAAAATCACTAATTTAAGAAGAAGAAAAAAAAGGTCAACTGTTGTTAACCCTTTCAAGTCAGGCCAGCCCATCTACCCTATTCCATAAGGGCTTACATACTTTGGTCTTTAATATTTTTTATTGCAGATGAGGTGGAAGATATGTCGTCTGCCCCAATTATTTTGAAAAAAACAAACGACTCATAGTTTGTTTTTGCCCAGATTTTGGTCACTAAGGTGGCTAAAACATCAGTGTCAAAAAAATAGATTTTTTTTACACAAAAACCTATTTTCCAAATTATTTTTAACATAAAAAACCTATAAAACACAATATACTTCTTACTAAACTTATCCATGGCCTCAAAAAACCAAAAAAAAAAAATCATCTCAAAACCCGAAATTAAACTAGACTTTCATCATCAAACGGAACCATTTGACATAAAGATCAACCATTTCGGTGACTGAAATAGGTGCCAATAATATTTCTCTCTCTCTAACATTGGAATCCGGCAACCTCTCTTTCTCGTCTTTTAAATTATGGACTAAAAAATAATAGAAATGAACTTTTATATCAAAATTAATTTGAAAAAATATTGAGAGATCGAGCAGGTATAATTGGTAAACTTTGGGGACTAACTTAAGCTTTTTTGTGTAAACTTTGAAATCATTACTCATGTATAGTGTCTTTTTTTTATTTTGGTTCTCTATCTTTCTATTATCTCTTTACTCGATAAATTTGATTCAATTGTCCTTTAATTTGGCTAAAAAAAAATGCAATCGCAAAAAAAAAAGTTTGTGGATAAAATTGAAAAAAAAAAGTAAATTCATAGTAAAATATGAGAGAATGAACAATACACGAGTATACAATTTTATTTACTAAGGTTGTCAAAAACACTATTTTTACACGATACGAAAAATACAATATAAACTCGGATTGTAAAATCATAAGTAATTTTTGTAAATAATTATATATTGACAATTTCAG
>Ga0307518_10003576_pt1 | contig 11172 bp, 6 predicted proteins | sample 25_EM_MG_FD_203889 | JGI IMG/M metagenome (GOLD analysis project Ga0307518, IMG submission 203889) | Populus trichocarpa ectomycorrhiza microbial communities from riparian zone in the Pacific Northwest, United States - 25_EM | ecosystem: Host-associated > Plants > Roots > Unclassified | place... | reverse complement strand
ACATAAAAAAATTAATAAAAAAAGGCTAGCATTATTTTATGCTTTTCATAGAAACTTGCCAACAGGTTCAAAAACACACTAAATGTTCTATTCTGTTAATGTGTATAAACTGTTTTTTTTTTTTTTGTTGGTTACTGAAACGACTTTATATTAATTTTTTTAATGATTTTGATATAAAAAAGAAATTATTTTAATATATTTATAATCAAAGAATATTTTTACAAAAACAGTCAGAATTACCAAACACTCACTGTAGAGCAATAAAAAATAACCGCTGGTGAATCTTGTTGTCCGGCCTGTTTTTACTTTTTACTCGCCGTCGGATATTCATCATCAGTTCATTTTAACCTAAACTCTATGGTCTATAATATAGGTGGAATAATATCTCATTGGAAAATACATCCTTTGATTTGACTACACTCATCCACTCATAGCTAAAGACAAACGACATACTTCTTACGTACAAATCATCGATGACATCAATCTCTTTCAGTCACTCCCAAGCTCGCACAAATAAATAACCATTTATCTTGTTGTTCTTCACCCCCAATGATTTAATCTTTTAACTTACTGTCTGGTTTTTATTGTATAAAGTTTAAAATACTTTTTAGATTCTCTCCTTCTTTTTAAATATCTTTTATGTACTTGTTTTTTATGGAATATTTTACAGAAAAAATGATATGAGAAAAATATCTTAAAGTTAACTTTTTTTTAAAATCAGAATGTAAGGATTTATTAATATCAAAATTAATCATGCTGGTTAACCATTAAATTTATAAATATATACAACATATACAAGAACAGAAGAAAAAACAGACGCACATCATAATAACAAAAGAGAAAACATATTTAAAGTTAATCTTTAAATTTAGTTTATTTATTGAAAAATATTTTTAATTTTATAAAATTTCATAAAATATTTCACGAATAGTAATCTTCTAATAATATTATCCAACTATTTCAACTATTATCTCAATCTCGACCTAATAGACTAAGATCGTGTTAGTATAGTGAAAAATAATATATTTTCACGTGTCATGTATAATTAACTAATTCTGAAAATTAATTTTTTTATTTATAATAATTTCAAGTGTCATTATATATATAGGCTTTCACTAAAACATTCAAATCTAAACAAAACCTCTTTTCTTTTCTGGTTCTCTTTATTTACCTAATATTCAACTTCTTATAACAGAGCAAACTGGCTCAAATAACGATCTGGTTAGAAATAATTTTTATGCGGCCCGTTGGTTTAACCCATGCCCAGCGGAAATGATAGATGGCCCATTTCCATATATATGCAACCCAAACCATACAAAAATATATGATGTCGTGCGCTCCTTTTGATGCTGGGTCTGTCAAAAAGCAGACCATTAGATGGTCCTTTCTCCTACATGCAGACCCTGCTATAGACAACCAGCACGTGTAGACTGCGCCGAGAGATAGTGGCAGAGGCACTAATAATGTATAGACACTAAATTTTTAAAAAACACTTTGATTATAAGAAAAATGAAAGTTCTCATATTTACATAGTCAAATAAATGTAGATACACTATTTTAAAAACAAAAAATAATGAAAAGCACACCAAATATATAATAATCTCTTTTATCTTATAAAAACATAGCCACAAGCCTATAAGGAGACCATTGGAATTCTATAGGAAAATTTCAAGTTAAAATACTTTTAAAAAATCAAAGTTGTTTAGGAATAGATTTCTAAATTGGATAGTTAGTTAATTAATTAGTCCTAATAATTTCATTTATTTTCCATAGCTAAGGTGATCGATGACATATATTTGGTGTTTGGTAAACCAAGGTAACTTATGGTTAGTACCTGCAAAAAATCTTATTTGTTGGACGTGAAGACTTTTCGATACTTAAATAATTATCTTTTTTAAAAAGAGAAAATACAATAATATTATAGAAAAAGATGCTATAAAAATATATATGTTGTAGAAAAAAATATCCTGAAGATTTTATGATGTATTTATAGTCCATGAGTTTAGCTATTTTATAGAAAAAAGAGACTAGAATGTACCTTCATCTTTATGATATTTTCAGTTACATTGTAAAATATATTTCATTCATTTTATCCAGTTAAAAGACTAAGACATGACGGATTATGATAAACTTAATTCCACCTGGGGCTCGGCTTGGCGCACTGCCAAGCTCATCCGGGTCTTGTAGGCACTACACTCAACACTCCCGAGAATTTAAAAAATACATATAGGTATATTTTTTTTATCTGTCATTTATTAGTAAGATATTTAAAAATATATTGATAAAATATCGTTTCATAAAAAAAATAAAAAAAATAGACAATTATGTGCAACAAAGCTTGTTTATAATTTAAGGCAAAACATTTTTTTTTACATTTTTTTTACTTTGATTCTTTTATTTGATTCGGTTTTTTTACATTTCCGATTATAATTAAGTTGGATTAAAATCTAAACTGAATAATTATTATCTATTTTTTTAAGTAACAATAATTATATGGGCCATTTAATGTGTTTCACATAATAACCTTTGATGGGCTTTACAAAGTCAACGGTTGCACACTCCACTACAACAAAAACGCGTGGGGGCAGTGAATTACAAATTTAATTACATTCAATTTGTACCTAAAAAAATCACATATATCTTTTATAATTTTTTTTTGTTAGATTTCACTATATTATTTATATGTGCTCTGCTACAGGTTGTATTATTTTTTTAAAAGTATTGAAAAAAAATTAGACAATGCTAACATGTTTTCAAAAAAAAAAAAAAAAAGGTATAGGGATTGACTAATAGGACTCGACTGATTTGACAAATTCAAAAATAACCTGGACAACTATAAAAAACGTAGTTTGATTAAAATAATAATTCAGCATGATATTTTTTTTTATATTGAGATGACAACATATTGGATCGATTCAGGTCAACCCAGGTTAACACGTAAAATTTGCTACCAGGATCATAAGATCGTGATAACTTTACAAAAAGTAAATGAAAAAAACATTTTAAAGCTCAATTCTTAATCAACCCAATTCTTAAGAATGAAATTAAAAAAAAATCAATTAAAAAAGATAAAAAAAATAACCCAAGTCACCTCAAGTTAACTTACCAAGCTTTAATCATGAGACTGAGATAACCTAAAAGAAAAAAAATAAAACAATTACGAGCCCAATCCTTATTAATCTAATGTTGAAGGATGAAATTGAAAAAAAATCAATAAAAAAAAGACATGAAAAAAACTTCAGTCAACTCGCTAAACCTGTGACTCAGGTCATGAGACTGAGATAACCTCATAGAAGACAAACTGAAACAAACTATAAAACTTAATTTCTAATCAACCCAATATTAAATGATGAAATTGAAATTTTTTTTATAAAAAATGATAAAAAAAAACTTGAGTCAACTAAGTTAGTACGAAGATGTCGTGAATCGAGTATTGAAACTAAGATAGCCTCATGAAAAGCAAACCAAAATAAATCATAAATCTTAACTCAGTCTTGAAACTAAAATAATCCTATAAAAAGCAAACCGAAATAAATTGTGAAGCTCAATCTCCAATAAATTCAATTTTAAAGGGTGAAATTAATGTTAAAGAATGAAATTAAAAAAAAAACTTACTTTTCCAATAAACAATGCTTTGTGAGAAGATTTCTCCTCCTCAGTAAGTTCTTATTAATTATTCAAACTAATAAATTACAATAAAATAACATACAGATGACTTGTTTAACATAATTTTAGGATTAAACTAACCCTAATAGTACTAACCAAATAGGAGATCGTGCTACGCCACAAGTTAGCCTAAATCTTTTCAAAGTAAAAGGGGGATGTTATGGTGACTGAAATGTTAATAAAAAAAAATAATCAAGACTCGGGTTATTGACTTGATTGAATTTAATAAGCTTGGATTATTTAAATAATATGAATAAAAAGATAGAACGACAATAAATAAATTGATAAAAAAATTAACATAAAAAAGATTAAAAAAAAAGAGACTTGACCTAAGCTCATCGAAGTTAGCATGCTAGATTTGCGATTTGGTCATCATATTGGGGTAACCCTGTCGAAAAAAAAAAACTATGAAGCTCAATTATTAAACAACCTAATATTGAAGGGAAAAATTGAAAAAAAAATATATATTTTTTTAAAAAGATCTAAGTCAACATGTGTTGAACTTACTAACCCAGCGACCATTGATACACGATTGAGATAACCCCACAAAGGAAAGTGAAGAAAAAACATGAAGATCAATTCCTAATAAATTAAATGTTGAAGGATAAATTTTGAAAAAAAAATCAATTTAAAAAAAAACTTTTAAAAAAAACTAAAGTCAACCTATGCTAAACTTCGAAACTCATGACCATAGTCATGAGCCCAAGACAAAATATAAAAATTAAAAAATAACTAAATATCGAGGGATAAAATTGAAAAAATATAATAAAAAAAGGATCCAAAACAAAAGAAATAGCAATAAAAAAATAACATAGACTCATTTGATATAAAATTAATTTGAAATCAAATGTTAAGACATGAAATTAAAAACAAAATTCAACTAGGAAAGGATAAAAAAATAGCATTCAACAAAATAAGAACCAAATTTAATATGAAAATTAAATTAAATTAAATGATGAGGAATGTAATTGAAGAAAAACATTGATAAAAAAAGATTAAAAAACAAAACAAATAACAATCAAAAGAATAAGGACCAAATTGAATTAAAAAAATAAAAGGACAAGAGAGAGAAAAGAGGGAAGAGAATAAAAAAGTCCACGTGAACCCATCCTCATTATTGTGTACATGCGCCACACCACTGGAAAAATCACGATGAGACGCTTCCAAAGTCTTTGTGAAAAAGGTGTTTGGATGTGGGACAATGGATGAATTTTTTTAAATTGCTTTTAAGGGTAATGTTGTATTTATATTATGTTTTTAAAATATGAAAAGATTGAATTGCCCTCGATTAACCTTTTAAATTTTTTTACTCTAAAGAGTCGATCAACCTTTTAAATTTTTTTACTCTTAAGGGTAATGTTCATTGATTTTTATTATTATGATGACAAAATAGTAATTTCATTATTATGATGAATAGTAATTTATGTATGGGAACCCAATAAATTCGCCATGCCAATTTTTTTTTTAATAGTAACCTTAAACCTTAAAAGAAAGAAGAAAAAATAAAAAACTTGAAATGCCCAAAACCCATCATTCTTTAAGGACACATTGTATGTCTTATAATTGATGCTTTATTGAGATATTATGCAAAAGTTAGTTTATGAGAATTAAAAATATTAAGCATAAGAAGAGATGTGAGAGGGGGAAGTCATACTATTTTTAATGCTTTGGGATATGAAGCCAATATTTGAATGATTTGATGATTATATTGAGACTGAGAGATTATATATAATGTTTGCTTCATGCAATGAATGCCATCAATTAAGTGAAATCTAGAGATAAACAAACATAATTTGTGTGGTTATGTTAACAAACAAAAATGTTATTACTTATTATTCTTCATAAATGATATTCTGTCTTCAAAATGGCCTTAGCCAATAGTGAAAAATTATTTTATTCTTTAACCTAATATAGTGTTTGGTTATTATATCAAGATAAAAAAAAAAATATAGAGATAGTTGTGACAAGTTTATCTTGTTTTTAAAAATATAAAAATTTACTTTAAAATTATCTAAAAATATATTTATTTTATATATTCAACTATATCTCCTCAATCAAATATATTTTTATCTTTTATATACTTCATCATTGAAACTATTTTTTTTATAAAAAAAATGAAACACCAATAAAGATTATAAATATAAATTAACCCATGACTTACAAGTTTATCTAACAACCTAATGATTCGGACTATTTTTCGAGGTGGATATGCCACCATGACAAAAACTAGCTCGAGGACGAGGATGCCCTTGCTCGTTAAACCGAAAGAAAAGAAAAGGCACCTACAAGTTAAAACGACGTTGTCTCTTCTCTAACTTAAGCATTCCTTATTACATCATCATCTCACCCGGTGGATAGGCAAACGAGTGGATAACTCCTCGCTCTCCTCCTCTCTCACTCTCTGCAGCAGCAGCAGCCCACCATCTCATTAACAAATTTGCCTCTCTCGCCAACAATGTCCGCCTCCACTTCACTCTCCTTCTTCTCCTCCTCTCTTTTCCTCTCTTCTTCTCACAACAAAATCCCCAAATTGACCTCATTATCCACTACGAAACCCCAATATTCCCTTAAATCCCTCTCCATTTCTTGCCAAGTAGCAACCCTTCCAATCCTCTCTTTCACCGGGGAAAAAATCGGCGAAACTTACTTAGACCTCAAGTCAGCGCCACCCGAGACCGCTCGTGCTGTCGTTCACCGAGGAATCATCACAGACCAACAAAATAAGCGACGTGGCACTGCCTCAACTCTCACCCGCGGTGAAGTTAGAGGCGGTGGCAGAAAACCCTACCCTCAAAAGAAAACGGGGCGAGCTCGCCGTGGGTCCATGCGCAGCCCACTTCGCCCTGGTGGTGGCGTGATATTTGGGCCCAAGCCCAGAGACTGGTCCATTAAGATAAACAGGAAGGAAAAACGGCTAGCCATGTCGACGGCTTTATCAAGTGCTGCGAGTGAGAGCGAGAGCGTGATTTGTGTTGAGGAATTTGGGGATAAATTTGAGAAGCCGAAGACGAAGGAGTTTATAGAAGCAATGAATCGGTGGGGATTGGACCCGAAAGAGAAAGTTATGTTTTTGATGATGGATGTTAGTGATAATGTGGGATTGTCGAGCAGGAATATTGGGACTTTGAGGATGTTGACGCCCAGGACTTTGAATTTGTTCGATATTTTGAATTCGGATAAGTTGGTTCTTACGCCCGATACTGTGGATTATTTGAATGGTAGATATGGAGTTGATTTTGAAGTAGAGACCGACGAAGACGATGAAGAGGATGATCAAGATGAAACTGAAGGTTAAATTGATGGCAATGTGGTTATTTACGTTGTTTTTTTGGTAATTGTGGTTACTAATTTTGAAATTTAGGATAGAATATGACGTATTTGACAATTTCTAATGTCTGAAATTTAATTGTTTGGCTTAAAATTATATTCTGTTACCCTTAAGTGAGTGGCTAACTCACTAATATGCGAAATGTAGATAAAATTTGCATCATATTGTGATGGTGCGGAAAGGAAGTGATTTTGTTTTTTGCTGGTTTGGCAGTAAGTAATGCAACTGATGCGTTTGGCAATTAGGTCTGTGTTTTGTTTCTTTATAACTAAGAGCTGTTAGTTAAGGCTCTGATCTGTTATATTTGTTTTTGGATATTTTGTTTCAATGTCTTGAATGCTGTCATTGCTTCCTGATTCAACATAACCGTATACTTGTTTCTTTTTCCTGTTTTTGCAATTTTCTCTTTTTAGTTCTCTGCAATTTAATATGGCTACTGGGTGTGATGAAATTCTTGAGTGCTTTTTTCGTTGTGATGTCTCTTGGATATTCTTTGATGCTTATCTTTTGTTTGTTCTTGGTCCTGAGATGCAGACACAGAAGGAAATGAAAATGCTGATGCAGCAGACTGATGGTGAAGAATTTTCTAACCACCTTGACCTTGGATCATTGCCCTTCATATAACCATGAAGATGGTCTCTGTTGTGCTGAAGCAGACATTTACCTGATTTTTGGGCAGCAGATTTATCATTTTGCATGGGTTTTTTTCGGTATCCCTTCCATGTATTGTTTTTCTTTCAATTTACTCTTTCTCTTGGTTGAAAATGTATCTAGTTAGGCCAGTCACATTACTTGTTATTCTATCCGAGTATTGCTTTTCTGTTCAGCCCTTTTCTTTTTCCTTAATTCTGATTACTATTATTTACTCTTTTGCAGTCTATTATTGTTCTGTTCTTGTTTTTGGCAATCTGCATCTTTATAAAATGCCCCCAACAGATTGCCAATTGTTAGAAAAGAAAAAATAAAATCGACATATTGATTCATATTTATTGCTCGTTAATCTAGGAAGTCATTATCAGTCATTATCATGATTCGTGAAAAAAGTTTTTGTTGGTGGTGCTTGTAAATTTTTGAAGCAGAAAGTTCAGGCAAAAAATTTAAAATAGAACTGGCAGTGAACGATTTTTTATAAGTTGATGATATAACTATTATTTCATCCTCCACTTTTAAGAGTGTCTAGAAGCAGAATTTGGTAGTTAGCAATGGACATTTTGGTTACTGATGCTTCGCCATCTGTTTGCATCTCAAGTTTGAGTCTAGCCATTCTCACATACCATGTATGACAGCATTAAACAATATATGATACAAAAACAGAGTCAATGGTTAATTTTTAACTTGTCAACAAAACTGCTTTATTTGTCAGATGCTTCTCTAACATGTGTGTTTTGGTCTTTCAGAATTCTCTTAATACGAGTAGGGATACTTCATGTGTCTTTTAAGACTGCTAAAATTCTCTTCATAAGCTTTAGGGAATGTGCATTAATGTTTAGCACTCCTCTGTACTGTACTGCACTGCACAGTTTCATGCTTCGATGAAAGTTCATTTTAGCCTGAATTTGGCTAGTGCTAGTATCTTTATACTATCTTGGAATGCTTGAACTCAATTTGCCTTCTGAGCCAAATAGCTTATTGTAGTCAGGCACTTGATTTACTTCAGCATCCTGGAAGTAGTAGTTTACTCTTTTGTGCCCTCTTAACTCCTTGTGTGATGCATCCCATGCCTGATTCGCTTCTTCTTGTTAAGTTTTCTTACTTGTTAGTACTTTGACCCCCATCAAGATCGTGTCCTTTTGCGAGCTTACTATACCATACCTTGTGTATATTATAGATTGTCTTAGGCTTCAAGATCGATGTAGGATTTTAGGTGCGAATATCTTATCTAAGTTTGATACTTAGATATAGCTGTTGAATTGGGTTCGACTGCTCACCTACGAATATTAGTTTTTTATTTAATTAGGGTGGTGCGAGTGGATTAATATTTTATGTGTAAAGGAAATATTTGTCATGGTTGTGCTAGAACAGTGTAGTTGAATGACGCGTAGACTGTATAAAGCAGAGGAAACTTGGGAAAATTATATTGCCTGCAGCAAAAAAAAATGATATACAAAATTCATATGGAGCCTCGTGTTTTACTCGCTTTACGAATCCTTTGCTTTATGCCTATCCGTGGGTGTAATAAACGAAGTTGTCTCCAGAAGTTTTGTGTTAATATTTCTCCCTTACACAACTGATTAGCTATCTCTAGTCATTTCTAACAGCAGTTTCAGCAACTAGTCGAGGCTTTCATCTCATGGTTCTCTAGTCTTAGTAGAATTCTCTTGATATGCTTAGGGATACGCATTAAGTTGGAGCAAAAGCTTCAAAGAAGACAGCTGATATTTTCCACATGGATTTGCACTTGAGTTTAGAGAATGTTAGAATTTCTTTCTTCTTTATAAAGTAGGGTAAGTTTTGGGTAGTTTGCTGGATTTGACTTGCCCGAGTTTGAGAAAGATCAATATCAATGATATGCCATCAGTGAATGAGCACCAATTCAGAAGCAGGTGCTACAATCTTGGCATTTACAATCTCCAACTCCACTCCACTTTGATTTAGGTCAACTGTTTGGTGCTTTAGTATTAATTGTTTTTTAAAATAATTTTTGTTTGGAAATATATTAAAATAATATATTTTTTTATTTTTTAAAATTTATTTATAATATTAATATATTATAAGAATGATCTAAAAATACTAAAAACTTTAATTTAAAATAAAGAAAAAAATTTAAAAAATTCAAGTTTTTTTTAAAATATTTTTGAAATACAAAAACATGTGAAAAAATATAAACGCTTCTTTCATATTTATTCACTCAATATCGTCATTAATCATCATCATAGTCGATGTATAAAAGTTTTAACAAGGGTATGGTGTTACTCCTCATATTTCGTTTATTTATCAATAGTTTTTTTTTTTCAACGTGTGTGTCCGGGTTAACTTGCGTGTCCCTTGACTGATCCCATGGGCCTTGAAGTTAACGACCATATAAGTTTCCAGTGATCTTGAGGTTTGTAAGACTCGAACTGGTAACCTTTAGGAAGCAAATATAAAGTCTCACCAATTAAGCTACTTCCCCACCACATGGTTAATAAAATCTTTCTTTATCCGAGGAGTAAAATAACGATTAACCAACCTGGAGGTGAATTATATTTATTGTAAAGTACGATGATTGGTGAATTATATTTATTGTAAAGTATGATGAAAGAACTTTCTATCAAGGACTTTTTTGTACATAAATAAAATATAGGGATCAAGGTATAATTTTTGAAAAAAAATCATGTTGTAAGAACATGATACATGTCAAATTTCCAACACGTTAATTCAAAAGGATGTGATGAAAATGAGAAAATGTAACATATAAGACAAAATCAGTAAAGGGATGAAGGAAAGCATCAGCCTAAATAGCTTATGTAACTCTGACAGATAAATTGCACACTGCAGTGCAGGAAATATTCACCGGACAAATTTCTTCAACATCTGAATGATCAATACTACTGGTTTCAAATACATAATCATTGTGCTAAAACTCTAAATGGTTCTTTCGAAACATTACTGCCAATAAGACCATGTAGAGAAAGACAATGCATGAGCAAGACCACTGTCCTGCAAGGAACAGACAACCTGTGCACGTATATTGAAGAGGTTATATAATTTGTCCCCTTCCAATCGACTGAGATTTTTTAGTTCAACTTAGTGTATTCAAGGGTGGTCCATTCGAGATCATTGTCATGGAAGAAGCACAGCTGCTGATGGATAAGTATTGATTTGTATGATCTTTAGGATATGAGGCTTCCTGGGTATGTTTATATTGGAATATATTCAAGCATAGTTTATTGATTTGCAGAATATTAAGATAGCTAACAGGTCCATCCTCTTTGTCCATTTTTTGGATTGAGATTCTGAGAACACAAAATGTTGGTTGGACTGGGAAATACAGGGATTAATTACATCTTTGCTTTGATTCTTGTACCTCATCATCTAGTTTTGAAGAATGTACTTTATTCGATTATCTTTAATGAAAAGCACACCAACAGAGATAATCGAAGTGCAAGCTCAGCTATGGATAGAATTAAACAGCAATTAAATGAATAAAATCTTATAATATAGTCCTAAGAACCAAGTGTGACATAAGGAATATTGTG
>Ga0307518_10003575_pt1 | contig 11173 bp, 8 predicted proteins | sample 25_EM_MG_FD_203889 | JGI IMG/M metagenome (GOLD analysis project Ga0307518, IMG submission 203889) | Populus trichocarpa ectomycorrhiza microbial communities from riparian zone in the Pacific Northwest, United States - 25_EM | ecosystem: Host-associated > Plants > Roots > Unclassified | place... | reverse complement strand
ACGGGCCACACGTCGGATTGAGCGTCGCAGGTGTCACAGCGCTACCAAGGGTGACCACTACCTCAGTCCGGGAACGCGTGCTCGTGCCGCGCGGTGCTCCGACTGAGTCCGATGGGCCATGTGTGGTGAAAGTGCACTATTGGTTCTAGTTTGTGACTGACAGTCTTACTTCGTGGACAGGACGGTGATGTTCCCACCGCGCGTACTCGTGATCGAGGACGACCAGGATGTGAGCGCCCTGCTGGAGCGGCACTTCCGCGAGCGGGGATGCCCCGTGGCCGTCGCGTATTCGGGGGAAGCGGGGCTCGGCCTCGCCTTCGCCGACCCTCCGGACATCGCGGTCGTCGACGTAATGCTGCCCGGTATCGACGGACGGGAGGTCGTCCGCAGGCTGCGGACGGACGAGCGGACGAGGAGATGCCGTCTGGTCATCTCCTCGGTGCTCGACCCGGAGGATCTGATCGGCCTCGCGGACGAGGTGCTGGCCAAGCCGTTCCGGCAGTCGGCCGTGGCGCGGCTCGTGGACTCCTATCGGAGCTCCGTGGCCCAGGAGTCCCAGGAGGAGTAATGGCTCATGTCCTGATAGCCGACGACGACGCGGACATCCGGGATCTGGTGGCGTTCAAGCTGACCCAGAGCGGTCACCAGGTCACGGTCGTGGAGGACGGCATGGCGGCGCTCCGGGCGGCGCGTGAGAACACGGTGGACCTGGCACTGCTCGACATACGGATGCCGGGCATGTCGGGCCTGGACGTATGCCGGGAGCTGCGCGCGGCGGCCGAGACCGCGAGGCTCCCCGTCATCATGATCACCGCCCGGTCCCAGGAAGGGGACGTCGAGGTCGGCTTCGCGGCGGGAGCCGACGACTACATCATCAAGCCGTTCAGCCCTCGGGAGCTGTCCAGCCGGGTCACCGCGGTGCTCAACCGGGTGGAACGGTGATACCCACCAGCCTCGTCAGCGCCGCGCTGCTGGGTCTGCTGGCCGTAGTCCTGGCGCAGAGCCTGCTGATCGTCGGCAACCGCTTCGTCCGCAGGCACCGACAGCGCAGACGCGAGCGGATCGCGGCACCGGTGCGCGGTCCCCTGCTGCAGCTCCTGTGCGCGGAGGAGGACGAGCAGACCGAGCTGCTGTACCGGCTGGCGGAGATCGACAGGCGGACCTGGGTCGCCCTGGAACCGACGCTGACGGCGCTGCTGGGCAAGGTCGCAGGCGGAGCCCATACGGCGCTGGTCCGCCTGTACGAGCTGCGCGGGGCCGCCGTGGACGCCGTCGCCGACCTGTCGAGCCGCAGCGCGGCCCGGCGGGGGCGCGCCGCGCAGGTGCTCGGCCAGCTCTGCCACCGTCCCGCCGCCCCGTCGCTGTGCCGTCTGCTGGCCGATCACGACCCCGAGGTACGCCTGGCCGCCGCACGCGCGCTGGGCCGGTGCGGGGGACCAGAGTCCGTGCCGTACCTCCTGGAGTCCCTCCACGGACCGCGGACCGTGCCGCCCGGCGCGGTCACCATGGCGCTGGTCTCCCTGGGGCCGGAGGTACAGCGGAGTGTCGCCGCGGGACTGGAACACCCGGAACCTCTCGCCAGAGCCGTGACCATCGAGGTCCTCGGCGCGACCGGCGTGGTCTCCCATGCGTCCGAGATCGCCCGTGCACTGCGCGAGGACCCCCAGATCGAGGTACGTATCAAGGCGGCACGCGCGCTGGGCAGACTGGGCATGCCCGACGGCCTGGAGCCGCTGCTGGCGGCTGTCCGGCCCGGTGGGCCGGTCGCCCTGCGCATGGTGGGCGCCGGGGCCCTCGGCAGTCTGGGAGCCGTCGCCGCGACGGGCCCGCTGGCGAAGCTGCTCGGCGATCCCGACCCGCATGTGGCAGCCGCCGCGGCTCGCGCGCTGCTGCAACTCGGCCCGGAAGGGCGGGCCGCGCTGCGCGCGGCGGCCGACGACCGCTCCGGCGGACCGGCCGCCGCCCAGGCCAGAGCCGCGCTCGCCGAATCGGCGGTCGGGGGCGCACGCCACGACGTCCGCGCGGAGGTGGCGCTGTGAGCATGGCGGCCGGTGAACCGTGGGCGTCGCTGCTGGGCGCGGCGCACACGCTGATCACCGTGTGCGACAGCGCGGTGATCGTGTACTTCGTGGCCATCAACACCAGTTATCTGGTGCTGATCCTCATCGCTCTCGGGGAGTTCGTCAGAACGCTGCGCCGGGCTCCCTTCGCGGGCCATGACGAGGCCGCCACCAGCCCCTTCACCCCACCCGTTTCGGTGATCATGCCCGCGCACAACGAAGCGGCCGGCATCGTCGAAGCGGTACGGGCCATGCTGCTGCTGAGCTACCCGGAGTTCGAGGTCGTCGTCGTCGACGACGGCTCCACCGACGGCACGCTGGACGCCCTGCGGGACGCCTTCGACCTCGCCGAGGTGGAGTACGTGGTGCCCGACGACGTCCCCGTACGCGGCAGGGTCACCTCCGTCCGTCTGCCCAGGGGCGGCCCGGTGCGCCTGGTGGTGGCCCGCAAGGACAACGGCGGCAAGGCCGACGCGCTCAACGTCGGGATCAACCTGGCGCGCTATCCGCTGCTGTGCATGGTGGACGCGGACTCGATCCTCGACTCCCAGGCGCTGCTCGCGGTGGTCAAACCGTTCTGCGACGATCCGCTGCGGGTGGTCGCCTCCGGCGGCGTGGTCGGCCTTGCCAACGGCTGCACCGTCGTGGCCGGACGGGTGGCCGAGGCGCGTGTGCCCCCGGACCTGCTCGGACGCGTTCAGGTCGTCGAGTATCTGCGCGCCTTCCTGCTCGGCCGCACCGGATGGTCCAAGCTCGGCAGCCTGCTGATCATCGCCGGTGCCTTCGGTCTCTTCCGCAAGGACGCGGTCGTGGCGGCCGGCGGGATGGACCCGGACTGCATCGGCGAGGACGCCGAGCTGGTCATCCGCCTCCACAAGCACATGCGCGAGCAGGGCCGCGACTACCGCATCGTCTTCGTCGCCGAGCCGATCTCCTGGAGCGAGGCACCCTCGAACCTGAAGGTCCTGGCCCGCCAGCGCCGGCGCTGGCATCGCGGCCTGACGGAGATCCTGCTCAAGCACCGCCGCATGATCGGCAACCCCCGCTACGGCCGCATCGGCCTGCTGGCACTGCCCTTCTACGTGGTCTTCGAACTGCTGGCCCCGCTGGTGGAGCTCGCGGGACTGGTTCTCGTACCCCTGGGCGTACTGATCGGCGCGGTGAACGCGGACTTCCTGTGGCGCTTCCTGTTCGCCGCCTACGCCTACGCCATCGTCGTCAGCATGGTGTCGGTCGGCGTGGAGGAGTACGCCTTCCACCGGTTCACGCGGTGGCGGGACGTCTGGGGCGCCCTCGTCGGGGTGGTTGTCGAGAACATCGGATACCGCCAGCTGACGGCGTGGTGGCGGCTGCGCGGCATGTGGGACGCGCTGCGCCGGGCTCCCCAGGTGTGGGGTGCCATGACCCGTGCCGGATTCGACTCTCCCGGCCAGGTGAAGGAGAGCGGAGGTGATCGTGTATGAGCCGTGCTTCCGGACGGGGCGGCCGGGTGGCGCGCCGGCTCGGCCTCGCATTCGGACTGCTGACCCTTCTGATCGCCCTGTGCGGGGCCGGCACGCTGATCGGCGCGCTGTTGCTGGAGAACCAGCGCGACTGGATCAGCGACCGCGTCCACCCCGCCGAGGACGACAATCTGCGCCTGCTCAACGCGGGCGTCAGCGCGCAGCGTTCGATGCGGGGCTATTTGATCACGGGCGACCAGAGCGAGCTCGCCGCCTTCCGAGCGGCCCGGGACACCATTCCGTCGATCATCGACGACATCCGCGGGCACGAGGTCGTGGACGAAGGCGGTCTGGCGACGCAGCAACGGCAGGTCGAGGCGTATCTGCGCGTAGCCGACAACCAGGCGCACGCCACTCCGCGAAGCGGGCAGGCCGTCGCGCTCACCCGTGAGGCCACCCGGCGGTTCGACGCGTTCGAGGTGACCAACTCCCGCATGAACGACCAGCTGAACGAAGAAGAGCAGCGTCTGGAGGGGCACGCCGACACGGTGATCCGGGCGGGCATCGCCGGGCTCGGCGCCGCGCTGGCCGCGGCCCTCGCCGTGGCCGTGTACACGTCGGTGCACGTCACGCGCTCCCTGACCGGGCCGCTGCGGAGCACCGAGCGGACGCTCGACCGGCTCACCGCGGGGGAGCACTCGGCGCGGGCCGAGGAGGACGGGCCGGAGGAGATCAGGGCGGTGGCGCGTTCGGTCAACCTGCTCGCGGTCGAGCGCGAGCGGCTGCGCGCGGTCGAGGAGGAACGGCAGCGACTGTCGAAGGCCGCGAGGAAGACCGGCATCCGGATCAGGGGCCGCCTCGACGTCGACTACGTTCTCGACGCGGCGTGCAGAGGCATCGGCGAGGTTCTGGCCGCCGACTACGTGTTCATCCTGCTCGCCGAGAACGGCGGCTCCGAGTTTCCCGTGGTCCGGGCGTGGTCCGCGGAGCAGGGCCTGCTGCCCGACGAGGAGCGCGGGCGCATACCGACGCTCCCGGCGGACGTGGTCCGCGACCACTACCGGCGGGGAACGGTCTGGCTGGTCACCGACCTGCCCCAGTACATGTCCGAGACCAGGCCGATGCCAGGTGCCCCGGGCTCCTTCGGAGAGACCGGTATGCCGGCAGAGAACCGCACCGCCGCGGCGGCGCTGGGCCTGGACTCGGCGGTGATCACCCCCATAGGGGTGGGGGAGGAACCGATCGGTGCCGTGTCCGTGGCCCGTACCAGCGCCGACCGCCCCTGGCGTCCGGTGGACATCGAAATCGCAGAGTCCATGGCCAGCGGCATCGGGCGGGCGCTGCACACTGCCCGTCTCTACGAGAAGGAGTCGGGCCTGGTGGACAAGCTGCGCGCCCTGGACAAGGCCAAGAGCGACTTCCTGTCCACCGTCTCCCATGAGCTGCGCACCCCGCTGACCAGCATCGTGGGATACGTCGAGCTGCTGAAGGACGACGACACCGGCCCGCTCTCCCCGGCCCAGCTGCACATGCTGGACATCGTCGACCGCAACGCCAACCGGCTGCGGACGCTGATCGAGGACCTGCTCACGCTCTCCAGGATCGAGTCGGGAGCGTTCACCTCCCGGAAGGCACCGGTCGACCTGCGCCGGCTGGTGGCCTCGGCGGCCGACGCGATCAGACCGGCCGCCGAGGCCGCCTCGGTCACACTGGAGACGCGGTGCCCCGAGCAGCCGCTGGTCCTGGAGGCGGACGGCGAACAACTCGACCGGGTCCTGATGAACCTGCTGTCCAACGCGGTGAAGTTCACCCGTGGCGGCGGGAAGGTCAGCGTACGAGTCGACGCGCAGGACGGGGAGGCGGTCCTGAGCGTGAGCGACACCGGCATCGGCATCCCCGCGGCCGAGCAGGAGAAGCTCTTCCAGCGGTTCTTCCGCGCCTCGAACGCCACCGAGCGGGCCATCCCGGGAACCGGTCTGGGGCTGACCATCGTGCACACGATCGTGGCGAACCACGGCGGCCGGACGGAGCTGCGCTCCGAAGAGGACCGGGGTACCACGATCACCGCCTGGCTGCCGCTCACCGGTACGGACGGCGCGGCGGGCCCCGCCTGAACGGCGCTGCCGCGGGTTGAGTGCTCGGAGGTTTCCTGCCCGGACGGTGTCCTCGAAGGTCACTCCCCGCGTCCGGTAGTCGGCTACGACGCCCTGCACCTGGGCGGGCCAGTGGCTGAAGCGGATGTCCATCGCCGTCTCGGGCAGGTACGGCTCCCCGTGCGAGGCGAAGAACCCGCCGTCGACGGAGTAGGTGACAGGCGCTGCGGGGGATGAAGTGGACCCGGGCGGCGTAGGTGCCGTACTGGAACTTGCGTTGGTGGTAGATCTCGGTCTGTTCGCCACCGGCCCTCGTGCCGTTGGTGCCGGAGGGCAGGATCGTGACGCTGCCGGAGACGGTGGCGAAGGTGATGTTCTGCGGCTTCCAGGTGGCGCCCGGCACGCCGGGACCGTCCTGGCCGGACTACAGGGTCCAGCCGTGCTGGGGGATCAGCGGATCGGTGTGGTCGCTGTGGTTGAAGTCGTGGAACAGCGCCGGGCCGGTGAAGGGTCGAGCCCGGTGGTCGGCGACGGCGCCGGCCGTCCCGGGAAGGGCGGTGAAGGCAGCGCGGAGCAGCCCTGTCGCGGCGAGTGCGCGAGCGTTTCCTCTTCCAGAAGGCCAGCCGAATGTGGTCATCGGGCGAGTGCCTTTCGTGGGGGCACGGTGGCTGGCGCACCGTCAGGAGACTGACAGGGGCGGCCGTGGGCGCGGTGGCGCCGGGCAACCGGGCCACCCGAATGCCGCATTCGGCCCGGCGACTCGATTTGCGATCTTCGGTGGTTCGTTCTTGGCTGTAAATGTTCCGAGAATGTCCGCACGGAGACTATTTCGGGCGTTATGTCGGAAGTTCATGTGGAGGCGGACGATGGAACCGGAACCCACGGCCACGCCATGGCAATATGCGGCCGACGACGAGGAGCGGTTTCGGCTGCTGCTGAAGAACTCTCCGGACATGGTCTTCCGCCGGACGGTGGAGGGTGTCTACCGGGAAGTGTCCGCCACGGGGCAGGCAATGCTCGGTCGGCCGGTCGAGGAGATCGTGGGCACGTCGGTGGAGTCCTGGGTCCATCCGGGCGATGTGGAGGAGTTCGAGTGGGCGGAGCGGGATCTGCTCCGCGACGGCCGGGTGGCGGTGTGTCTGCGTCTGCGACATGCCGACAGGCACTGGGTGTGGACGGAGACGACGTCCTGGGTGGTGCGGGACCCCGCAGGCGAGCCGTTCGAAGTGCGCGGGTTCATCCGTGAGGCGGAGGGACAGCGGCGCAGGGAGGAAGCGCTGCGGCTGTTGCAGGATCAGGCACGTTCGGTCATCGAGACCGCCCGGGATGCCTTCGTCTCCATCGACGAGGACGGCCTGGTCATCGACTGGAACCTGGGCGCCGAGAGGCTGTTCGGGTTCAGCCACCGCGAGGCGATCGGCCGTCCGCTGACGGAGACGATCATTCCTGAGCGGTACCACGCCGCGCACAGGGCCGGTCTGCAACGGGTGCTGGCCGGCGGGGAGGCTCATGTGCTGGGCGGTCAGATCGAGCTCACCGCCCGTCATCACGACGGCCACGAGATCCTGGTCGAACTGGCGGTGTGGCGGCTGAAGTCGGCGAAGGCGCGCTGCTTCAACGCCTTCATCCGGGACATCAGCGACCGCAAGCAGGCCGAAGCCGCTCTGGCGGAGGCCCGCGACCAGGCGATCGCCGCATCCCAGGCGAAGTCGCAGTTCGTCGCCTCCATGAGCCACGAGATCCGCACCCCCATGAACGGCGTCATCGGGCTGAGCGACCTGCTGCTGGGCACCGAACTGGATGCCGAGCAGCGACGTTACACGGAGGGCATTCAGGCCGCCGGCACGGCACTGCTGTCGCTGATCAACGACATCCTGGACTTCTCCAAGCTGGAGGCGGGCAAGCTCGAACTGGACGAGGTCGCCTTCAGCCCGCAGGTGCTGGTGGAGGAGGTCGTCTCGCTGGTGGCGCAGACCGACCGGGCCCATGGTCTGGAACTGCTCAGCGACTGCCATCCCGACCTGCCCGCGATGGTGCTCGGGGACTCCGGCCGGCTGCGGCAGATCCTGCTCAATCTGGCGTCCAACGCGGTGAAGTTCACCGAGTCCGGCGAGGTCCTGCTCCGTGCCCGCCCGGCCCCGTCCCGGCCACCCGCAGAGCAGGCGCCGTGGCTGCAGTTCGAGGTGGCCGACACCGGCATCGGCATCGCCGCGGCCGATCAGGGGCGGATGTTCGACGCCTTCTCCCAGGCCGATGCCTCCACCACCCGCCGCTACGGGGGCACCGGTCTGGGCCTGGCCATCTGCCGCAGGCTCACCGAGGCCATGGGAGGCTCCATCGGCGTCACCAGCCAGCCCGGCCAGGGCAGCACTTTCTCCCTCTTCGTGCCGGTTCGCGCACCCGACGCCCCCGAACAACCCCCGGCCCCACCGCACCCCGGCATCCTTCGCGGGCTGCGGGTCCTGGTCGTCGACGACAACGACACCAACCGGCTGGTCCTCGACACGCAGCTGCGCAGATGGCACATCCACCCGACCATGGTCACCGGCGGCCCCCAGGCCCTGGTGGCCCTGCACGAGGCAGCGGCCGCGGGCCGTCCCTTCACCCTGGCCCTTCTCGACATGTATATGCCCGACATGGACGGCCTGGAACTCGCCCGCCGGATCACCGCCGACCAGAACTTCGCCCGCGTACGACTGCTGCTGCTCACCTCCGGCACCTCGCCGTCCGCCGCCGAGCTGCAGGCGGCCGGGATCGCCCGCAGCCTGCCCAAGCCCGTCCACCAGTCCGAGCTCCTGGATGCCCTGGTCGAACTCGCCACCCGGACACCATCGGTGGCCACGGGGGCTCCGGCAGCGCAGGCCCCCACCACGCCCCGGCCCGCCCACCGGGGCCGTCTCCTGCTGGTCGAGGACAACGAGATCAACCAGATGGTCGCCCAGGGCATGCTCACCCGGCTCGGCTACAGCACGGACACCGCCGCCGACGGCATCGAGGCACTGCGCATGGCCGAGGAACACGGCTATCAGGCCGTGCTGATGGACTGCCGCATGCCCCGGATGGACGGCTACAGCGCCACCCGGGAACTGCGCCGCCGGGAACGGGACACCGGCGGTCACCTGCCGGTGATCGCCATGACCGCCGGCGCCCTGGCCGAGGACCGGGACCGGTGCCTGGCCGCGGGCATGGACGACTACGTCTCCAAACCCGTCACCGTCGACGAGCTGGAACAGGCACTCGCCCGATGGGTCCATCCCACCCACCCACAGGCGGACATGGAGAACCTCCGCGCCTCCATCGAGGATCGGCTGAACGAACTACGCGGCGACGGCACCCCGGCCGAGCACGAACTGGTCAACCGGCTGGTGGACCACTTCCTCGCCCGGGCCCCCGAGATGACCAACGCACTCTTCCACGCACTGGACCGCCACGACACCTCGGAGATCGCGGATCTGGCACACAGCCTCAAAGGCGCTGCCGGCAACGTAGGAGCCGACAGCCTCGCCGCCCGCTGCCAGGAGCTGGAACAGCACGCAACGGCCGGAGACCCGGCCTCACTGGCCGATATCGCTCCCCGTCTGCAGGTCGAACTCGACCGTACCTGTCGCACCCTCGAGACGCTCCGCTCCGACCCTCCCGGCCACGAACCTGGATGAGGAACTCGCCCGCACAGCGCCGCCCGGACACGTGCGGGCCGGAGGAGGGAAGGAAGCCCTGTGGGCAAGGTTCAAGTCCTGTTGCCCGCCCGCCGTGATACGGCGGCCTGGGCGTACGCGGCAGCAGGGACCGCAGTGGTCGTCACCTATCTGGTCACCTCCTCCACAGTGCGTTACATGCTGCCCGTGGTGGTATCCGCCTCGGTCGTCTTCGCGATCGCGGTGGGAGTGACCAGGAACAGGCCGGCATCGGTCCTTCCGTGGTGCCTCTTCGCGGCGGCCATGGCACCGTACGCCGCGGCGGACACGGTCTGGGGCCTGTACCAGGTCCGCGACGCCGAGGTTCCGTTCCCGGGCGTTGCCGACATGCTCTACCTGGGCAGCTACCTGTTATTCGCCGGGGGCCTGGTGACGTTGGCCCGGCAGCAGGCAGGCCGCCTGCACTGGGCGGGGTTGCTGGACGCGGGAATCGTCACGTTGGGGTTCGGCATTCTGTCATGGGCGTTCATCATCGCCCCCTACCTGCGCAGCGAGTTGTCCGCGTGGCCTCTTGCGGTGTCCATCGCCTATCCCGTCACCGACCTGGTGCTGTTGTCCGTGGCCGCGCGGCTGACGCTCACCACCGGCACGCGCACACCGTCGTTTGTCCTGTGCATCGGATGGCTGGTGGTCCTGCTCGCTGCCGACGGCCTCTACTACGGAACGTTGGCGTCGACCGGGACCGCGATCGCGGAGGACGTGTCCGAAGTGGGGTGGATGGTCTCGTCCCTCCTGCTGGGGGCGGCGGCGCTGCACTCGTCCGTCGCCCACTCGGCACAGCCGGCGGAGGACCAGGAGAGGATGCCCCGGCGGCGACTGTCGATCCTGATCGGGCTCATCCTGATGGGGCCGTTGATCGTGCTGGTCGATGTCGGGGGCATCCGGGACCATCCCGTAGACGTCACGGTGATCGTCGGCATGTTGGCGAGCCTTTCGCTGCTGCTGGTGCTGCGCATCGCGTTCCTGGCCCAGTACGCCCAGATCAGGGCCACCGAAGCGCGGACGCAGGCCCACGACCTTGCAGCATCGCTGCGAGAGCAGGCAGAGCTTCAAAAGCAGCTGAGCCATCAGGCGACCCACGACCCGTTGACGGGTCTGGCCAATCGAGCGCTGCTGAACGACTGCCTGGAGTCCGCTCTCGGCCGGTGCTCCGCCTCTTTCTCTGCCGGACTGCTGGTGCTCGATCTCGACGGCTTCAAGGACGTCAATGACACGCTGGGGCACCCGGCCGGCGACGAGCTGCTGGTCGACGTCGCACGGCGGCTGACGAGCAGGGTCCGCGAGCAGGACACGGTGGCCAGGCTCGGCGGGGACGAATTCGCGCTCCTCGTGGAAGGCGTGGACGCGAGCACACTGCACGACTACACCAGGCGCATCCTCGACTCCTTCAAAGACTCCTTCACCCTCGCCCATGGTCATTCGGTCCACGTGACAACAAGCATCGGAGCACGGAGCATCACCAGGCCGACCACGCCGGCAGAAGCGCTGCGGGACGCCGACACCGCCCTGTACCGAGCCAAAACCGCAGGCAAGAACCGGGCCGCGTTTTTCGAATCCCCGTAGCGGTCCTCAACCCGGGGCCGACGTCGGCGTGAAGTTTTCCCGTGATCTTGGACACTCGTCGGTTATGCCGCGAGGGCGTGTTGATGCCGCTGCCTGGTCTCGGCCGGGGTGAGGTAGCCGAAGGTCTTGTGCTTGCGCAGGCGGCGGCGGTTGTAGAAGGTCTCGATGAAGCTGAAAACCTCGGCGCGGGCGGTGGCCCGGTCGGGCCAGATGCGGGTGCCGATCTCTTCCTTGAGCAGGGCCCAGAAACTCTCCGCGGCCGCGTTGTCGAAGCATGATCCGGTACGACCGCAGCTGTTCCGCAGTCCCAACTCCCTTAT
>Ga0307518_10003574_pt1 | contig 11173 bp, 8 predicted proteins | sample 25_EM_MG_FD_203889 | JGI IMG/M metagenome (GOLD analysis project Ga0307518, IMG submission 203889) | Populus trichocarpa ectomycorrhiza microbial communities from riparian zone in the Pacific Northwest, United States - 25_EM | ecosystem: Host-associated > Plants > Roots > Unclassified | place... | reverse complement strand
GTCGCGCGGCCGACAGCGGTAACGACCACAGGATAGAGGAAACCTTCAAGGGTGCTGGTCAGCCTGGCACCGGTTTCAAGGCCCCAGACCATGACTGAGCCATCTTCGCCGCCGCTGACCGCGGCACGTTGTCCCTTGACGACGACATAACCGACAGCACATACAGGCGATCCATGATTGAAGGGCACTTTCCGGATCGGCTCACCACTGTCGAGGTCCCAGACCCGGACCGAACCGTCGCGACTTCCGCTGATCAAGATCTGCGGTCCGGCAGTGTTGCCTACCGCGAGTGCGCGAACACTCGATGTGTGTCCCGAAAGGGGTTTCCCTACTGGATCACCTGTAGTGGCGTTCCACAGTCGTATCACACGGTCATCGCTTCCGCTGATGACTATCCGGCGATTCCGAGCAGTTCCCGCTGCGACACATCGGATCCCTCTCAGATGTGCTCCGAGCGAGGTTACATCCTCGCCCTGTTCTCCGAGGTCGTGGACCTGCACCGTTCCATCATCCCCACCGCTGACGGCCAAAGGCTGGCCGTCCAGGTGGCCGATCGTGATGGCGTGGATGCTGCTTTCGTGCCCGCGAAAGGGAGGCTTGAGGACTGCCCCGGTCGTCAGGTCCCAGCTGCGTACCGAGCGGTCGTTGTGTCCGCTGACCAAGACGAGGTGCTCGTTCAGGTAGCGAGCCGCGATTGCCCACGCGGGGTTATGGCGAACGAAGGCGGGCGCCCCCGCGCTCGCACCCGTCATCAGATCGACAGCTCTGACCGCTTCGTCGCTGTCGCTGGTCACGATGGTCACGCCGTCGACCGACTCGGCGACATCCATCGCCAGCATCGAGTGCTGTGAATCGTTCTGGCTCTTCGTGACCTGGTTACCGTTGACGAGATCCCACGCTTGCACGCTTCCATTCGACGAACCGCTGATCACCAGAGGACGCCAAGTTGTGCCTGCTATCGCGACAGCGGTGATGTTGCCTCCGTGCGTGCGGAGCGGCTCTCCAACGGACTTGCCGGTTGCGAGGTCCCAAACGCGGACGGTGTCGTCGTAGGAGCCGGTGACCAGCACCGGCCTGCCGTCGATCTCGGATGCGGCCATGGCACGGATGTGATGCCCGTGTCCGCGCATCGGCTCACCGATGGCCATTCCAGTTTCGTAGTCCCAGACCCGGATAGTTGTGTCGGTTCCCCCGCTGGCGACAATAGGGCGCCCCTCGAGGGTACATAGAGCGATCGCTTGGATTCCCCCCTGAGCTGTCCTGATCGGCGCGATCACCGGAATCCCCGTAGCCAGGTCCCATGCTCGGATCGAACCATCCTCAGAACCGCTGACGATTACCGAATGGTCGTACACTTCGCCTGTGACGATCGAGGTGACGCGCCCCTCGTGGCCACGAATCACGGCATCCCTGCTCTGCCTGACCCATTGCGCCCAGGCGGTGCGCCACGGAAGCGGCTGTATCTCGGCTGAAATCCGTCTTGCGAGCTCACGCGCGTTGTAGCAATGAGCCGCAAGCTCAAGGTAGGCCCATTGCTCTGCGGGGTTCTTGTCCCTCAGATGTTTGATGGTTCGGCGGTAGGTATGCGCAGCGGCGTCGGCTTCGCTGTCCCGCACGGCGGGCAGGGCGGCCAGTAGGGAAGGACGATCCGCGTGGAGGAGATATGCCGGGTCGAGTATGAGGAGATCGAACATCCCAGCTGCGGTCGCATGCGTCGCGAGGTGTCGCCTGGCGTACGAGTGCGCCCGTGACCAGTCCGGCCTGCCGTCAGTCAACGGCGTCCTGGCGGTCCAGAAGCCGACAATGCTCTTGTGTGTCTCGCAGTCACCTCTTGCCTCGCGAAGGTGCTCGGCGAGGGCCTCGTGGTATAGACGGTAGACGGAACGATTCCCCTCAAGGGTTTCCACGACGTAGAACCCCGCCTCACGGATGAGCCACTCTAGATCGGACATGGTGTAATCACGCTCGGCCAGTGTTGACGCCAAGGGCGCCCAGACGTCCTCCCAAGGAAGGCCACTGCCGAGCGCGTACGCAAGCGGCATCAGGAGGTCCCGCGCTTTGGTCGCCTGGTCGCCAAGCCGCTGGTCCAGGTCCAGTCGCATCGCGTCTGCCGCTATCCGCGGCAGCCCTTCGCGCCAACGTGCGTCGTACGGGTTGGGGACGTCGGCACGCAAAGCGAGACTGCGCCCCGTGATCAGCGCAACCAGGAACGACCGTCCTGCCGCGCTACCGACAGCGGATGCCACGGCATCCAAGACTTCCGGGGTCCTCGTCCTATACGGAGAATTGGGCACTAGGTCGACCAGGCATCGCCGGGCATAAGCCTGCACGCTGCGGGGATCCGCATAACGCTCGGCATCGAGGTCGAGCAACTGTACGGGCCCGCCAAGTTTGTCGAGCAGATGACGGCGAGTACCCAGGATGAGCCGTAGCTGTGTGCGAGGTGCGCCACGCAGCAAGGGGGCGAGTACCCGTTCCGCGAGACGCCCTGGATCGGTGGCTTCGTCCAGAGCATCGATCACTGCGACGAACGGACGCTGCCGCTCGGTGAGTTCAGCGAGGAGCTCACCTGGCCTTAGCGGTTCGACACCGGCGGCCGAGCACAGAGCTGCAAGGACTTGGTCGCTGGTTTGCCCCCGAGCGTGAATGAAGACATCGATGCTGTTCCGGGGCGGCAAGGTGTCCGGCGGAAGCTCATCGATCCGCGGAACCTTCCGTTGATGCTCGGGCCGAGCAAGGACGGTCAGCCGGGCCAGCAAAGCCGACTTTCCGGAGCCTGGATCTCCTGTCACGACCCGAGTGCGGCCGTCGCTCCCGCACTGGATCAGCCAGTCGCTCAGGCCGCGTAATGCGGCGTGACGACCTGTGAAGAGCCAAACGCCTTCTTGCGCCCTGTCCAGGCCCTGCGCACGTGGCATCACGTGATCTCGAAACTCGCGATCACGTTCGCGACGTTGTTCGTGGTCAAGTTGAGTTCGAAGATCTAGGCCTCTGAGCCACTCGTTGAATCGCGGATTCGGAAGAAACGCCGCTTCGGTCTCGCCGGCGCTGAACAGCTGGGCATTTTGCGACGGCGCCTTATCAGGGTCGGCGTTGATCAAGTCTGCAACCGCGTCCAGCGGTAGGAATCTCGGCTCGTGACCCCCGCTCGCGCGATGGGTGATGGCACGTTCGAAGGCCTGCGTGAATGTGCCGGACATGGCCTGTTCACGCGGACGCGTCGCGGTCAAAATGGCGAAATTCGGCTGTTTCGCAAGCCCTCTCAGACGACCGAGCGCATCGATCGTTCGTGTGGCGAGTTCTGCGCCTGCTGAACCCGCGTAACAAGTATCAAGAATAACCAGGAGTCGTTGCACATTGCTGCCGATCATGAGCAACCTGGCCAGTTCGCTGGCCCGCAAACCAGTGCCGACCAGGTCATCGGTCGTATCCGTGAGCGGAAAAATGAACTCACCGCTTTCGTCTACTTCACCATGACCCGTGTAGTAGAAGACCACATGGTCATCCGGGCCGAGAGCCCGGGACGTCACGACATCGCGTATGCGCTCCTTCAGTTTCGCACCACGCATGTCCGGGGCGAACCCAGCAACCGTGGTATATCCGAAACCGTACTGTGGCAAGGTGAACAAACGCGTGACCCTGTCTACCTCACCGAACAGTTCCGGCCGGTCCTCAAGGTCCGGACGCATCGGATGAGTCGTTGTTGCGGTGGCGATAAGAAGTCGCCGCGGCACCGGTTCAGCCATGGCGTAATCCAGCCAGGATCGCCTCACCTGAAGCTTCGGCGGTGAGGTATCGGCGTACGTCGTGCGCCCGGGATCCGCAGTGCACGAAGGTTCCGGTCACACGCTCCCCGAAGAGTGGCCGCAGGTCTTTGGACAGTGCAACAATGTCTCCGTCGTCCACAATGTTGATCCAGGCCGATACTGAACCAGGCCAACAGCCCAGCCCGCTCTCATCTGCAGGTGGCCGCAATCTGTCGAAGATCAGGTTCTTGACGCCGAGCGGAGACCCCAGTGTCACCAGTGCTCGAACCTGCCAGTCCGGGTTGGCACACAATGCTTCGTACGCGACGACCGACCCCAACGAATGACCGACGATCACACGGGTATCCGGAGCGATAGCCCGGGCCACACGGTCGATTACCTTCTGCCGCAAGTCATCATCGGTGAAGTAGCGCTGAACCTGTTTAAGCGAAAAGATCATGAATCTTTCCGCGATTCCGGCGAAGAATTTCGAACCGCTCAAAGCATTGAGTGCCTGCTGTACCGACCTGGGAGTACGAGCTAAAGTCCGAGAACCTGGCTCGGCAACACTGACATCACAGCAGGCGGCTTCATACCACCATGCTTCAAGCAAACCTGACTCGATCTCGTCTACGACGTCTTCTGGAGAATACCACGGCGGATCATTCGACAACATCTGCGCTGGCGAGCGGAATAAATCACCATAGAAGGCACATGCCAGGTCTTCGCGATGAAAGGTGCAACCCGAACGAGATATCCCGTCACGCATCGCCGGGAACCAATCCGCAAACATGGTAGCCTCACCGCCATATTCGTTACCGATCCCGTGCACACCCAAAACCGAAGCCACCCCTGTTCCCCTCGATCGACTGGTCCAACTAAATGAAGTCAAAGATTGAGCGCTAGGCCTAAGCGTTCCTTAAACGCCTTATCAGGGCGTCAAGCTCATCTGGCATAGCGACATCGAGGCTCCTAAGTTTGTCTTCCGCCTGCCGTCTTACCTCGGGACCGAAGAGCGGCTCGTACCACGGCAGCAGCACCCACATCTCTACACTCGAACTCAGTTGCCCCAGCTCCTTGAGCCTCCACAGCCCATATGAAGGGACAGGGGCCAGAGCCAGGCGCCGGGCCGCCTCGACCGCGCCGAGTGCGGCGACCATGCCTCGAAACAACGTGGCGTCGTACCCCAGGTTCGCAAGTTCCCCGATGCCACGACGCATGTCTTCGCCGAACCGCCTTCGGAGCTGGTCAAGTTCATTGCTCTCGGCCATGCGGCTCCCTTGCCATCCGGTGTGACATCGTTCCCGCTTCACAGCACGTCGCGAACCTCGCGACGCGTCGTCGTTCACATCGTCCGGTCCTCGTCGTCGTTCATAGTCATTGTCGTCACCTGTGGTCGAGGAACTTGGCCTGTTTGTTACTCCGCCATCGGACAGCGCCAGAAGGTACTTGACCTCACACAGCCCTTCGTCCGCGAGGTTTACCGCAGGCAGTGAGCATGGCGGACGAACCGCCGGGATACCACCCACCAACTCCGGCGTCACCCGTGGGCCAGCCGTGTCCGCCCGAGGAGACGCTGAACGCGGTGCGTCACTGCGCCTGTCGGTCGACAACGCCTGGAGCTTGCTTGGGCAACGACTGACAACACACATCGTGCGCTGCTCGCGCAGCTACTGGACGATGAGGTCGAGCATCACGACGAAGATGTGCTCGCAGGTGATGAAACGCTTCAAGGTCTGATCCCGACTGTTAGACGGAGCGTAGGAAGGTACGACTTGTCTGGCAACTCTCACGATGGCTCTGCCCAAACACGGATCGCGTTCGCCTCGTTGCGGCGCACCTTACGCCCTGCAAGGGTCGCGATTGTCTTCAACGGCGAGTGCGATACCTGGCCGTACCATGCTCGTCGAGGCCTCCACTTGGCGAATCAAGTGTGGGGAGGAGCTGGCTTTGTCCTCGTTTCACATCATGACGGGATTGTGAATCCTGAACTCCTGAAGGCTGTGCGTGCCTACGACCCTGACTTCGTCGTCACTATTCCGCAGACCCTCGAGGCGGCCGTCCACTTCGACCAGGTCCATTCAGACGAGGCTCACCGACGAGCGGAGTATCACCAAGCTCCCGCCTACTTCCACGCCGATCGAGTCGCTCGTGACACAGTCGCGAGTGCTTGCACCGAGTACAAGCGTCATTCGATCAATCAACCCTCCGACCAGCCCGCAGTCCCCTACTTCAACGGCCCGTCGCGTGACTTTCCCGATGAGCGCGAAATCCAACAGGCCTCTCGCGGCCCAGTGGTGGCATGCCCTCCGCAGTGGGGTGGGTTGATCGGGGCTGCCGTGGCAGCACACGCTGGCATCGTCGAAGCCCCGAATCCCGCAGCGATCGAGCCAGTTCTCGAGGACCGTGAACTGGCACTCGTTGCCGCTTGGTTGCTGGGCAAAGGACTCCCTGGCCTGCCCGTCGACATGGTCTATTCAGGCAGCGTTGGGCTCAGCATCAATCCGCACGAGACTGAGCTAGCCCATACTCGCACGATGCCCGGGCTAGGCAGTATCACGTTCGGTGACCCACATCCGCTGCCGGCGCTCATCGTCCTGGGCGACACAGCTGACGATTTCGCACTGGCTCTGCTTTGGTCCCGAACCTACGGAAACGGCCTCTGGCTTCCATCGACGTTCGGTACACACCGGCCTGACATTCCGTCGGGAATCAAGACGGGCTTAGCGACTTTGACCAACCGCCTGCAGGACAACGCACGTATCTTGCGCTACACGTCACTGTCTCTACCATTCTCCGAGGTGCGAGCGGTTCATGACCGCTTTGCTCAGCTTATCGAAATTCCCTCAGGTGATGCCGATGAGTTCACCGGTATCGTCGCACCAGAGAAGCTCCCGTGGTCGCGTACTGGCACCACCCAACTCGCTCTCGAGGAACAGTTCGATGATCTGCTCACGGTTCCGGTCACGATCGACGAGACCGGAACACAGGTCATGGCCACCCCACCACCACCTGCACACTTGGCCGATCCACGCCTGGCCCGGATCGACTCGTTCAGCTGGAATGTCGACTATTCGTGGCAATCGGGCGCCATAGTTCTCGGTCGCGGACTTCCGGGTGAGGACCTGCTAGCTCCCATCACCAGCTCGTGGCAGCCAGCAATGGCGAGGGCCAGTCTCCGTGGGGTCAGTCATCGGTCCAGGCGCTACGACTTCGTCGATGCCGGAATCCAGCGGATCAACCGGATCGCCCGCCCTGCTCTGCAAGTCCTGAGCCTTGACGCGTGGGTAGGGGCGAAGGCCCGTCAGGCCGACTGTTCGACGAAGTCGAGCACGGCGGGGGTACGCGCCAACCAGCTCGCTCGGATGCTTGGGGGTCGAGACGCTTTTCTCAACCTGTTCACTGGACCTCTGCTCGCGTCGTTCGAGGCTATGCTGGTCGACACGGCCGAAGGCCGTTCTGCATTTCCACAGGCCGATGGGGTCCAACTAGGCCGCCGAGAAGGCGTCCTCAGCTTCGCTGGCTTTCAGCGAACTACTTCCTTGGATATCAATACGCTCCGCAGCCAGGTCGACAAAGCTCTCCACTCTGGCGTCCTGACCCGCGGCCTGGTTCTTAGGTGCTCATCCTGTGAGGAGGTTCAGTTCCAGCGCACGGAGAAGCTGGGGCAAACTTGGTTTTGCGGTCGTTGCGACGTACCCAACGAACTCGACCAGCAGCACTGGCACAAACCGGTAAGCGAGCCGACCTGGTTCTACGACCTTCATCCCATCGCCCGTAGACTACTACTCGACAACGGCAAGGTTCCCGCGCTACTCGCATCGCACCTGCGCAGCACGGTCACCTCAGGAAGCTATCACGACATCCCGGAACTCGAGTTCCACAAGAACGGCTCCCCTGCAGCAGAGATCGATCTGATCGCTTACTACGACGATCAGCTCGTCGTAGCCGAATGCAAGTCCAACGGAAGACTCAACGGAAACGCTGACGACATCCGCCGCGAGGTGAACAAAAAATGCAAAATCGCCTGCATCCTACAAGCCGATCAGATCACTTTTTCCACCACTAAACCAACTTGGCCAGCAGGAAACCAAAATGCCATTCTTCAATCTGTTCGCAGCTACCCTTGGCCCTCCTGGATGCGCCCACGCGTAGAGTTCGTCGCCAACCTCGGTGCAGCAGAGGCAATTATCTTTAAGCATGAGCCCATGACCGGTGACGATCGATGAACATCGGTTACAATAAAGTCAGACACAAGCTGTCACGATCACATCCCATTATTGAAAGCCGGCCTCCGCAGAGATAAGCACGCCCGCGAACGACTGCTGCTTCAGGCGACGATCACCACCGACCCGCCCGCACAACCTCGGCAGCTGCCGGTGCATAACGCAACCGCTCGGCAGGATCCTTCCTGCAACCGCGGCCAGCTTCGGCGCTGCAGGGCGCCTGACGAGACCAGCCACGACCTCCAAGCCAGCGACTGCCCGAGCCGCGTGCCGAAACTTGCCGAGGCGAAACAGTGACATGGCCGACGACAGTTGCGGACGACTATCGACGGCGAGCACGCAAGGCTTGTTCGCTCATGCAATCGACCCACCACGACCTGCCGCACAGAGCGGCAAGGTCAGTTAGGTCGTCTTCCGCGGTCGCCCCCCGCCAGCGCCTTGACCAGGCCGCGCTCGCTCCCAAGCTCGGATTTCGGATTCGCGCGCAGGCGACCAACCAGGCGTCCGACCGATGACGACGTCCGGCTCCGGGAACGGGTGATCGGCGACGTAGCGGCGCCGCCACAGGGCGACCGTCCGATGCGAGACCTCGAACCACTCCCCGATCTCGACCATCCCGAGGTACCGAAGGGTCAGTCCTTCGCCGGCCGGACGACCGTCTTCCACTCGATGGTTCTCGCCGCTCACCAGGCCGAAGTTAACAGGCACCTGCACGTCTGACTTGCACCAGCGGCAACACGGCATGTCCTACCCGAAACAAACCTTGTTGACTAAGTTTGCAATGTTTGCTTACCTTGAACCTTGCACACTTCGTATTCAAGGTTTCTGGAGGCGCCATGCAGCACTCAAACACCAGGTCACAGCCCGTTCGGAGGCGGTTCGAGGGGCGTCGCCATGGCCGAGCACACTGAACCGGCCTGGCGCCCGCCCGAGCCACGTGAGCTACCCGCCTTGCGCGAGCATCTGGCCGGATATCTCACGACCTCCGTCGCTCACCTGTTCACCTCGGCGATGGTGCGCGAGGGCCGAGGAACGCTTCGCCCGATCGGTGATCCAGACGTCGGCGCCGAGCTGATGCTGGCGGATGAGTACCAGCGGCTCCAACAAGCGCGGCTGTTCTACGTGACCAGCGACATCACGCCGCTCGTTCACCACGCCGCCCGGAATCTTCGCGACCGCTGGGACATCGAACCTCAGGACTTGCCCGCGCCGACCGGCTTCATGCTCTTCGCCGAACCGCTGGCGACCTACGCCAGAGAAGACGGCAAGGACGTCGCCATCGTCGCCGTCTCCTGGGGAGAAACGTCCCTCATCAGCCATCCTGACGGTGGACTCTGGTTGACGTTCTGGAGCGCCACCGACTTCGCGACGGTCGTCGCCAAGTTCCGCGCGTTGGGCGTCTCAACGACCGAAGCGACCCGGCTCGCGCACGCACAGAATGCCGAGCTGACGTGGGACAACGAGATCTACATGCCCTGGGGAGCTACCCAGGCCGTCGTCCCCGACGAGCCCGGCGGGCGAGCCCTCGACCCCACCAGGGTCGCCGCCGCCAAGACGACGATCGACTGGCTGCGCGTAGTCCACGCCGGTTGGATCTTCTGCCAGCCGAACGGCTTCACGGAGGTAACCGACGAGCACCTTCCGAAGACGTTGCGGAAGCGGTCCGCGCGAGCCGGTCATTCCACGGACCCGGTACGAGTGCTTTCGGTCAGCCGGAAAGCACCTCCTCGACCGGCGCGTGCCTACGAACCGACCGGACGCACCGTGGGTGTCCGCTTCCCCGTCGCACCGTTCCTTCGCAGGCAGGCATACGGACCCAATCACTCACTCCGACGGTGGAAGGTCGTGTCCGGCCACTGGCGCGGTCCGGCTGACGCACCGGTACGGATCGGCAAGAAGGTCAACCTGATCGATGCTCCCCCGCCTGGGCACGACTGACGTAAGGCAGGAATCATGATCGCAGTCAAACGAACGAATCCGACCGAGGGCGTCATGTCGGCGGCCCATCACTGTCTCGCGGCCGAGAACTTCTTCGCTCGTGCCAAAGAGCTTTACGACGAGATCGCAGACGTCCCGCGGAAACGGAACGGCTTCCACCGTCGCCTGACCAAAAAGCTGGAGCGGTCTTACAGGACCTATCTGGAGTGGGCGCGTTTCCATCTCCAGATGGCAGAGGCCATCACGCGGGGCAGCAATCTCGTGCTGACGTACAATCGCCACTCGTCCACTTTGGACCCACGGCTTCTCGGTACGGATGTGGCCCACGAGGTGGTCTGCTGGGACGGGTTCATCGGCGGACAGCCGCGCGACGGCCGGGAACGATGGCTCCCGAGGCCGGGCGCGGCTGACACCGAATACTGAACCGATCAGCTCACAGCAGGTCTTCGTAACCGAGGTCCGCGGCGACGTCCTCGACGAAGTCCTCACCTGGGACGCCCGGATGTTCGTTCTCCACGTCCCAAGCCGCGTCGCCAACGGCGTCGCCACCTTCTTCCAGCGCGTCGACGACCATCTCGACCAGCCCACGGGCTTGGTCATCGTCGAGGTCGAACCGCTGGGCCGCGTTCGATGCGGCTTGTTCGAGATCCTGGTCGTACCACGGAGGTTCGTACATTGGCGGGCTCCTTCGCTGGTGTCTTGAGCCCTCAGAACATGGCGTTCTGGCCGTGCGTTCGATTCACGGAGCCGTCGCTCAGCCACTGAGCGCGGCGATCGTCGCGCTCAGCACCGTGGCGGCCAGCATCGGCGGCGCGAGCGGCATACGACCGTCGCGAAGACTCCATCGCTTCGCGAGCAGGCCAAGCCCGGCGAACAGGGCGGCCAGCAGATAGGAAGCGACGATCCCGGTCAGGAGCCACTTCCACCCCAGCGAGCCAAGCAGCATCCCCAGGCTCGGCGCCAGCTTGACGTCGCCCGGTCCTGGATCGCCGGTGAAGAGGAACGACACCAGCAGCACGCCGCCCCACACGACGGCACCGGCCAGCGCCATGGTCAACGACGGCGTCGAGCCGGTGACCAGCGTTGCAGCCATTCCCGCGGCGAGCGGTGCCGTGAGTCGGTCCGGTACTCGGTGCTCGACGACGTCGACGGCGGCGGCCGGCACGCCGAGCATCGCCAGGAGCGCGCCTGCGGCGATCAGGCTGGGCGGCCACACCGCGACGGCCGCCCCGACCACGGCGGCAGCGGCCGCGATCGAAATAT
>Ga0307518_10003573_pt1 | contig 11175 bp, 5 predicted proteins | sample 25_EM_MG_FD_203889 | JGI IMG/M metagenome (GOLD analysis project Ga0307518, IMG submission 203889) | Populus trichocarpa ectomycorrhiza microbial communities from riparian zone in the Pacific Northwest, United States - 25_EM | ecosystem: Host-associated > Plants > Roots > Unclassified | place... | reverse complement strand
ACTTGAGAGGTAGTAGCAGCAGTAGCTGTGTATGGATAAAAACTAGGGAAGTTGGTGGTATTAGAGGAGCCATGAAGAGGTGGGAAAGAGAGGCTAGGGAGAGGGAGTGATGTTGTTCTTGAAGCTATGAACTGGTGGAATTGGTCTGCTACTCCTTCAAACATTTTTGTGCTCACTGTTGCGTTCTCTCTACTTTCCTTACCTACCTCTCTCTCACTGTAAACTGGCAAAAGAGAAAATGATACTCACAACGCAACAAAAACTTTTTTTCTCTCTCATTTATCAAGGACTTTGTCCTATCATGGAAGGCTAAAGACAGCCCACCACACACTTTTGGAGGAAAGTGAACTCACTATCCTATGAAATAAAATTGTCATGTCGTGTTTGAAGTTGGAAAGTGGAATACATAGCCATAGCTGAGGCTGGGAGTACGTAGTAGGCTTGAAAACGATACCTATTATTGTATTTGCGAGTCTTTTAGAATCCTATGCGATTGCCGATGCTCATGATGGTGTAATTAACGGCAAAGAGATGGCAGGACACGTGAAAACATGCAGGGTCTGGGACCAAATTATATGTTTCAGGAAGGAAGCTGCCATGGGGGTACGTATTTATACACAGTACCGAGGGCTACAGCAAGGCCAGCCCCTTCTGCTATGGGGATCCAACTGTCTACTACTAGGGGGTATTTGAAAATACTCTAACGTTTAATTGCAACTGTTGTGTAATTTCATGAATTCTTAAAGAAGAATCAACTTTTGGATCAATCAGGACATTCCTTTGAGTCTAGAGGAAGATCTTTTGACAGATGACCAATTTCTTTTTGGGTCTTGAAGTTTCTGCTAGTAGTAGGGTTAAACATGGGCATTTCTTTTTTTTGGGAGGCTGAATGATTTTTTTTACCTTAGCTCACTACTAGTTTATGGGGTTGCTATACTCTCAAGTCCCGAATCAAAAATCTTTTGAACCTAAAAAAAAATTTAGTTCATACAAAATTATATAATATTGTTATTAAATTCAGTTATAATCAATCTTGAAATCTCTATATTCAAATTTTTACTTAGCATGAATCTAAAATCAGAGTAAGAAGTACTCTTACGTTACCTAATCAATTTATCAAGTTTAATGACAACTCAAACAACTAGTAAAAAACATACATGTTTTGATTTTAAAAAAATTCAAAATAATATTTTTTTAATATTAAAATGTCGGCATGTTAAGTCGACTTGAATTTCATAACTTAACCCTAGTTAAATTCACAATTCAAGTGATGGACTTTACTTAGATTTAAGAAATTTTTTAAAATCATTTTTATTTAATCATGCAATAATAAAAATATATACTTGTCAAATATAGCACGAACAAAATATTAAAATTTTTATTTGAGACTATAGTAACCTCGTTGAAAACAAACTAAAGAATTTAAAGAAATTAATTCAAAATTAAACAAGTATTTAAGAATAAAATTAAGGAGAAAAAAAAGAAGAAGTCATGTTCTCCCCCCTTCATAAAAACACGAAAGAGTTGAGATAGCACCCCCCAACTGTATGTGGTAATTTGTCTTTGAAACGAATTTAAGTTTCTGAAAAACAATAAAAAGGAAGTGGTCCTTTCAGAATAAAAGCAGCTGAGGCTTAAGAAATCTTACAGGTCCCAGAAATAAAAGCAGTGGGCCAGCAGCCAGCTTGATTTCGGTCTTTGGTCCAGACTCTAGAGCGCAAACCGTGTCCATGCTCAACCTGTCCTTATCCTCAAATGGGCTTTCTGCTTAGTGTTCAAACAATCTAAGTTGGGCTTGGCCCACAATTATGTACTCAGTTGTCACGGTCCACAGCTGGTCCAGTGTAGAGCAACGACTAATTCTTGCTTTTCTTTTCCACGTATGCAACAAGCGCATCATAGATGTCAAATCTGTCGCTGCTTATTAGGTTGGTAGTTCAACTCAGTATAATTATTTTTTATTAAAATAACTTTATTTTATTTTTTCAAAAAATAAAATTCATTAGTGTTGCACTGATCATATCAACTTGATTATAACAATCAATTGATTTCGTTAGATTAATGTCTTGATTATATTAAAAAAATATTTTTTTAGATTTTTTTTACATCAATACATCAAAATCATAATATATATATATATATATAATATGCTTTTTCAGTAAAATAACTTTTTGAAATAAATTTCAAAAAATAACCAAACCGTAAATTCAAGCGAAAATCCAAGAAGAAAGAGTGGTGAAGAATAGGATTCCTTTTCTTTGCTCTGAGTGAGCATCCGAGTTGCTTGTCTCGAATATTCCACGTGCCATCTACTTACCGGTTTAGGAATATTCCTCTTCTGAGGGATAACTGTGCGCTCTTTCTAGAAACTGTATCTTTTTTTTCCTTTTCTGGTAAAATAGAAAAGAAATGAAAAGAAAAAAAAGAAAATGGCCATAGGTAGATTAATTGAAACAATATTACTTCTCTGTATTTATTTATGGAATAAAAAATATTATAAATTTTAAAATCTTCACTTTATAAATAAAAGGGATGAATTTTGGATGGATGTTTAAATGAAAATGTAGTTAAATAAGTAATCTACAAAGTAGAGAGAATACAAGAAATTGAAGGAAAAAATAATTTATTTTTTTTAATAATATTTACTTTATTTTTTATTCCAAGTAAATATTTTAATGAAAGTTCATGGAGGTAAATGTAAGTTTCCTAACTTTTATACATGCTTCTATTTATATTTATATTATAAATTATTTTCAATCTTTTATATATATATATTTTATCATGACAGGTATTTATAGGAGGCCCATATAATTTCTTTATTATCCATTTTTATTAAATAAAGTATATAGAATACAAAAAATAAAATACACAATTTTTATACAAAATAAAACAGTTTATTAAAAAATATTTAATTTTAATCAAAATATGGATAAAAAAATATAAAACATAAAAGAATTTTTTAATTAATAATTCCAAAAATTTCAAAGGATATATCATAAAATATAAATTTCAATTAAAATAATATATAAAAAAACATCAACATAAAAAAAAATTGCTAGAAATATCTCCACCGCACCCTAAAACTTTTTTTGCTGGCCAAGTCAGCCTGTAAAACCTGGAAAAGCCTACCTTCTTCTTAAACCCTAGAAGTAGGAAGACCAAAAAAAATCACCCCCTTCCTCCCCTCCTCCTTCTCCTTCCAAGAAGCCTTTCCTTTGATCAAAAGGAAAGCAGTCCCAAATCAACAAAAAAAACCCTAGACCCTCCTCTCCTCTATAAACAAAACCCCCTCTCCTTCTCTGAAAACCCTCAATAACCCATAAAATCCAATCTTTTCCTATCAAAGAAGCCCATAAAAATCCAATATTTCTGTCAAGAACTCCATCAATATCTAATATTTCTTCAAGAAATATCAAAACTTTGATCGCAACATGAATGACCCAAATGATCACAAATACAGGAAATACCACCCATATCAAGACCTCTACAATGTTCCAGCTCAAAACCTTTACAAGCTTCCAACATCCCCAGAATTTCTTTTCCACGAAGAGTCTCTACACCAACGCCGTTCTTGGAGTGAGAGTCTTCAGTACTATACTGGCACAGGTTACTTAGCTGGAGCAATATTAGGTGGTGCTAAAGGTTCTGTCGAAGGAATTCGCGCTGCGGAGCCTGGAGAGACATTAAAGTTGAGGGTTAATCGTGTTTTGAATTCTGGTGGTCATATGGGTAGAAGATTTGGAAACAATTTGGGTGTTTTGGGGTTGATGTTTGCAGGGATTGAGAGTGGTTTGATTCATTGGAGGGATACTGATGATTTGGTTAATACTGTTCTTGCTGGTCTTAGCACTGGTGCTATTTATCGCGCTGCGAAAGGGCCTAGGTCTGCTGCTATCGCTGGTGCTATTGGCGGGATTGCTGCAGCTGCTGCGGTTGCTGGGAAGCAGGCTGTTAAGAGATACGTGCCTATTTGAAAATTTTGAAATTCGTGGTCTTTTGGGGTTTACAAGGGATAGAGGGTTTTGTGAGGGGTTGGTTATTTGGCGATACATGGATTTCTTTTTTGGGAGTTTAGTTATATAAACTGTATGACCAAATTTTTGTAATTCTATTGGTCGATTTGGCATGTGTTGTTGCTGTTGTTCCTGTTTATAGGAAGTTTTGATTTTCTAACTTGACGTTACATTCTAAAAACTTTGCTTTGAGCTGTCAGCTGGTAACTGACTGGTCCAATCCTACCCGAGGAGATTTGATTCATTCCGAATTCTTTTTCTGTTTATTAGCTAGAATTGAACTATTTGTTGCTGTTTGATAGGGCTTAGGAGTTGTGTAAACTTGAGTTACTTTTGGTGAGCATTGTTGTTTTCTTGTGATTGAGCCTGTTGGTTTCCATCACTTCGCTAGCATATACCTGTTTTAATGGATTTGGTGAACCTATGAAGCTATGTGTAGCTACTCAAGTTCTTGGCCTATGGAATGATTTCTCTGTGTCACGCTGTTGTATCTTTGTTAGATTTATTCTGCTTGATAATCTTACGGACACAATTTGTGATGTAATGAAGTTTTCGTTGCTGCGCCTTAACTATGGATTGCCTGCCTGTTAGGGCATCAGCTTGCTGTACAAGACTAGTTTTCCATGTAAACGAGCTCTTTCAAATATTGTTAGACAACACATAGCTAGGAAATCTCTCTATGGCTGTAAACTTTTTCTGGAGTTCAAGCTTAAAATTGTTGATCATTTCCCTGAACGATAGAATTGCTTGGAGATGTTCATTTTGGCAAAATCTGTCTTCTCAAGATTAAAACCAAGTATGTTTTTAGTGCGTTGTTGCAGGGAATAAGATCAAAGAATATGGATGTTGCTTTAAGTGTTACTAAGCAAAGAGCAGTTTCATTATGAAATCCATACAGATTTTCTAGTGGAGGATGGTAAGAAGGTGATTAAAGAAAAGTATTAAGGTGATTGTAACAGATTCACTCAAGAAATGGGATGGTATCAGTTGCATGTTGTTTTGTGGTCTATACATCTCAATTTTTGGGTTCTTGTCATTTGTGCCCGCTTGGTATAATCTGATTTGCCTGGTGCAAGATGGAAGAGCTTTGTTTTATGAAGTTACTGATGATTCATCATCAACTTTTTTCTTTTTTCTTTTCCAAGGTCGTTGATTATTCTGGCCGCCCTACGTCTGCAGGTTATGTTAGGTGGCTCCTGGTCCTGGAGTTTGTAGTTGGTGATGTTTAGATTTCCAGGATATGTGTGGAAAACATGAAAGGTCATGGACATGTGTGTGCTGACAATTTTCTTGAAAGGACTAGGGCAGCTCTTAGTTTACTTTTTTTCCCTCTCTGTGGTCCCCAATGTTAACCATTTCACCTCCATCTCGTCCACTTTCTCCTCCCCTCATTGCCTATCTCACGCTTTAGAATTGTTGTATTTTGACCCCATATGACCCACTCTAGTTTATGTGTTTGCCACTGCGGCTTAGAAACGACGCTTTCCTGGGAACAAATGCCAGTGCCAAGTGAACAAGTGTCTTACACTCACGACATGGGTTTGGCTCCCTTTACTGAATTGGCTTCCACCGAGAGATCCTACTGTGGCGATAACTTGGAATGACACCACCACGGATTTTGACTTTTGAGCTGAGAACTATACCAGTCGCCCTGCAATACGGAGATAGTTGTGAATTTTTATGGCCTTCAAATTCTGACAAAAAATCCGAAATATGAGACGGAATGCATCAAAATCAAACAACAAGTTACTCTATATAAAACAGGAAGGAAATCTCACCAGGTATGTATTGGCAGGTACCTGCTATTCAACGAGGGATTACTCAATTTTAGAGGAATGCAAAACAGGGAAGTTCTGACTCTAATCTTGTTGCTGAAAGATTTAAAATGGTAAAAACAAGAAAAAGAAGAAAAGTTTTTGGAGGAAATATTCCTGGTTCAATCTATATAAAAAATAAGAATGGCAATTATGGCATGAACTCTTTATTCACCAACCTTTTGTTCTGAGGGACTAATTGCAAATTGCATCAACCAATCTCATTAGAATAATTATTCGTTTCAAATTGAATCCTAGTTGGTTAAGATTTTGAACTCTAGTCAAGTTTTTTTTTTTAATCCTCCACTGATTCTCACTATAACCAGTGTTTCCAGGAAGTCACGAGGAGGAGCGAAGAAGCAATAGAAAATGCCACAAAGAGGTGGGTGGCTAGCAGCACAGAAGATATCTGCTAGCGACCTCACCATGATTAACTCAATATACTTTCTGATATTCCCTTTCCTGTAGTGTAGGTGGGATTCATCTTGTAACTGGGGATTTTTTTTATTTCTTCAGCAGATGTTATTACTCTTCACTCGCCTGATTGTTGATGGATTTGATTTTGCTGCAACTGTTAGTTTGTATTCTTGTATATCTAGAGCATAACTTGTTTGGATTTATTCATAATGGCATCGTCTCGTTCACTTCTTTGAATTCTATACCTTGTGGGGCTTGCGGTTTTCTGTGTCATGAGCTCCTCCAAGTTCTTAATCATAAAGGAGAATGTATTATTTTATTTTAGAGTGTTTTACTTTCCAGCTTCTGAAAGCTTGTGAACGGCTGCTTTCAGCTTCTCCGGGTTGATAGTGACTGGCTTCTGTGATCGACCAATCCTTTCTTCACACTCTGCTAGTAAATTCTATCATCGTGTCCATTGCTTAACCAACTAAATTGAATTCCTGCATGGTAAAAATGGCATCTCTACAAATGAACTTGTCAAACGGGCCTATCACATTGTCTACTACTGCAGATTGCAAGATTGATCATCGCAACACTCATAAAACACAACTCCCTGAAATAATATTTTGTGGGTTTTTTTTTTTCACACCTTTTGTTTCAGGAATTGTGATTTGTAATTTATTTTAAGTTTCTATCTGCTGGTTATATAATGGTCTCATAAATTAAGTTTTTTTTTCTCTCTTGAATTCAAGTTTCAATATTATATATGTTGGAAGTAGGGTTTTGTAATTTTTTTTTCGATTTCACGACTTCGATTGCAGGTTTAACAGGTTAATCTGAGTTGACTCAGGTAATTTTTTTGAGTTGCTTTCTCTAATCGATTTCCTTTTCAATTTCATTCTTCAACATTGAGTTGATTGGAAATTCGGATTCATAATTTTTTATGATTTTTTTTCTATGGGGTTATCTCAATCTCATGACCTGAGTTGCGGGTTTGACAGGTTGAACCAAGTTGTCTCGGTTTATTTTTTTGGGTCATTTTTTAATTGGACATATATTTTCAATTTCACCCTCCAACAACTCAATTTTTTTTTAATTTAGTTTTTTTTTTCAATTTAGGTTATTTGATAATTGGACTTCGTAATTTTTTTCAATTTGTTTCTGTAGAGTTATCCCGGTCTCATGAATTTAGTTTTTTTTTATTTCAACTTTCAACATTGAATCTGTTGGAAATTAAACTGCATAACTTTTTTTTTTATGAAGTTATCTCGGTTTTATTATCCAGATCATGAGTTTAACAAGTTAGCCCGAATTGTCTTTAGTTGTTTTTTAGTCCTTTTTAGTTGATTTTTTTATTTTATTATTCAATGCTGAGTTGGTTAGAAATTGGATTTTATATTTTATTTTATTTTTATGGGGTTATCCTGATCTCATGACTCGAGTCTCGAGTTTAACAAGTTAACTCGAGTTGAATCATGTAGTTTTTGTTCTTTTTTTTTTAAAAAAATTAATATATATATTTTTCAATTTCATCATTCAACATTGGATTGATTATGAATTCACCTTCATAATTTATTTTGATTTTTTTTATAAGATTATCATGATCTCATGATCCGGGTCGCAAACAGATTAACCCGGTTGATCCAATATATCATCGTTTTAATATTTAAAAAATCATTACCCAATATATCACCATATCAATATTTTAAAGAAGATATAGTCAAGTATGCATTATATTTGAAGTTAATGATTAATTTTTTTTATTAAAAAAAATATCATTTGGATAATTTTTTATGATAAAAAGAATTTATCTAACCCTTGTCACAATGCAGACAATTATCTAGTTATAACCAAAATGTTAGAGGAAGCTGTCTTGAATCCGAGGCTTGCAGTTATTTGCAGATAATGGTTGCCTCTTTGACTGTAGTCCATGTAAGCCTTTTGTACTCTTTGTAGTAGGGAGGTCCCAGTCGTTTCCTTTTGATCAAAGGGAACGCATTCATTGGTCTGCAGGCTCTATGACGGTTCCTTAAAATATGGCAACAGATTGGTTTCTCGTGCTAATGTCAAGGGTTTTTTGCTGGTGGTGGAGCTGAACAGGAGTTTTTTCTTTGTTTTATCAAAGAAAATGACAAGATTATCACAGATATCTAGCGTTAATTTGAAGGATTAGTTGAGTTGTTCTGTTCAAATAAACCATAAAAAACGAGTCCTTGCGTCTGCAGTCAATTTGATGCATCTATTAAAATTGGATACTGGGTCACATATGAGATAAAGAAACTTCGTGTCCATTGTCAAAGACTCGAAAGTCCTTCCTCCACAAATCTTCCTAAAATCTGCTATCTAGTAAAATAATATTAGCAACATCTGAATCTGGCTGCCATTAATTTTGTGTTTCTTTATTGTTCTTGCTGATTGCATGCAGCGTAGATGATTATGTAAATTCCAGGATGGTTACCTCTTTGTTCTTTGTTAATAAGTATGATATGTTCTGGTTCTTCTTGCCAGGATCGTTATCATGAAATGAGAAAATTTCAAGCCAAGGATAGAAAAGGTCGCAGAGGTTAGCAGCCAAAACTCCAAGAATTTACCAAAACTGAAGATTGACAATATGGCAACGGATTGGTTTCTCGTGCTAATCTTGACATTTTCTTCAACCCACTTCAAAATATTGATTGACGGTTTCTTGTTTGATGGCAATCATATCCTATAATTAATTTCAATGTCTCCATCTTTGGTCAAATCTTTGACTTTCTAGGGTTTGTTTGGTGGCCATTCTTTCATTGGCAGTCTTCTAGAAGAAGCTCAATTTCTTGGCATTTTGTTCTCAGATATTGGCTTCTGTTACCAGACAGACTAAAGTTCTGTCGGCGGTGGGGTCTGTAGGGAAAGGGGTCCAAAACTGTCCTTGTATCTCTTACAAATTCAGGAAGCACAATCCAAGTAGTAGCACAGTAGGATCTTCATCTGTGACTTGAAAATTAGAGCCCAAACAATTGTCAGAGCTCAGAGCAGAAGACCTTGGTCATGTGGAGTTATGGTCAAGGAAAATTCCTTTTGCTCCTAACCAAATGCCAAGTTATTTGAATGGCTAGACTAACAGTAAGATGTTAGAACTTATTACTCATTATTTTGATAAATTATGAAATTGTGATTTTTGCCATTCTTTTACTGCAGTATTGGGGTTCCTGTTGACAAGTTCTTGGTCGATCTCTTCTATTCATCACCAAAGATGATCATGAATACATGTTGGACTCAGGTTCCCACAATTCTTAATGTTTTTATTTTTGGTTTGAAGAAGCTTCAATGGCTTGCAGACTTGGACTCCGCGTTTTCTCTTTCTACAGCCATGGCCAAAAACCCTGCAGACGTGAGACTTATAATGCACTGAACCTTTGATCACATGACAATCTAGAAGACAATATAATATATTGCTGCATTGTTTGATTTATTCAACTACAATAAATAGACTATATAAAAAAATAACAAAATTCATAGAGAAGAAAAAATCTGCAGAAATGATCGTGTGCTGCGTACCCAGAAGCTTCTGTCAAGTTAACTGCCTTCTAATAATTAAAGAAGATTTAAGAATACCCATCGCGGTCTGAAGTGTTTTTATTTTAAATCCATTTGTTTGGATCCCAAGAAAACTTCAAAGTCTTTGTAATCTTATAAATACACACGTCATTAAGTACCAAAGCAGCACCTCCTCCATCTTCACTGCAAATCACTTGTTCTCTCAGAATTAGAGATGGCTTTTTCTAAAGCTCTTCCTTTTGTGGCTATGCTTATTGTGGTGCTACCTCTGGTTGCTATGGCAGATATTGATGGCAACATGACTGCTATCTATGGTACACAACTCTCTCTCTCTTATACACACATAGACACACAAACAAAGATAAAATCATGTATTTATGATTTTTTCTTTGTGAATTACAGGGAGGCTGTGTCAAGAAGTGGATTGTGGAAAGGGAACGTGCGTAGTAAACACATCATACCCATTGAGCTACATGTGCCAATGTCAGACTGGATGGAAGCAAACTCAATATGATGATGATGATGTCAATGATAAACATAAGTTCCTCCCTTGCGTGATTCCAAACTGTAATATCCTTTTCTTCTTGCTTGTTCATTTCTAAACTTCATTCTTTTCTGAACTTCATCCAAGAACATAGTACAAGTAACAGAAAAAGAAACATTCCGATAAATTGAGAGCTCAGATTCTGTAATTTTATGCTTACAAGTAAACTTGCTGCACTTTCTTGTTTTTCTGCAGGTACTATTAACTATGGCAGCTGCCAGCCAGCCCCACCTCCAGCTCCACAAAAAGAAGTTCCCCAAAACAGCTCCATGTTCGATCGTAATCACCATAACCAAACACCTCTATTCTCATAATCAGATTCTAAAAATAATGCTCTCCCTCAAATATCTTCTTCTTTTTATTCTTTCTTCGCTAATATTCTGTCCTGATGATCTAGCTTGCTATTGGATGTACTGTGGAGAGGGTACATGCACAAACAACGGAACATACAGATACATGTGTTCATGCAATCCTGGTTTCTCTAATCTTCTCAACATCTCTTACTACCCTTGCTATAGCCAATGTAAGAACATCTACAAGATCTTTTAGCAATGAATACTAACAGTAAATAGAAACAACAGACTTGAAAACTGGTCTGAGAGACATGGCTTTGGTTGTTTAGGTACACTTGGATCTGATTGTGCCGAAATTATCAGAGTAGCAAATTCAACATCTGATGGAACTGGAACCGGAAATGGAACAACCCCTGGTGGAAATCCTGGTGAGGTTACAAACCAAATATTTCCCAGTTTTTCTCTTCACCCCCTTCCTCTCTCAAATTCTGGCCATCTTTCAACTTCTTTTTCTTTGACACAAAATGAATATTATAAGAGAAAATAAACAATTTCAACAAGGGGAATAAGGAGCG
>Ga0307518_10003570_pt1 | contig 11180 bp, 9 predicted proteins | sample 25_EM_MG_FD_203889 | JGI IMG/M metagenome (GOLD analysis project Ga0307518, IMG submission 203889) | Populus trichocarpa ectomycorrhiza microbial communities from riparian zone in the Pacific Northwest, United States - 25_EM | ecosystem: Host-associated > Plants > Roots > Unclassified | place... | reverse complement strand
CGCCACCCACACGCCTGACAGACTCACGATCCTCGGATTGTCACCTCGAACTATCGGGGGCAGATTTACCGGATTCTTCCTGAGCGATGCGATTGACGAGTTCCCCCGGTTCTACATCGAGCCCTGCAGCGATGTCCAAGAGCGTAAGAACGCTGGGGCTGCGCTGTCCGTGCTCGACATAGATGAGGCCACGAAAGCTCAGCCCGCTGCGTTCTGCGAGTTCTTTCAGGCTGTAGTACTGGTATGCCCCGGTCCTGATGGAGTCGGGTTGCTGGACAATTGACGATCCAGCAGCCTTCGGAGGCCATGATGCCCCGCAGCTATCCGCCCGAGTTCCGCCGCAAGGTCCTCGATCTCGTCGCATCCGGAAGGAAGGTCGCCGAGGTCGCCCGGCTCCTCGGCATCAGCGAACAGACGATCTATGTCTGGCACCGCCAACACCTCATCGATACGGGGCAGTTGCCCGGTACAAACAGCAGCGACCTGTCCGAGCTCGCTGCGGCCCGCAAGCGCATCGCCGAGCTGGAGGCCGAGTTGGCCATCCACCGCCGCGCAGCCGGCCTGCTGCCCTCGATGGGCTCCATCGGGGACTGCGTGGACTGTCAGTCTCTTCGTACCGGATCCCGCAAGGATCGGGTGGTCCCGGCCGTGTCGGTCTGACTCTTGCTTATGACTGACCCTGTGGGTGTCCTGGCGTTGATCTGTCGACCGTCCGGCCGGGCACGCAGCAAGCGCTGCCGCCGGACGGACGTGACCTGATAGGAGCCTGGAGCCAACTCGTCAAAGCGTCCCCGTGACAGTCCTGTCCGTCCGCCGACGACAGCGTGCACTTCACGCTAGCGGCCGGAGGAGGCGCAGTGAACAACAGCGGGCAGCCCAGGTCCGGGCATGTCGTGATCGGCGTAGACACACACAAGCACGTGCACGTCGCCGCAGTCATGGACACAATCGGCGGGATTCTGGCGACCTTGACGATTCCCACCGACACCGGCGGATTCCAGCAACTCCTGGACTGGGCAACCTCGTTCGGCAAGGTGCTCGCGTTCGGGGTCGAGGGCACCGGCTCCTACGGCGCCACCCTGGCCTCGTTCCTGCGCCGGTCTGGGCACAAGGTGGTCGAGGCCGGTCGCCCGGACCGAAGGCTGCGCCGGATGAACGGCAAGTCAGACACCCTGGACGCCGAGAACGCAGCTCGGGCCGTCCGGGCCGGGTTCGCGACCGCCACCCCCAAGAGCGCCGACGGCGAGGCCGAGATGATTCGTCAGCTCAAGGTCGCCCACGACCAGGCCGTCCAACAACGTACGGCGGCGATGGTCACGATGAAAGCGATGCTTGTCCACGCTCCCGACGCCCTGCGCCAGGAGGCCGCCGGCAAGACACAGATCGCCCTGGCCCGGTACCTGGCCGCTCTTCGACCTCGCCACCTGGAAGCCCCCGAGGACGCACTCCGTCACGCCCTGCGCACTCTTGCCAAGCGGTGGCACTACCTCAACGACGAAGCCAAAGCGCTGACGAAGACAATCGCCGAGCTGGTCCACCAGGCCGCCCCGCAACTGCTCGAACCGTTCGGTATCGGTGTGGACACCGCCGCGGAGATCCTCGTCGTGGCCGGCGACAACCCCGAACGCATCAAGTCCGAAGCCGCTCTCGCCAAGCTCGCGGGCATCGCTCCCGTCCCCACCGTCTCCGGAATGACCAGCGGCAGACATGTAGCTTCTCAAAAACCGCGCCATATTCTCCGTGCTGACTGCATATCAGCACCACTTATGGCGTCGTGCTGAGATCCACAGTTCAGCGGTCTCACTCTTTTGAGCGATGAGGGCCGGTTCTACCGGCCTGCCTCGCTGTGAACGAGCATCGTGGGCTGTGTATGGCATCACCCACGTTGGGGGTACGCCGTGGACAGTTCTGCCGTAGCAGTCAGCGTCCGCTCCTACGGGGGCAAGGTTCTCAAGGACCTGTCGTGGACAACAGTGTCCATCGATCTACTGAGGTCAGCGATTCCGTGGCGAACGTTTCGCTGGTACCGGGGGCAGAAGCATTACTCCGGTAGTTACTGGTCGGCGACGATGCGTGACCACGTGATCTACGAGTCTCGGCTGGAATTGGCGAGGCTTCTCTTCGCGGATTTCGATCCGCTCGTGCGCTGCATTGTGGCCCAACCGTTCTTGATGAAAACCGTAGGCACGGGAGAGATCCGTAAGCACATCCCGGACTATCTGCTGATCACCAGCCAAGGTCCCGTGTTGGCGGACGTCAAGCCGTACCGGCGGCTGACCAAGCCAGAGGTGGCGTCCGCCTTCAGCTGGACCAGGCAGGCGGTCGAGTCCAGGGGGTGGCGGTACGAGGTCTGGAGCGAACCGGCGGCGGTGGAACTGGAGAACCTCCGCTTCCTGGCAGGCTACCGGCGGGACTGGCTCTTCCCGCCTGACGTTCTCGACGAACTGCGCCAGGCCGACCTCGACGGCACTGCCCTAGGTGACGTACCCCGAGTTCTCCCTCATCAGCCGGAATTCTGCGTTCGCGCTGCTACCTGCCACCTGCTGTGGTCGCACGACCTGCGGACAGACCTCAGCCGACCGCTGAGCGCTTCGGCACTGTTGAGGCAGACGACGTGAGTGGGGCTGGAGCCCGGGCGGGAGTCGGTACACGATTCCGCTACGACGGCGAGATCGTTGAAGTAGTGGAGATGGCAGCGACGACGGCAGGCAACGAGGTCGTCCTCAAGGACGGGAGAGGACGCCTTCTGCGCTTGACGCTGAAGGAGCTCATGTTCTCCGACCGTGCGGTCTTGATTCCCGAACAACCCGGCCCCTCGGCGGATGATGACGCGGAGATCGCTTCCGTGGTTCTGGACCAACTGCGGGAAGGCGAACGGCGCCAGGTTCTTGAACGGGCGGAGCACGTCCGCGAGGTGCTCACCGGGTTCCGCTCGGGGAGCTCGGCGCTGGCGGGCGAGGGTGAACCCCGGCGTGATTATGCACCCGGCGGCCCGGTGGAACCCAAGTACGCGGCGAAGGCGCTGGAACTCGGGGTGCACGTCCGCACGGTCAAGCAGTGGGTCGCGGACTTCCGACGGCACGGCGAAGCGGGACTGGCCGCGACGAGGAAACGCTCGGGCGGGGCAGCGGCAAAGGGCGACGAACGCTGGGTGGAGACGGCTCTGGAAGTCATGGTCGAGCACACCGGCGAATCGAAGCCCTCGCGCAGGTTGGTCATTGAGCGCACCCGAGCCCGCGTCATTGCCCGCCATGGCCCCGATGCGGTTCGTCTGCCGAGCCGGGCGACGGCCTACCGGATTCTGGAGGATCTAGAGCGTCGGCATCCGCTGTTCCGGCTGAGTACGAAGCGGAACCGGGACATCGCCGACCGTCCCGGGGGGCCGTACGGGAAGTTGCGGCCGACGCGTCCGGGTGAGTACGTGTTGATGGACACCACGCGGCTGGACGTGTTCGGGTGTGATCCGCTGACGCTGCGGTGGGTGCAGGCCGAGCTGACGGTGGCGATGGACTGGTACACCCGCTGCATCACGGGAATCCGGCTTACCCCGGTGTCCACGAAGGCGGTGGATGTCAGCGCGGTGCTGTTCCAGTGTTTCCGTCCGCGTCCGGCGGGACGGGACTGGCCGCGTGGTGCGGTCTGGCCCGAGCACGGCATTCCGCGCACCGTTCTGGTCGACGTCGACGGCGCCAAGGGCGGGGGCTTGGCCTCGCCGCCGCTGGTGCCGGAGACCCTGGTGGTGGATCACGGCAGGGTGTACGTGTCGGAGCATCTGACCAGCGTGTGCCGCCGCATGGGGATCTCGATCCAGCCCGCCCGGCTGCGGACGGGACGCGACAAGGGACCCGTCGAGCGGTTCTTCCGGACCCTGCGCGAGGGGCTGCTGGAGGTGCTTCCCGGCTACAAGGGTCCCGACATCCACGCGCGCGGCGAGCTTCCCGAGGCAGACGCGTTCTTCTTCCTCGACGAGCTGGAGGAGATCATCCGGGAGTGGATCGTGGTGGTCTACCACTGCCGTCCCCATGCCGGTCTGGTCGATCCGGGTGTGCCGGGCTTGCGGATGTCGCCTGCGCAGATGTTCGAGCACGGGATGGCGCGGGCCGGCTACATCGAGGCGCCCCGGGATCCGGATCTCGCCTTCGAGTTCCTGGCGACGAAGTGGCGCACGGTCCAGCACTACGGTGTGGAGATCGACCGCCGCCGCTACCGCGGCCCGGGTCTGCCCGCTCCGGGTATCCGCAGCCTGTACGACGGGCCGGTCGCGAACGGCTGGCCGTTCCAGGTCGACCCTGACGACATCACCCACATCTACTTCCGTGATCCGGCAACCCGTGTCTGGCACACACCCTGACCTGGGAGCATGCGCCAGTGGCGGGAATGCCGTTGAGCGAGGACGCCCTGGTCTTCGCCCGGCGGCTGGCCGCCGCGAAGTACCGGTATCCCGACGACCGGCTCGCCGTCGCCGACCTGCTGGAGCGCTGGAATCTCGGACTGGGCACCACGCTTCCCGAACGACGAATCGCGTTGCGCCTGTCCCGCGAACAGGCCGCCCTCGAACTGCCCTCCACCGGTGGGCCGGAGGCCGGCTCCCTGCAGTCCGTCCGCCGGGCGCTGGGCGAGGACTCGCGGCCGGCCGGACCCCCAGTCGCCGAACCCCCAGTTGCCGAGGCGGGTGATGACGACGAGGCCGACCTCGGGCCCGTCGACGAGGACGACTTCTACGCTGATGCTCTGGAGGACGTGTGAGTGCCCCGGCGTCCCGGCCGGATCCGGGGAACCTGGCGCTGTCACGGAAGGAGGACTTCCAGGCGTTCGCTGACGCGCCGCGCCGCATCCAGCCCGGGGAGCCTGAACCGCGGTGAGCTTCAGGCCCTGGATACGGCGGCGCGGAGCGCCTACGACCGTGCGCGCCGGGAGTGGCACGCCAATCTGGGGCCGATCCGCACTCCTCAACTCGCTGCGCTGCACGAGGACTTGTGGGACATCGTGGACAGCAATCTCCAGGACGGCGACAAGGCGAAGGGGGCTGTGGCCGTCGACGCGTTCCCGGGCCTGGGCAAGACCACGGCGGTGCTCGCCTTCGCGCGGGAGTTCCACCGCCGGGAGATCGTCGAGCACGGGAGCTTCACCGTGCAGGGGCATGAGCGGTGGCCGGTGTGCCGGGTGGGGCTGACGGGCAACACCGGCATGAAGGACCTCAACCGGGCGATGCTGGAGTTCTTCGGCCACCCCGGACGTCAGAACTCCACCGCCGCCCAGCTCGGTATGCAAGCCCTGGACTGTGTGCTGTCCTGCGAGGTGCGTCTGCTGATCCTGGACGACCTGCACTTCCTGAAGTGGCGCAAGACCAGCGGCATCGAGGTCAGCAATCATCTGAAGTGGATCGCCAACGAGTTCCCCGTCACCCTCCTCAAGGTCGGCGTGGGACTCGCGGACAAGGGCCTGTTCAGCGAGGGCGAGGCGGGCGGCGACACCGCCGTGGCACAGACCGGCCGGCGCACCACCCGCCTGGACATGCCGCCTTTCACCATCGACACCGACCAGGGCCGCCGACACTGGCGACAGCTTCTCCTCGCGCTGGAACAGCGCATCGTGCTGGCTGAGGCGTATCCCGGCATGCTCGCCGACGAGTTGTCCGACTACCTTTTCGCCCGCTCCACCGGGCACATCGGCTCCCTGATGACCCTCGTCAACCGCGGCTGCCAGCGGGCCCAGCGCACCGGCACCGAACGCCTCACCCGTGATCTCCTCGACCGGGTCAAGAACGACGAGGCCGCCGAACAGGCCCGCCGTGAACTCGAACACGCGCTTCAGGCGGGGAGGGCCACCAGCCGGCCACGCACCGCGCGGGCCAGTGGATGAGCCCCGCACGGCGGACCCTGCCGATCCGGTGCGCACCACAGCCCGGTGAAGCCCTGGACTCCTGGCTGGAGTTCACCGCCGCCCGTCTGACCTGCCCGTTCACCGACGTGCTCAACGCGCTCGGTCTCCCCAACCGTGAGACGGCCATGGCCGCTCTGGTCCTGCCGGCCTGGACCATCCGCCTCACGCGAGACGAACTCGCGTCCATCACGGAGGTCACGGGAGTCGCCGCGGGCGTGCTCGCGGCGATGACCTTGCAGCCCTTCGACGGGCACGCGGTGGACATCCTGCCCCGGCACCGGCGGGTGAACAGGCGGGTGCTGTGGGGACGGGCGGGATCCCGGTTCTGTCCCTTATGCCTGGCGGACAGCGGCGGACGCTGGCTGGTGGCCTGGCGTCTGAGCTGGTCCTTCGCCTGCACCCGTCACCATGTCCTGCTGGTCGACCGCTGCCCGGCCTGCCACCGCGTCCCCCGCCTGCGCTCCCACCCTCGGCGGGAAACGCCCCGTCCGGGACGGTGCTCCAGCGCCGCCCCCGACAGCGGACCACGGCCACCTCGCTGCCACCACCCCCTCACCGACACCCCCGCCACCGCGATCCCGGCCGACGGACCCCTGGCCGAGACCCAACGCCTCATCGACACCGCCCTCACCACCCCCCGCCGCCCGGTGCACTGGCCGCTGTACGGGCCCGGCGGCGCGCCGTTGAGCGCGGTACTGCGCGACGCGAAGTGTCTGGGGGCACTCATCCTCAACCACGCGTCCCCCGACGACCTGGGCCCGCTCGCCCCGCCTGCTGTCCTTGACCGTTTGGAGCGCTACCGCGCCGACCCGCTGCCCGCCGGCTCCCAACGCTCACTGGACACCCGCCGCAGTGTCCTGCACAGCCATGTCGCTCCCGGCGACGCCGCCGCGACGGCCGTGGCGGTCGCTGCGGCGTTCCGTATCCTGCGCGCCGAGAACATCCGCTCCGCGGCCCGGGCGGCGCAGTGGCTGACCGACCGGATAGCCGCCTCCGGCAGACCGCTGCACCCCGGCAACGTCGCCGCCCCCGGCGGAGCGACCCCGCCCGCGCTCGAAGCCACCCTGCGGTGCAGCAGGGAGAGCAAGCTCATGCCGGTGGCACGCCTGCGTCACCGTACCGGCGTCACCTCCACCAGGCCCCCAACCGACCACAACGACAGGGCCCGCGTACTGCCGACCGCCCTGTGGCCCCAGTGGGCGCTGCGGCTCACACCGCGCCACGCCAGCGGCAGGCCCGCCGCCCAACGCGCCGACGAACTCCTCGCCGTCGCCTGCCTGCTGGCCGGGAACACCACCCCGATCCACGCCGCGGTCCGCCTGACCGGCACCACCGTCAGCAGCCACAACGTGTCCACGTTCCTCGCCACCCTCACCCGCCACCCGAACGGCGCCGACATCCTGCGCACGCTGATCCTGCTCGCCGACCACCTCGACGCGCATGGCGCCCCGATCGACTACGCACGTCGACGCGCACTGTTCACCGCCCACCCCCAATTCATCAACCCGCGGGCGTGGCTGGAGCTGCAGCGGAGACTGCGCTCGAACCTCAGCCCCAACCCGGTACACGCTCAGCGGCTCACCCGCCCACCATGCCCACCCCGACATAGCGCCGGCCACCCCCGCTCAACGCCAGCACTACCAGCGCTTCCGCTGGCGAATCCTGCCCGCCGAAGCAGAACTCCTCCGACACACCGCACGACGTCTCCTCGACGAGCACGGCATCAACGAGCCCCTCCAGTGGACGCCCCAACTCCCCGACCGCGCGCTGCACGGCCTCCAACTGCCCGGGCCCGACCCCCACAGCATCAGCCCCGAACGGCTCCACCAGGCCGTGCCCAGCAGCGACTTCTCCATAGCCCAACTCGCCCGCACCCTGGAGACGACCACCGCGCACGTCGTCTACCTGCTCTCCGAGCACCCCGTCGACTGGAGCCCGCCCCGCTTCCGCCGCACCCAGCACACCGCAACCCGCGTCGGGCAATGGCGCACCTGGTACGAGGTGGACCAGCTGTCCCTGCAGACCATCGCCGACCGGGAAGGGACCAGCCTCGCCACCATCCGTCTCGCTCTCCGCAAGGGCGGCACCCAGCTCCGCCCCGCCGGGCCCCATCAAGGCCGCCCACGACGTAAGTGATCCGTCCGGCCGAGAGCATGCGGCTCCACCGTGCAGCAACAGAACCACTCGCGGCGTCTGCCTTCATCGCCGCCTATTCGGTTGGGCAGTTGAGGCGAATCTCGGCGACCGTGCGCACCGCACGCCCACGAAGCTCGGCAGGGCAGGGGGACTGACGTGCCATAACTCGATCCTCTCAGGGAATCGAGCCTCCATCAGACCTGGAGTGCTTCACCCACCCCTGTGGATCCGCTTCAACACGCAGATCAAACAGGGAACTGGTCGTATTCGACCTGCTGCGGGTCCATTGCGAGCACCCGCGCGTGTCGGGTTGCGCCGTGGCACGCCGGGCCGTCACGGACCTCGCTGGGCCGGAGAACTCCACACGTCGTGTTCGCCTTCCGCGGCGGGTCGCGCTGGGGGCTACCTTGTCTCCCTGCGGCGGCGGGTGCACCTTGCGGGCCCCACCGCCGCACCCGCGTTTGTCCTTGGTCAGGCTGGACCGGGGGGTTCGCTGTAGTCCCAGGCGAAGGCGTAGCGGTCCAAGTGGGCGGTCGCGCGTTTGGCCGCGTCAGGGTCTGCGGGGCGAGGGATGTGTACGTGGAAGCGGTTGTTCTCGAGGGTGCATTGGACGTGTGCGGGTTCCATGGGTGCACCTGCTGCGGCGAGCTCGGCCAGCACTGTGTGTTTCAGGGCGCGAATGCGCAGCGGGACCTTCGTCGGCTTGCCGACGTCCGTGAGGGGAAGTGAGTCGAGGACGACGATTTCCTTGGGTACGGCAGCCGCCTCGTGTATCAGGGAACGGGCATGGTCCATGAGTTCGGCGGGCGTGGCATACGCCTCGGGATGCAGGGTGACGTAGGCGACGGGTACCTCGCCGGCGTGCGGGTCGGGGCGCCCTACCGCTCCGGCGGCGGCGACGTCTGGATGCTCAAGGAGGGCGTCCTCGATTACGGCGGGGTCGATGTTGTGGCCTCCGCGGATGATGAGGTCCTTGGCCCGCCCGGTGAGGTGAATGAAGCCGTCACGGTCGATGCGTGCCAGGTCACCGGTGTTCAGCCATCCGTCCCTGACTGTGCCCAGTGTGTCGAGGACGGGTGCGTCGGCTTCGCGGCCGGTGACGTATCCGGCGAAGACTGTGGGGCCTTTCACCGCCAGAATGCCGGTCTGGCCCGGAGGGAGATTGTGCCAGGTTCCGTCGTCATCGATGCGGATGGTCCTGACCTGCTGGTAGGGCAGGCGTTGTCCGACCGATCCGGGGCGGCGGTCCGGGCCCAGGAAACTGCGGGCGCTGGCGCAGGTCGCTTCGGTCAACCCGTAGCCCTCGCACAGCTCCACGCCGGTGTGGTCGCAGAAGGCGGTCCGCACGCCAGGAGGGAGAGCGGAGGCACCCACCACGGCGAACCTCAGGGAGCTGATGTCGGCGTCCACGGGGCACTTGGCCAGAACGGAGTACACGGTGGGTACTGCTGAGAGGGTCGAGAGGCGGAAGTGCTCGACGATCTTCCAGATATTGGAGTACAGCTCGGGTTCCCGATAGCCCAGAGGTCCGGCCCACACGACGTGCTGCCCGCGCAACAGCGGGGCAAGGAGGGTTACGACCAGGGCGTTGACGTGGAACAGGGGGAGGGCGGCGAAGATGACCGCGTCCTGGTCAAGAAGGGCATTGGCAGCTATGGACCAGGCGTCGATGACTTCGTTGGCTTGGGTGTGCGCGGCCAGCTTGGGTGCACCGGTGGTTCCCCCGGTGTGGAAGAGCGAGGCAAGATCGCCCGCCTTGGGAGGCTCAGCCGCCGGCGGCGGGGGAGTCTGTGCTGCGGCGTCCTCGAGGTATGCGATGTGGCGGCCCGGCAGCGGTTCCAGTGCCGGTCCGCGCCCGTTTGATGCGGTGGGTCGCAGGGCGAACAGAGCGGTCACGTCCAGGCGCGTGGCGATCTCACGTGCACCGGCCCAGATGTCTTCGTCCAGTTCCGGCCCCGCCGCCACCAGTATGCGCGCGCCGCCCAGTTGAAACAGTCGGACGATCTGGTCGAGGGGGAGGGCCGGATTGACGGGCGCTGCGATCCCCGCGGTCTGCGCGGCGAGCATGACAGCCGGCAGGAGTGCGGTGTTGGGCGAAAGGATGCCGATCGCATCAGCTCCGTCCGCTCCGTGAGCCGCGAAGAGGTGTGCCAGGCGGTGGACGTCGTCACGTAGCTCGGCGAACGTCCGGCGTACCCCGTGTCGCCAGCGGTCCGCGCTGGGCAGGACAGTCAGCGCGGGCCGGTCGGGCCACCGCTCGGCCGCGCGTTCCAGGATCTCGTAGGTAGAGGACGGCAGGCCGCGTTCGTTCAGCGGTACGGCCTCGACGCGAGGGAGGTCCGCGGGGCCCTCGTAACGGGGCCAGAGGTGTGGGCTGTCGGTGCTCACGATCGCTCACCAGCCTTGGCCGTGCCTGCTCCATGCTCTCCCGACCTTGCACCTGCACGGTGGCTACGGCACACCACAGCGTTTCCACGCCGGACCTGAACAGGGGTCCGGACGCCTGCGGCAGGGGCCCCTTCCTGCGTTCGCGCGGCCGAAGCCAGGCAGGTCACTGCCGTCGGGCCGGAGTGCTGCGCCTTGCCCCGGTACTCGGCCATCCAGTGTGCTTTCGCGGGTACGGCTCGATCGATGTCGAGGTCACGGCCCGTCGTCGGGAGGTTGCGGTGAGGCAGAGCGCCAGGACGCTGTGCCTTCCTTTGATCGGTTTCGGGTTTGGTGGATGTACTCATGGCGGCTCCTCATCCATACCGGGGAAGAAGTGCGAACCCAGCTAGACCTGTCCTCGATCTGTGCGTCAACTGGGCGCGGGAGTTCCTGCGCCGACGGATCGGCGCGATGCTTCCTGAGCCGCGGCGTGTTGCGGCTGCGGCAGCGACAGGTGCTCGCGAACTTTCGCGGGGCACTGGGCCGTTGAACGGTGCGAACACAGCGCAAGGGGCCGTCCTGCCCCGAGGTGCTCGTTTCCGGCCGGAGTTGCCTCGACGGCCTTACGGATCAACGGGTTTCGCGGTGCGGGGTCAGGAAGTGGCGTGGAGATCGTGCGCGAACCAGCGGCTGGCGAGGTCGATGGTCTCCTGCAGGTGATCGGTGAAGAGCTCGAAGTGCGTCTGCGGAATCTCGACGATCTCCAGCCGGTCGATCTGGCTGAGGGCGAGGCG
>Ga0307518_10003569_pt1 | contig 11180 bp, 6 predicted proteins | sample 25_EM_MG_FD_203889 | JGI IMG/M metagenome (GOLD analysis project Ga0307518, IMG submission 203889) | Populus trichocarpa ectomycorrhiza microbial communities from riparian zone in the Pacific Northwest, United States - 25_EM | ecosystem: Host-associated > Plants > Roots > Unclassified | place... | reverse complement strand
TAGCTGTAACTCATAAACTATAGGATTCAGTTGTAACCTTCCTAGTTTGTAGGTTTTTCAAACACTTCTGATTTGTATTTATACGGGTGTTTTATCAATGAGAAATACAAGCTTTTACAGTGTTTTAGAGGGGACCTTTATGTTCTCTCCAACTTACCAGAACTATACTTCTCAAGCAGATACCTATCAAGCACTGTTGAAGTATGGCACCAACATTTGGGACACCCTCAAGCATCTACTTTACAATTATTGAAGAATAAAGGATTTGTTAATGTCCTAGGAGCTTCAAAACTACAACTAAAAAGAGATAATTATTGTGTTTTTCAAAGTGTTTTTAATTTAAAAAAATATTAAAAAAATATTTTTTAATTTTTAAAAATTATTTATAATATATATTGTATCAAAATAATAAGAAAATATCAAAAAAATATTAATTTAAAACAAATAAAAAAATTTAAAATATAAAAATAAACGGGAAAATACATGCAGTTTGTCTGTGACAAGCTGACGGTACAAGATGAATGTTACAACTGGGCATCAAAATCACAAATTTTTTTGAAGAGTTCCAGCAATAAAGGATTACACAGTGCTTCCACAAAGAAAGGATTTAGAAGATCAATGCAAGTAGATATTCTCAGCTACTAACAGTCGTCAACAATTAAGTTGATCAAGACAAATACTAGCTAGTTTATTTATAATTAATTGGGACTTGTAACATTAATGAACGTCTCTTTTCTTAAAAAAAGAATAAACATCCAGTAAAAAACAATATAAAAAAGTCTCTAACTGCAACGTCTACTTTTTTTCTCCTTTTGTATAGAAAAATATCTCAATGGAAGTGTATTATATATTGGCCATAATTGATAGTCTGTACGTCCATGGTTTGGATAAGCCAAGCAAATAGAGATGACGTTTTTTTTTAGAAATGTCTTTGGTAATAATTTAGGGATGTTGTGATAGTAAAGTAGATGTGTGATCTTTTTTTATCACAAAGATTCAAATTTCAGATAAGGCTGTGAAAAGTTTTAAATTATCATGAATTTAAATAATTTCTTTGTGGATGAGGATGGAACTAGAATTAATTTCAATAGAGGAGTGGTGTAGAATTAAAAAATTACCAGGATGAATCTCAAAATAAACAAATTAGAAGGATATTTAACTGATGGCTTGAGATTGCGATGCAGAGTGCTTTTCAAAATATATTTTTGCTTGAAAATATATAAAAATAAGTTTTTTTCAGATTCTTTTTATTTTTAACATCAACATATCAGATTAAACCATTAAAAAAAATAAAATAATATTGATTTAATATATTTTCAAGTAAAAAAAAACTTTTGAAAAGTACAAAGAAGCAGAAGCATTCCGAACAAGTAGAAGGAATTAATGGTATTTTTGGAGAAGCAAAATGCTTACTTATTATGAGAAAAAAAATATGGGTTGAATTGAAATTTCTCAAATAAAATCTTGGTGCCGAAAACATGAATTAAGTGGGCTGAATTAAATTAATTTAATTCACAACCACCTCAAACAAATCCTTGCCTTGTCTACGTGAACATCTTATTTTTGACGGAATAAGAAAAATAACTTAGGTACACATTACTTGCCTTCTATAAAGGTAAAAATAATAATAATTAATGGTATATTTTGGATAGGTTACCATTTAGGAGTGCGGTAAGGTGTGGTTGAGATTATATTATAGTTTTGAAAATATTTGATTAATTAATATACACTATAATTTTGTATGGATACTACCAAAAATTTTCTCTAAAAACCCTAGTTAAGAAAAGGTTATAAATAACTTTTTTAAACCTACACGACAATATCAAACACATGCTAAGGAGTATATCATACCTTTATTTGCATAAACTTTTTTCTCCTAAGACCATCTCTAGTCATGGATGACAAACCTTTCCATAGAGGCTACATATGTATTTGGTATAGTGGTGCAAAACACTTTTCATTTTAAAATATATTAAAATAATTTTTTTCAGATTTTTTTTATTTTTGATATTATCATATCAAAATCATAAAAAAAACACTGAAAAAAATTAATTTAATATTATTTCATGTCAAACACACTTTTAAAATGCATTAAAATACAGGTTAAAACACAATACCAAACAACTTCACAGTGACATGCATTTGTCTATCTTATATTGTTATATGCTTTCTTCCCAAGTCTAAGCTTAACATATTGGTCCAATAGAAACTTCCAAGCAACTTAGATATTATTTAGTATTGTGGTAACAGTTGTTTTTAAAGTGTTTTTTTGCTTGAAAATATATCAAAATAATATATTTTTTATTTTTTAAAATTTATTTTTTACATCAGCATATTAAAATGATTTAAAAATATATATAAAAATTAACTTAAAACAAAAAAAAAATCAAAATTTTACAAAAGAAGGACACATCCAAATAGTTTGGTCTTAATATTCTCTTCCCCGTCCCGCCGAGCAATCAGAAATCTTGGTATTATATTCACGACAAAATAATTTTAATCAAATAACGAAGAAAAAGAAAACAAGAAGTTAGCTAGTTTGGTGTCTTTCCAGGAGAAGTGGTCATGGCCCAAAGAATCACTTAAGAGGAGTCACAAGATTGTCTTGCAAAGATGGCGACAAAAGTTTAAATTCGAATTGCCTAATGATTTGGTTTAATTGTAAGACAACATCAACCTAAGATTTCTCGAACTTGCATGAGACAAAAGCAGATTTGTCAAACAAACCTGCACATATTGTCGTTGATCCATATGTGTACTTATTTTAGAAGATTTCTCTGATATAATAAAATCTTCCAAATCATGTACAACATATATATAAGAAATATTTTTTTTCCCAAGTAACTATAAAATTTATAAAATTATTGATGATTTTTTTCACTTCATTATAAAAAAACACATTTCATAGAAGTTAAAACTATATTGTTTACAATTTTCTTTTTAAAAAAATTGAATTTTAATATCACCGATCAAGTTTAACCAAATTGATTCTAAGACCTCGTTTGTTTGCTGGAAAGTAGTTTCTTTTTGAAATATGGTTTTCTTGGAAAGTGAATTCCTGAAAAGTGAATTATTTTTCGATGTATTTTAATAGTGTCATGAAAAATAAGTTGGAAAACACTTTCCAATGTTTGGTTATGTCATGGAAAATGAGCTGGAAAATAACTTATTAATGTTTTATTGTTTTTCAAGTTTATTAAAATAATGAGGAACAAATCTTACAAATTAAAAAGTTGAATGAGAATAAAATTGAAAAAAAAATATAATTTCATAAATTATCTTAAATAAAATAAATAATAGAGATCAAATTTAACAAATTAAAAAATTAAAAGATGATGGAATTAAAATAATAATAATTACAATTTCATAAATTATTTCAAATAAAATAAGTAACAATTAAAAGAATGATGATTAAATTTGATAGATAAAAATATTCAATTAAAAAAATGATAAGAGAAAAGCAAATAACAATCATAAAAATAAAAACCAAAGTTAATATAAAAATCAAATTTGAAAGGATGAAATTCAAAAAAAAAATTTAAAACAAAATATAAATAGCAATTAAAAGTTTAAAGATCAAATTGGATATAATCAACAAATAATATGATATTTCTAAATTTTTCACAACTTCTGAAAAATGTTTTCCGCTCAAAATAAAAGAAAAATACTTTCTTAGAAACTAAGTCAAATTTTTCTTTGATTGGAGAGTGTTTTTCGTTAACTAACTTTTCTAAAAATAAATAAACACTGTAAAGTTTGAAAAATAATTTTAAAAAAAACTATTTTCCACCGCAAGACGAAGCCTAAATTAAATTTGAGACATATCCTAACTAAATTCAAGGTACACAAATCACCGAATTATCAACCAAGCAAGAATTAATAACAGTAAGCCAAAACCGTTTTATGCCTGTAGCACGACAATTCATAATTCATTTCATAGTTGATAGATCTTTTGGGTGATAATTACACAGCACTAGTAATATATCCATGATAATATTCTTTTATTTAATTTTAGATGATAAGAATATTCTCCTCTGAATTTTTCACCCATCAAATCGAAGGCCATCTTTTCAAACTTCAACTAAGTAAATATCCGTATTCAAATTGGTGCTGTAACACTATTTTTTCTACAGTTTCTTAAGATTTAGTTCATAAATGAGAACGTGGGATATAGATGGAGGTGTTTCCTCTTGGATTGGAAATGATTAGGCTGACCGTTTAGCTGGGCAGCTAACACAACCATGGCCATATATATATATATATATATATATATATATATATATATCACTTTCAAAATTACCAACCCTATCGAAAAAACAAAGAAGAGTGGGGGAGGAGAAGGCAAGATCTGAACGAAGTCTTAGGCCATCTTACGTGGGACTTGGAACCGTTACCTCTATCACTAATCCGCCAGCTATCATTGTTCCCCCTTCTGTCACGCTGGCTCTCTCTATACCATACCGCGTAGTCTCCCTCAACCTCTCCCTCTCCCTCTATCTTTGTTGTGAGGATGTTATTAATACCCTCTAGACTTTCTATAACTTCTCACTTCCATGCCTTAAGTTTTTCTCCCTTAGTGCTCATCCATCTACAATTTTATGTATTGTAGTCTTTCTTCTCAAAAATATTATATAATTAATATATCATGATGAGCTTTTGCAAGAAAAGTGTTCACTCGTTTTTAGATCTTACAAATCATCCCAATATTAGTGTTAGTAGTATTGGTGCTGCAGAAAAGCCTTCTTGCAAATGTCAAGGTGTTTGTAGTTCTCCCTCTGGATCAGGACTAGGGTTAATAACTACAACAACATGTGAAAGTGTCCATAAAACACCAAACATTCTTGAATCAACAACTATCAAATCCTCTACACCTTTAACCACCCCACCTTCCTCACCACCACCACCACCACCACCATCTATAGCCTCTATCTTTAAAAAGGGACCTAGCGGGATTGGATTCCTTGATGATATTGGTGGTGGTGTTAATGGTTTGATGTCTTGTACTGAGAGTCTTGGGTTTGAGAGCTCTGATGAAAGAAGGTTTGATGATGATAACGAGTTATGTTCAAGGGAAATACCAACAATAAACAAAGTTAAATGGAGAGAATTTGGCGAGAAAAAGGAAGCCAAGAAGTTTCCACCACCTCTTTCTTCTTTAAACCACAATGGTCAACCTAGTTTTTTCCTCAAGCCAGTGAGAAAAGATGGTAGGCTTGAATTGACAGAGGTTAGGATTGATAGGCACGAGATTTTACGTGCCTCCAGACAAGATGGAAGGTTGCGGTTACATCTTGTTGAAGATGAAGAATTCCCAGTTGTTGAAGAAGAGTACGAGCCAGAACAAGAACAAGAAGAATATTTGGAGGAAGAGAAAGAAGGAGAATTAGAGGAGGAGGAGATGGTGGTTAAGGAAAACAATGAAGAAGAGAGTGCGGGGGAATTGGGATTTCGAGTGAATAAAGAAGGGTTAAGAATAAGGTGTCATGAGCTGGTGGTTGATCACCACAATGATTATCACCACCACCACCACCGTAGCAACCTTTGGAGCCAACAATATTGTGTGCCAACAAGGTGAAGTTCTCTATATGATGTGTGTAATTAATTTTTTTGTGTCCTTCTGGACTTGTAATTTTGTGGTGTTTCGATTTATGGGGTAGTATTAGGCTTAGCTGCAGGGAGAAATGGCCGATGTGTCTCAGCCAAGTTTGGAGGAGTGGATAATTGAGGAATCTAATTGGGGTTCACAGCTAGCATTGCATGTCACATTTTTCATCAGTAAATCGCTACAAGATATTTTTCCATCGATTTTTCTGTTTTTTTTCTTAATTTTCTAGTAGTGATTAATGTAAAAACCTTTTGTGTTTTATAACAAGACAAAAAGAAAGAGAGAAAGAGAGAGTTATGTCTTCTCCCAACATTGTGTGTCACTCTATGTGTAAATCAAACATAAGATTTGATTCATTCTAATAATAATATTTGGGTGTCACTCTATGCTCTTAAATTTTTTCTAAATATGGTTACGTTTTATTTTATTTTTTATTACTCCTAGATTCATTCTTGCTCTCAATTAATGTCCTTATAAGGAATTCGGTCCCTCACGGTTGTAGTTCTCTATTAATTTAGAAGCATATATATATGCCCTATATGACATGACAAAAGAAGAAATAAAATAGAATAATTTTTTTTATTATTGTTCTTGTTCTAAACTAACAGAAATATAAACAACTATTGAAAAAATGGGGTAAATTTAATAAATAAAATAATGGAGTGACCCAATCAAAGGTGGAAAAAATATTATTACCAACATTATATAATTATTAAACCTAATCCGCATCAATAAGCTATATAACTCGTAAAAATTATACTTTAAAATTTAATTTAAATTGAATTTTAATTTAAATAAAAAAATTATTATTATAATTAAATTAATTTAGTTGAGCTAGGGATGTGCATGGCAATAATTTGATTGGTTGATCAGGGGATACAATTTATCAATGGAGATAAGACTATGAAATATTGTAGATAAATTAAATGTTGTAAGGGACATGAATATCACATAAAGCTAGTTGAGATCTTATGTATGATCACAAGTCAATTTTTTTAAAAAAAAAAACTAATGGAAAGGGATGGCACATAAGTCTTAAGGAAAATAAACAAGCACTTCATTCAGCAGAGAATTGTTTTTCACGCGCCCTCATTTGTGGTGGCGCGTGGAAGCAACATTCTTAGCAGATGGGAGGAGCGTGCGTGCACGCAGAAGTTTACAATCGGGCCTGTTTTGTGTTAGGTTTGGGCTTTTGTTTTGTATTTAATGCCCTTATCTGGGCCTAGTTTAGTTAAGCATTTTGATACCTATGGCTTTCTCATTTGAATTGTGATATAGCCCTTCATGGAATGAAAATCCAATTTTCTTGTATTAATAAAAAAGCTGGTGGCAGGAACAGGTCAGGGATTTAAATTTAACTCAAACTTATTAATATTTATTTAAACAGATTTTAATGGATGAATTTTAAAAAAAATATAAACAGTCGTTATTTTGGATTGAATGTCTGAATAAATTAATAAATAAAAAGTAGATATTATATACAAAATAAGCATAACAAGAAATACATTATGTATACATAAATATATTTACATGGTATATATATTTATTTATTAAAAAAAAAAAAAGGAACCGTCGACAGCAGGGTTCGAACCTGCGCGGGCGTAGCCCAACAGATTTCAAGTCTGTCTCCTTAACCACTCGGACATATCGACCGATTTGTAACTCTGTATCTTTTCTAATTATATATATAAATATAAATAATATTTTAACAATCCTTCTCCTGCACTCCCCGTGAAGGATCAATCTTGAAACTCTAAACACAGGGATGATGTGCTTTCAAGGAGAAGGGTTCTGGAGGAAGCATTTTCTAGCGTGTGAATTTTGTATTCTAAGAATCCATCTCAAGGAAGAGGTGCCTTTTTAACCGGCCAATATTCTGTATTAAATGATTGTGTTGAATCAAGCAGTCTTCTGGAAAGCTTAACATTTTTTCATTATGATGGCCCCTTTTTTAGGATATTACTCAAAATCTTGAATAGGTAAGAAAGATTTGCTGGGAGACCTAGCTAGTAAGGGTTCTGTCACTTGAAGTAAATGTAACTAGAACAGGACACTGGTACAAGTAGAAATACAGTCCCAAAAATGGAACTCATCATTTCAGAATGACAGAAAATTGTCAGATACAATTTGCTTGACTATGAGTTCGAAGTTTGGAATTTCCTTTGTCAAGAAAAAATTTCTGTTGCATGAAGCCTAACAAAATTTACATGGGGCTATAGTGGTTCCTATCTTTGGTTGCTCAACAACCTTGCATCAAGACATGGGAAATCCTCCAGAGAAAGGAAATAAGGCTATAAAATGTAGTGAGCCCCTTCCATTTGATTAGCAGACCAGCAGCATTGCCAGAAGAATCAAAATCCCATCTGCAATTTTTCCTGGTCTCTCAGGCAAGTTAGTGAGAAATTTCAGCATTTCAGGTTGGCGTGGTTGCAGGTGACTTGATATTGCACCTTCTGAAGACCTAGTCAGGCTTGGTGTATTCAAGCAACATATGTGGAGACCGATAAATTTTCACCAGTGTCCAATAAAGAACCTCTTCAACTTCAAGCTCACCCTCTGCTCTTGCTGCATAAATATCCTCACATATCGCCATCAACCTGGTACAACACCAGGACAAAGCATGTAATATGATTCTTGGAAAGGGTTAGAACATGCAAACATTATATAAACAACGACACACTGTCATACGGTTACTATATATAGAGGGTGGAATGAATAAATGTCCACAACAGACAAAGCTCGCTTACCTGTCGCAAGAAGGAAGATTCTCGAAGGGTATTCTCATTCTTAGGTCAGCACACTGCAGTCTGATAAAACGGCCAACTGCAAGCACAAAGGTAATGTAGAGACCCCAGATACTGAACTTGCTTAGTGTTTCACCAAGAATGCCCTCTGAAGAAATGCCAGAATTCATGTTAATCTTTTAGGGACTGGTGGAACTCCTACCATCATAGGCAGAGAGTTTCTAAATACATATAAAAGCTGTGGTGGTCACACTCTTTATAAGTACTTACGTGGTGTTTCCTCGGATACAATAATAGCCATAGGTCCTCCAAACTGGCCACACCCAGATGACAAATCAATATCATGGAAAGACCACCATTCTGGATTCCCACGATTAAGAACAAGATCCCCGCTGACAAGATCTACCTGTGTACATAGAAGGTCAACTTCTGCTTTCACCATTTTTCATCATAGCTGATTTACGTATTCATTGACATCAGGTTGGAAAAATGGAAATAGCTGACATACCGACTGTTCGAGCAACCGCACTTCACCAGATCCAGTGACACGAAAGTATCTTGGATAAACATTAAATATTCTGAAGCTATTGGTAGTGCCATTTAGCACTTCCATTACTTCTGAGTACGTTGGAAGGTCCTCATCTTGAACAATTAATTCATATCTCACGACTTCCTTTCCTTTAGGCCGATCTCTTGTTAATTGCCAGGAAAAGATGATGTCCATGTTCGATCTAAGAGATCTCATATATCTGGTCTGGACCACCGGGGGGACATGCCACAATGTGCTAGCATCAGCTTGGCAGCATATTAATTGGATGTCTTTCTCATTATATTCACTTAGATAGCCTTGTGGATCCAAATCATCATGTGAATCAAGTTCATCCCACGAGATCTTTTCACACAAAGTTGTCTCAAATAATGTAAGTCTTCCACTAAGTGTCTTTATATCAATGTGAATGCTTGCATCTTTGATAGGGTTAGCAATGTTAGTGGGGTTACCACTGCTGTACATCTGCCCAGAAAATGTATGCCTCAGAATTTATAAAAATGACAACTTACAAACCTGAAGTCACCATTGCCAACATGCAGTGGAAGATACAAAAACCAATGATTCTTGTTTGCCAACAAAAAATTAAAATATCTAGAAGCATGCTGTTATGTAAAAAGATTTAAGACAATGTAATGCTGTTTGAAGGATGGTGCTCTACTGTCTCTTCTGGAGCTCACAGGAGGAGAAAAGATCAGGCATTTGAGAAAGCAGAGCCGCAACATGCAGATTTTCTTTCTGGATTTTTGTTATTATTGTCTTAATCTTCTTTCAGATAACGATGATATTTCTGGCTATTTCTAAAAAATCTCTATTATGCTTGTTTGTTGATTCTTGGTATTTTCCAGGTATACTGCTTCTGCAGCGGGGTTATGCTCATGGTATCTTTTTCTGTGTTTTGCCAAAGGATTCTCTAATCAAAATGCTCACTTTTCAAAATTTTAAAAGCATTATTTCTCCAAAAGTTATCTAATATAGCCAGGTATTAAAACTTCATCCTTGACAAGTTCATAATTTCAAGGTACAGACCCTTGTGTTTTATCTCAATTATTTGTTTTGCAGAACCAACAGATTACAAAATAGACTGTGCTTAGACTGTCAAAAAGAATTGGAACCAGAAAGCATATGAGATTCTTACCAAAATAGGAGTCCATATAACACACAGCAATACAAAAAATAAGCATATCCCATTGCAGAATTTTGTCCTCTTCGGTTGCTTCTCTCCTTGTCGGTGTTTTGCTCTATTCAGAACCGCATCACATTTGACAAGAAACAAGCTTGCATGAATATCCTCTAACTAAAAACAAAGTGCTAAAATTAGATTCAGGGGAAAGAGATTATGTAGCTTAAGTGCTCAAATGACAAATGAGATGAAAACAAGTAAAAAATAAAGCAGCAGTAGCAATCAAGTAAACAGTGACACCCACCACAGTGTAGGTAGTGATACAGATACTCATTCAAATATAGAAAGGTGGATAAGTACAGTGCAATTCAGTTGTTGCAAACATATATTGTAGAACTAACTCGAGAAGCATATAAAGGAATGCGTAGAAAGGTGGATAGTACAGAAATAAAAGATAGCACAACGAAAAGGAAGTTGCTGCATGGATATTACATCATATGTTGAATAGAACAAAGGGGGAATTGGGTGCAGACAATCAGCGAGTAAAGAATGTAACAAGTTCAGGAAGATGCTGTGGGTTTACAAAGTTCCATCGGATAGACCTTTATATAAATGAATACGTGAATGTGTAAAAAAATGACATGCAAGTATATTTACATTTTCTTAAACCAGGGTATAGTTTTTTCTCCTTTCTAGAGAATCAGAAAGGCAGAGAATGGGAGATGTATGGCTTTGGAAATCTAAGGAGGTTATCCTTTTGTTAGATACCTTACAAGGAAGATATATTACACTGTTTTGTGCGAAGCATTCTCATGCACATGGAAGGAGAAGATAATAAAAAACTATAGTGAATAGCTGAAGAATGGGCACCATTCCAAACTCCAATTATTTGGATAGGCATTGAAAATGATATCAGTAAAGCATACCTTCAACCAGTCATACATGGTCAAAGATGTAGTTGTGCAAGACCAATCAAGAACACATCGTAATTCATAAAGGAACGGCAGAGCACGATAAACTCGAAAGCCCATATGGTTAATTCGTGAGATACTACTTGTCAAAAACTGTCTGTACAAAGTGCTTTCATGTGGAACTCCAAATCGTATTTGTGTTGCCTGAAGAGCCAGAGAAATTGCCTTTGTGAGATAGATAGCTCGGAGG
>Ga0307518_10003568_pt1 | contig 11185 bp, 10 predicted proteins | sample 25_EM_MG_FD_203889 | JGI IMG/M metagenome (GOLD analysis project Ga0307518, IMG submission 203889) | Populus trichocarpa ectomycorrhiza microbial communities from riparian zone in the Pacific Northwest, United States - 25_EM | ecosystem: Host-associated > Plants > Roots > Unclassified | place... | reverse complement strand
ATGAATAGCAGATTCGACATGTCCAGGGAAGCAAGATGAATGACAGAGGGAGATGGATGTGACATGACTCTGGGATGAAAGGACCATATGCAGAGGACTCAGGAGACACAGAGACAACCAGGTATGAATCTTCAAGTCTAATGATAGACTTGAGGCGACCAAAGTATGTGCGTGACGCGGGACTGATGAGGAGAACGCGCTGACCGAGAATGAGAGGGACTGAGGGAGCAGGCTGGGAAGATATGTGCCAGGCAGTGCACAGGAGCTCAGGGACAGGCTGTCCCAAGAGCAGGACATAGTTGAGGTCTGCTGCAATAGTGGAGAATCGTTCCAGAGAAAATGCGGACTCCATAGTGACTGATGAAGCGGGTGTCTGGACTGCGGGTGGAATATCTCTGTGGGAAATAATCGGATTTACGTCGGAACTTGACAGGCAGATAGACCACGGTCTAGGCTCCATGATGGTATAGTCACATGCCTGATACCTTCAAAAACGGCAGAGCTATTCAAAATATTGGAATGCCGGCACTGGGCGCCTAAATTTGACATTTGGGCACTAAAAATGATTCTTCTCTTTCTCCTTCGTTTCTCAATCATTTCTTCTGCTTCTTTGGTTGTTCTGGTATGGGAGTTGGACTGCAGAAGGCTGCACTCCTTTCTCATACCAAAAAAGATCATTATTCATTGGATTCTTTCTGCTTCTTGACAGTTCTCGTGCGATAGATGACTGTCAGTGTTGGCATTCATCTCTCACATCAGGATAGTCATTCTTGTGCGATAGATGGCTACGACGAGCTTGTATTCATTCTTCGCATAAGGATAGTCTTGACCCAGGCCAGATTGTATATTATGGTGACACCAGTACCCTGGCCTGACCATACACTATGGTGACACCAGTACCCTGGCCTGACTGTACACTATGGTGACACCAGTACCCTGGCCTGACCATAAATTATGGTGACACCCACACCCAGGCCAGATTGTATATTACGGTGACACCGGTACCCTGGCCTGACCATACACTATGGTGACACTGGTACTCTGGCCTGACCATAAATTATGGTGACACCCACACCCAGGCTGGATTGTATATTATGGTGACACCAGTACCCTGGTCTGACCATAAATTATGGTGACACCCACACCCAGGCCGGATTGTATATTACAGTGACACCAGTACCCTGGCCCAACCATACACTATGGTGACTCTGGTACTCTGGCCTGACCATAAATTATGGTGACACCCACACCCAGGCTGGATTGTATATTATGGTGACACTGGTATCCTGGCCAGACCATACACTATGGTAACACCCACACCCAGGCTGGATTGTATATTACAGTGACACCAGTACCCTGGCCCAACCATACACTATGGTGACTCTGGTACTCTGGCCTGACCATAAATTATGGTGACACCCACACCCAGGCTGGATTGTATATTATGGTGACACTGGTATCCTGGCCAGACCATACACTATGGTAACACCCACACCCAGGCTGGATTGTATATTATGGTGACACCAGTACCCTGGCCCAACTGTACACTATGGTGACACCGGTACCCTGGCCTGACCATAAATTATGGTGACACCCACACACAGGCCGGATTGTATATTACGGTGACACCGGTACCCTGGCCAGACCATACACTATGGTGATACCAGTACCCTGGCTGGACTGTACACTATGGTGACACCCACACCCAGGCCGGATTGTATATTATGGTGACACTGGTACCCTGGCCAGACCGTACACTATGGTGACACCTGCACCCAGGCCAGGCCCTATATGATGGTGACACCAGTACCCTGGCCTGACCATAAACTATGGTGCCACCCACACCCAGGCCAGACTGTATATTATGGTTAAACTACACACTCTGGCCAGACCATACGCTATGGTGATACCTGCATTCTGGCCTGACCCTATATTATGGGTGACCCACCCCCAGGCTGGACCATGTATTATGGTGACAATTCCACACACAGGCCGGACCATATATCATGGCAACACCCTGTAGTCCGGCCTGACCCCCGCTGGCCCATAAGATACAGCCGATTGTCAACCCCAGCTGGCTGTAAAGTATGGTACAATGTAGGTTCATTATGTGAGTAGTCTGGCTGTGTATACATTTGCTGACTACCTAGGCGGCTTTGGATTACTACTGCTTGCTCACTACAGTATACATAAGGCAATAGCACAAGGGGATTGAGCAGGGGAAGTCAAATAACATACCAGATGGCATGGGAAAAAGGCTCAAAATTGTGGAGACTTTCAAAACATATCAACAACATGCAAAAGTACACAGCACACAATATTGAGTGTTCTATGAATGATGCAATGGAGTCTTCACTGTTCCTGGATGCTGTTTGTATGCTATTTGTCATCCTTCATAGCTATCAAACCTTTCAAATGCGACATTGTGCACAATGAAACCCCTGATCAATGCTAACATGTCAATGCTGCAATGTACATGCCATACATCCACATGTTCTAGTCTGTGTCTTGTGTCAGGCTAATGTAGGTGTAATCAATGTCTGAATAGCTATTTCAGATGCAAGAAACTCAATAGCACCATCTATACAAATGAGGGTATGAGGTGTTGTGTACTATTGCAAGTCTCTGCAATTTTGAGCCTTTTTCCCATGCCATCTGGTATGTTATTTGACTTCCCCTGCTCAATCCCCTTGTGCTATTGCCTTATGTATACTGTAGTGAGCAAGCAGTAGTAATCCAAAGCCGCCTAGGTAGTCAGCAAATGTATACACAGCCAGACTACTGATGCCAACCCCAATTGTGAGAAATATACAGTTTCCTCTCTTGGCCATATCTGGAGTGGTTGCCTCCTTAGTGGATATCATCGGTCTTTGGGTCTAGTATAGTAGTACCTATTTAGATATTTTTGAGCTGCAAGTATCCATGTTAAACACATTTGAGACTAATATACCATGGGGGGAATAAAATGACACAACTATGCAGAAAATCCATCCTCAGTGGTCTGATCTGCAATTTCCATGATGCTGTGTGGGTATGACATGGTTGACACATGGCCCTATTTGTTTGGTACATCTTTACCACAGCTGTGGTGACCTGTGGGATTATACCCGCAGCCATATTTGTCCATACAATCCTTCCTGTGGCTAGAACTTGTTGCATTAACTGCGCAAATCATAATCTACACAGTTGTACCTGCCCATGCAATGTGTCGTATGGAATAAGTCATTAGGGGCATGTGCACTGCAGCTGTGCTAGGCCACGGTAATTTTCCCATGGCCTTATGTGTCCATACAATCCCTCCTGCAAATAGGACTGGGATCTCAGTGCATTAACTATGCAAATCATATTTACACAGTTGTACATGCCCAGGACATGGTGTGTATGGCCTTATTTGTTAGGTACATGTACACCGTGGCTGTGCTACACCGCAGTAATTTTCCCACGGCCTTATTTGTCCATACAATCCTCCTTGCAGCTAGGACTGGGATCTCAGTGCATTAACTGCACAAATCATATTTACACAGTTGTACATGCCCAGGACATGGTGTGTATGGCCTTATTTGTTAGGTACATGTACACCGCAGCTGTGCTACACCGCAGTAATTTTCCCGCAGCCTTATTTGTCCATACAATACTCCTTGCGGCTAGGACTGGGATCTCAGTGCATTAACTACACAAATCATATTTACACAGTTGTACATGCCTAGGACATGGTGTGTATGGCCTGATTTGTTAGGTACATGTACACTGTGGCTGTGCTAGGCCGCAGTAATTTTCCTGCGGCCTCATTTGTCCATACAATCCTTCCTACTAATAGATCATGTATTAACTGTGCAAATCATATTTACTCTGTTGTACATAGCCTGCAACTGTTTTGTATGGCCTTATTTGTTCAGGACATGTGTACTGCAGCTGTGCAAGGCTGCGGAAATTTTCCCGTGGCCATATTTGTCCATATAATCCATCCTGCTGCCAGAACTTGTATTTTCTGTATCATCTGTACAAATCATATTTACACAGTTGTACATGCCCAGGACATGGTTTGTATGCCCTTATTTGTTAGGTCCATGTCCACTGCAGCTCTAGGTTAAAGTAACTTGCCTGCATCAACCCACATTAGTCAACCTGAGGTAGTCAACCACGGTAATCAACCCACAGTAGTCAACCCAAGTTAGTTAACCTGCAGTAGTCAACCTGCGGTAGTCAACCCATGTTAGTTAACCCGCGGTAGTCAACCCGAGTTAGTTAACCCACGGTAGTCAACCTGAGTTAGTTAACCTGCGGTAGTCAACCCATGGTAGTCAACCTGAGTTAGTTAACCCGCAGTAGTCAACCTGCAGTAGTCAACCCGAGTTAGTTAACCCACAGTAGTCAACCCGCGGTAGTCAACCCGTGGTAGTCAACCTGCGGTAGTCAACCCATATTAGTTAACCCGCAGTAGTCAACCCATGGTAGTCAACCCAAGTTAGTTAATCCGCAGTAGTCAACCTGCAGTAGTCAACCCGAGTTAGTTAACCCGCAGTAGTCAACCCGCGGTAGTCAACCCATGTTAGTTAACCCGCGGTAGTCAACCTGTGGTAGTCAAACCCTGCTAGTCAACCCGCAGTTCTATTTGTAGTTCTACCTTATTGCCCAGTGGCTCAGCCATACTATATTCATTGGTACTAATGTTTCCTAGCCCACCCATTACCTTCCATTACAGCAAATCTCGGCCCGCACATATGACATGGTGATTACACCTCTATCCACTCCCTAAAACAGCATCATAGCCCACCCGTATCACAAGGTGATAATATCCAACTTGGGCCCAACCCGTGTTACACGGTGACAGTCCATCCTTGGGCTACCGTCCGCTGGCCTGTGACACTCGGCCGATTTTCACCTTCGGGTGGCCGTGTAAGACGGCCTAAGTAGGTGCATGGGGTCGTTTCTATCATGCCATTGGTATACTTCCATTGCCATTTTGCTATCACACCAGTATAGCACAACGTAGTCTCTGTTTCTTAATCAGGCAATATGCAGTACAAAATTCAATATAATTCATTTCGCGCCAACCATGCTCGACACAGCTAGCTACATTATTCAATCTGACTCGTCCTCTGTTGTTGAACCCTCCTGGTGTTCCTTGATTGCAGCTGCAATGATTTGCACTGACACCACGTTCTGAGGTGTCGTGGTGAGAGCAGGCGCTCCCGAATGGACACTAGCTAGACAGTCAGCAACTGTAATTGATGTGGACTATGCACTCACCGTCCGTCCTCATAGATCCTTGCACAAATGCCCTTGAGAACACCATACTCCTTCGTGGCCTCGTCAAATTCTTGCAGACACTTCAAGTGGGACTCATATATGCCATGGTAGTCATGAACTGTAAAAGCAATGTCCAAACACGTGCCAGTCGTCCACTCGTCTATGCCACATGGTATTGATAACCTTCTGTATGACTGGCGCCTTGAGAAAGCCGCGACGCTCGTCTTTCAGGAGCGCCCTATGCTGTTTACAAGATATCAGTAATTACAACCAGCATGCCCAATGGCATATCAAACCTTGAACGTGAAGCTAGCACCCTCTTTTAGTTCTTCCACTAACGCGCGATTCTTCTTGATCGCCAATTTAGTTTGGCTGCTGTGGAAATTGAACACGACTTCAACTAGAGGGCGGAGCTTGGCCTTGAGCTCACCGCGAACTTGCGATCCACGGTTGGTAATCTATATCACATAGGTAGTAGTATATCGAGACGGCCAGTAAAACACTTACGAGTTTGGAGAGCTGGAGGGTGCGCACAAGATTAATGCCTGTGGTCTGAGTGGCCTTGTCCCAAGACGCGTTCAGCAGGGCAGTCTCTTGCGCATGGTCAGGCATAGGACGTGCTCAGTGAGTTTTTGTGCCTTGACAATGGTCATCTCTGGACTGTCTTCTTCAATGGGTTCCTGTTGCCTCTTGGCACGGACATCACTCCTATGTCAACTGAGGTATTAGTTTGGAGGATCAATGAAAATATGACTCACCGGTTGGTAGAGTCTGTTACCATATCTTGGGAGCTCGTGTGTTCAACATGCCTATTCTTCTTGTGCTTGACAATCTGTCATTCTGACGCAAAGTCTGTTGCAGTCGGTCCACATCTTCATCATCTAAGAAAGATCGTTCCCCCTGTCCCTGATAAGAATATATTTTGACCATAAATACTAGACGGCACTCACTTCAGCGCTGTGGTCAGGAACGTTGCCAGTAACCACCTTGGGCACTTTGTGGGTGCTGTAGGTGAGGGGCTGCCTGGGCAGCACACTAAGCTTGGTGGGGACGGGTTGGCTTCTAAACTGGATATGATTTGCAGTCTGAGCAGCACACAAGGAAAGTTGGGACAACCTACCAGACCGCCACCACCTTTGTCTTCATTGTCTTTGTCTTCATCTTCCTCAATGCCTCCCCCTTCATCACTCTCATCATCTTCGTTCTCACTCCCTTCATCAAGTAAGGCATGGTGGCGGCAGTGTTCACGTTCCCTCTGGGCCTTGGCATTGCGATGTTGGACCGTTTCTTCGCATTCATGCACTGCCTGCCTGATTTTTTCAGATGGTCGGCGAACATGACCACTAGAATCTTCTTTTTTTTTGAGTGGGGGGGAACACAAGTCAGTGATGACCTGCAATGTTGTTTGGCAGACTGACCTCTATGGTTCTCTTTGTCAGCTTGGCAATAGAGTCCGTGGGTTGAGGCTTGCATGGGAACTAGAGCTGGGAGTGGACAGCTGGAATCTATGATGGGTTAGGTGGGGGGTTGGGAACAATCAATGGCAGGACCCAAACTATTTAAACCTGCTGTTTGCATATGGCTTGTTTGTAGAAATCAACAAACAGTCGTGCCACGAACGCACATCACGATGTGGTCACGGGTTAGTCTGTAAAATAAAGGCATGTATTTGGTTGACATGCAGCCCCACCTACCCGTCCGTAGACTGCATGCAACGATCCAGTATATTGCCAACTGTCAAGGAGATCAATGAGTGAGACATTGGGACAGAGGCAGCTGAATGACTGACCGCTGACTGACTGACCTACCATACCATGCCCCCCCTCTGCTGCAACTATTGCTTGAAGCCCATAGCCACAGAGGCAGGGATCAAACGGCATATTGCCCAGTCACCTGGATGTCACGATCAGTGGACCAAGCTCCTGGAACGGACAAAGTTTACTGTATTGAATGACATGGACGATCAGCCTACAGAACAGGCAGATAACGACACACTGGGCTATCCATACGAATGGGAGATCACTTTTGATGGTGCAGATAATCCCCAGGATCCTCTGAATGTTCCAGATGGACACCTGGTTCATCCGGATCATGCTGATGTCGATCCTGGGCCACCTGATTTCTCCAAACAGCCATCAAAGCGGGCACGAGTGGAGGAAGCCGATGAAGACTCACGTTGTTGGCCATCCTCGGGACGCTTCACAGAACAGTACCTGCATGCCACCACTACGATCCTTGGCAAGAAGAAGACCGTATTCGAGTCTATAGAAGCAGCAGAGCTAGAAAAGGGTGAGAGCAAATGGGCACCTTTCCACAATGAAGACGAATGGGAGCTTGCATGCTTTTTGATGAAAAACCTTGGGCAAGCGAAGACAGATGAGCTGCTGAAGTTATCCCATGTAAGCAAATAAAAATACACTCACCTTCTCGATGCTGAGTGGTGACTTGTAGATGCGGAAGAGTGGTGTTTCATTCAAGAACGTGCACTCCTTCCTCAAGTATGTTGATTCATTATATACTGGCCCCGCTTGGACATGTGAGACGATCATTGTCGAAGGAGACATAGTGGGTGAGGATGGGGCCTGCAAACAGGAAACATTAGAATTGTGGTGAAGGGATCCTGTGGAATGTGTTGAGCAACTGATTGGGAACTGTAAGGGTGCCCTTAGGGGTTACCCATATTCAGTTACTTATGTAATACTCATCTTCCTATTTAATCACTTCTTGTTATGTAATATAGCAACTTACTTCTTATTGTCCTACATACTCAAAGGAATACACTTTGCTCGTGTTCTGTGTTGAGTGAGGATCAGAGAAGCTATCAACCACCTTAAACTTTTTTGAACATCCATCTACGTATTCAATGAGTCGAACCATCACCCGAGCAGCCACATGCACGATGCGCAACACGGAACAACCACCTGGGGACCCACCCCAAAACAACGAAAATTTTATCCAGGGTGATCAACCCAGATCTGAGGATACCCAATGCCAAAGGACCACTGGGGGACCCACTAGGGACCTCGGGCATGGCGTGGATCAGCGCGATCAGGATATTAATGTCTGACAGACGCCCATAGAAGCACCACCGGTTATGGTAAGGTCACCCCGAGTGGGTGGTAACTATACTGGAGGGGATCACATCCCTGGGAGCTTTGTTATAGGCACTGTGCCCATTGAGGATAGCCCTCCAATGAGTAGAAATACATCGAGAGTGATGAGCTTTGGGAATGATACCCCAATGGAAGAGGACATGTCTTCTACCATTGGGCAAGCTGCCCGTGAAGCCGTAAGAGCATTGGAGATGCACAATACTCCCGAAGCACCCGTGAGCCAAGAACAGGCTCTTCAGTATATGCAGGAATACCTGTGCGACGTTGAGAACCAATGGTGGGAGTATGAGGATAATATCCTCTTTGACAATCATGGCGTAAGGCCCAATGAGCATCATGCTCGACAATTCTGATGCCTGCATCAACTTCTTCTTCTTGAAGAGTTCGGAGGGGGATCTGAGTCCCCTGGAGATGAAGACCAAGAGAGTATGATTGTTAAGAGGGAGACCCCAGGAAGTCGGGCAATGAGCCCAGTAATGAGTAATAGAGGTGCACGCAGCTTGGTGCAAGAAATAGAAAATGAACAGAGAGCGCGAGCATTAACCAACAACCACAGAGGGGACTTGGGTACCCCACCCATTAGGAACCAGGGTTGAGCACCAAATCCCAATGAGCGGAGGCGACCCATGTACCTCTCTGGACGTGAAGAGGACGTCATGAGGCATCTTTACGGTGACCAAGCGTCAGAAGTGATGCGCAGGACCATAAGTCAGCGCGCCCAACAGCCAGGAAATGTGTGGGGCAACCCCGATGGCGGTGATGACCCGCAAGGAGGTGATGGAGGTGATGATGGGGACAATGGAGTCCCGAACAGAGACAATGACAACAGAAACCTAGGGAGGAACCTCCCCAATAGGAGAAACACAAACAGAGGAGGAGGCAGACCACCTCATGGCCCACCAGGCCCCCCTGGAGGTCCTCCCTCCAATTCGAGCTACCATCCAAGTGAATACGGGTCAGCCATGGCAGAAATGAACCAAGACCGAACCCGTGACAGCCAAAGGACTGACGGTAATCAAGGGAGACAATCCCAATACCTCAGGGGTTACACCCCAGGCAACAACCGATACACTGGATTCACCATGCAGTGATACAGCCAGCGTATTAGGGAGCAAGTGGGCGACGAGCCCGATGGGCCACTAGGCCCTGAAGTGAAGGCGATGAACCCGCCAAAACCAGGGAGGTATGGGGGCCAGGACAACATGGAGAAGTTCGACGATTGGCTCACCCAACTTCTCAAATATTTCAGGACCTTCAAGATCACTGGGTACGGACGTGACGGAGATCGTGTCCTGTACACGGGGCTGTACCTCCAAGGTATGGCCGCTGAGTGGTATGACCAGGAGGTCGACGCGCCGGAAAGGCGCACTGGCTACTGGTCCTTCAAGGACCTAATCTGTGGACTGTTCAAGCGATTCATCCACGAGGCTACTGCCCAACAGGCCACCATCAATTACGACCACACACGCTATTCCACCGAGAAGGGAGCGCTCACATTCTACAATGATTTGAAAAGGCAGGCACACCACATGGTTGAACCCCCTGATGAGTATTCATTCAGGAGGAAGTTCATTGGGGGTCTGCCCCTGTCTATTGTTAAGACGGTACGCGAGGGATAACGGCAGAACATTCCTCCATGGATGAGATCCTCGACAAGGTGAAGCGGATGGAAGGAGCACAAAAGGCCCTGAGTCTGATGACGAGGAATAATCCTCAGAGTGGAGGGACAATCTCCAAAGGATCCTTGAGCAATAATCACTCAGATACAAGTAAGAGCAGCAGCACCAATAATAGTGACCACCAACAGTATAAATTTGTGAGAAAGGGGAACCTGGTGTACAGGAGGCCCCTTGACAGAGATAGGAGCACCAGTGCTCAGGGAGGTAAGGATCAGGGGACCTGCCCTCAGAGGCAGGGTTCCCAGAATAGTGGAGCAACTGCAGGGGCAATCAACCCCAGTACAGTGCAGAAGTCAAGCAATGCTGCATTCCGCAAGGGAATCACTTGTTATAACTGCGGGAACGAGGAACATCTCACATCTGAGTGCTGGCACCCAAAGAGAGATAAGGGGAAGGCCCCCAAGCGTGACTGTACGCAGTGGACGTGTGTGAGGGCGAGGTTGACACCTCAAGGGATGAAGGAGTTGGGGGAGACCACCCCGCCATCGATTTCAACAAGGAGAAAGCGGGCGATGACGCGCAGGAAGCGCAAGAACACATTGAGATGGAGGCGGAACACCTCGACGCATATTCTACTATTGACGAGGAAGAGGACAATGATGAACTCGTCGGATTCCTTGGAGCGATGCACCCCATAGAGGAGTTCGAGGAACCCGATGGAGAACACATTGTCCAGTGTTGTTCCATGCAAGTGGAGCATGACAAGGGGACTGACCCCTCAGACGCCAGTGCTGAACTGAACCCGGCCCCATCGGAGGTCAAGGGAAATCCCCAATAAAGACCAGCAGAAGCCGACAGCGCTGCTGTGCAGGGAGTACATTCATGTTGGACTTGGAGGGCGCTGTGCATCTAAGTGAGGGAAGAGGTCAGAACAACCAACAACCAACACCCAATGACAACAAAAGCAAGTGGTGGTCTTCCTCTGCAGTTCTGGTATATGATCTCCACAGGGGGATGTGCTGCAAGCCTTCAGGTAAGGTGCAGGAGGGAAGGGAAGGGCTTCTGATGGGGAATAGATGCGACTGGGGATGGTATTGACTCCTCTTCAGCCTACCACAGTGGTTAGGAAGAGTCCTGGGATAGAGCAGTGATGATGGAACAGCAATAGGGGGTGTAACAGCAGTGATGGGACAACAGGGAAGC
>Ga0307518_10003567_pt1 | contig 11188 bp, 9 predicted proteins | sample 25_EM_MG_FD_203889 | JGI IMG/M metagenome (GOLD analysis project Ga0307518, IMG submission 203889) | Populus trichocarpa ectomycorrhiza microbial communities from riparian zone in the Pacific Northwest, United States - 25_EM | ecosystem: Host-associated > Plants > Roots > Unclassified | place... | reverse complement strand
TCGCTCGTGGTTCGCGGTGGTCCTGTGCTCACCTTCGACCCGGCGGGCACCGTCGTGCGGGCGATGGCCGTGCGAGGAGACCGGATCGTCGCCCTCGGTGACGTCGCGCTGGACCACATCGGCCCGGACACCGAGGTGATCGACCTCGCGGGGAGAACCGTTCTGCCCGGGATCAACGACTCCCACCTGCACGCGACCTGGCTCGGCGCGCGGTGGCCGGACACGCTCATCGGTGGCGCCGGATTCACCGGGGGAGAAGAGAAAACGGTGCGGACCGAGGCCGAACGGCGGGCCGCCATCCTGCGCGCGGGTGAGCTGTGCGCGTCATTGGGCATCACAAGCTACACCGAACCCGGTCTAGGGCCTGGCGAGACGGGCTGTTTCGGCGCCGAAGTGCTGGAGGAGTACGCGGCGCTGGCCGAGGAAGGCTTGCTGCGCGCGAGGGTGACCGCGCTGCGCTTGTTCGGCCTGCTCGACGGCGCCAGCTCGCTGGACGATTTCCGGCGAGGGCTGGCGACCCCGTCACCGGCCGCGAATCCGTTGTGGCTCACCGTGCCCGGCGTCAAGATCTTCGCCGACGGCATCCCGCCGATGCGCTCCGCGTGGACGCATCATTGCTACGCCGACGGTTCGCACGGCGCGCTCCTCGTCGACGGTGACGACGATCCGGGCCGCGCGGGCAACCTGGCCGCGATGATCCGGCTCGCCCATGAGGCCGGGATGACGGTAGCGGTGCACGCCACGGGGGATCGCAGTATCGAAGCCGCGCTCGGGTCGCTTCGCCGCGGCGATCACCTGGTGCACGGTGATCTGGTGACGCCGGATCAGCTGGCGCGGATGGCCTCGGCGGGTGTCGGCCTGACCACCCAGCCCGCGATCGCGGTGGCGATGCGGGGGATGCTGACGGACGCGCTCGGTGCCGAGGTCGGCGCCCGCGCCTGGCCGTTGGCGGAAATGCTCGCGTCGGGTGTCCCGCTGACGTTGAGCAGTGACGCGCCGGTGGTGACCCCCGATTGGCGGGTGCACATCGCCGCGGCGGCCGGGATGCTGGCCGCGTCCGAAGTGGACGCCGAGCTGATGGCCCGGTTGCTGCGCTGCTACACGGTCGCGGCCGCCGAGCAGGATGGTGCGGCGGACTGGAAAGGGTCGCTGACCGTCGGTCGCGTCGCGGACTTCTGCGTGCTGGCGGCGAATCCGCTCGAGGTCGCGTTCGCGGACCTGCCGGACGTCGGTGTGGAACTCACCGTGTCCGGCGGCCGCGTCGTGTACTCAGGTGAGCAGTTGCCCGCCGTCGACCTGGAGGCTCACCCCGGTGAGATGGCCGGCGTCGGCGGAGGCGAGGAACAGGACTGACGGCACCACGTCGGCGACGGAAGCGATGGTTCCCAAGGGAATCCTCGCTTCCCACGCCGCGCGGGCGGCGGTGTCGGAGGCGAATCCGGCGGTCATCGGCGTGAGCACCGGACCGGGGGCGACGGCGTTGACCCGGATGCCGTGCGGCGCCAGTTCGAGCGCGGCCGAGCGGGTGAGCGCCTCGACGGCGGCCTTGGTGGCCTCGTAGTGGCCGAGCCCCGGAGTCGGCTGCCGGGCGCCGATGGAGGTGATGTTGACGATGGCGCCGCGAGTGCCCGCCTCGACCATCCGCGCGCCGACCGCGCGGGTCATCAGGAAGGTGCCGCGGAAATTCACCCGCATGCACAGATCGAAGACGCCGATGTCCAGTCCCACCAACGGTCCTCCGCCGCCGGCGAGGCCGGCGTTGTTGACCAGGACCTCGACCGGGCCGAAGCGATCGGTGACGAGCGCCAGAGCCGCGTCGACCGATCCGGGGTCGGAGATGTCGAGTTCGACGTGCTCCGCGCCGAGTTCGGCGGCGAGGTCGTGGGCCGCCCGGACGTCGACGTCGGCGATGACCACCCGGTCGCCCGCGGACTGGAAGGCTTCGGCGACTCCGCGGCCGATGCCACTGGCGCCGCCGGTCACCACTACGAGTCTCTTGTTCATTCTACGATCGTAGACTAAAACTTGTTTCCGTTGCCAGCGAAAGGAAAACTCGTGGACGAGAAACGGAACGGGCTGGGCTTCGCCACCTCGGCGCTGAGCCTGGGATCCTGGAACACGTGGGACCGCATGGATTTCGGCGACGCGGTGCGCCTGATCCGGCACGCCGTCGATTCCGGGGTCACGCTGTTCGACGTGGCCTACTACAACATGGGGCCGCATTCGGAACAGTCGCGCACGGATCTCTTGTTCGGCGAGGCCGTCCGCGCCGCCGGAATCAAGCGTGACGAGTATCAGCTGTGCGGGAAACTCTGGCTTTGGGACTACCCGAACACCGGTTTCGCCGAGCAGCTCGACACGTCGTTCGACCGCGTCGGTGTCGACCGCGCGGAAGCCGTCGTCGTCGGCGACTACTTCGAACGGCCGGACATCCCGCGCATCGTCACCGAGGTGGCCGAACAGATCCGCCTCGGCCGCTTCGACGTCTGGGGCGTGAACAACTGGCGCGCCCCCGGATCTCGATCTCGCGCTGGAGTTCGCCGCGCGTGAAGGGCTTCCGGCGCCTCGTTTCGCTCAGCTGAAGTACAGCATCGCCCGTCGCTCGATGGCCGAAGGTTCCTTCTACGGCAAGCATTTCGAGACCGGGCGCTTGACGTTGCAGGCGTCGGACGTGTTCGAGGGCGGTGTGTTGCTCGGCAAGACTCCTGCGCGGAAGATCGGTGCGGATCCGGGCGGGATCCGGGACTCGATCCGTGACGCCGCTTCGCGGGTCGCCGCGGTGGCCGGGGACTTCGGGGTGAGCCCTTCGCAGCTGGCCCTCGCGTTCTGTCTCGCGTACGAGCCGGTGGCGAACGTGTTGTTCGGGGTGAGCCGGATGGCCCAGCTGGAGGACAACCTGGGCGCTGTCGCTCTGGCCGCTTCCCGCGGTGCCGAAGTGCGGTCGGCTCTGGCGGACCTTTGGCTGGACCGCTCGGTGCCCGCGGACGGAACGTTCTGATCTTGGGCTCGTGAGTGGTGAGGACGGTTAGAACCGTCCTTACCACTCACGAGGCCTACTGGAGGAAATCGAGGACGGTCGCCTTGAACTCCGCGCTCCGCAGGGCACCACCGTGATCCCCGGGCACCCGCACGAGATCGGCGCCCGGCACCAGCTCGACCAACGTGTCGATGCCCTGGCTCACCGGATCATCGACCCCCGCCACGAACCGGGTGGGAACCGAAACGGCCCCGGCAACCGGCGCGAAAGGCTCAGCGCGCAAGTCCTCGATACACCGCGCGAGCGCGGCGGGATTCCGGCCCGGAGTGGTGATCATCCGCGCGATCATCCCGGTCAGCGGATCCGACGGAACCTTGCCGCCGCCGGCGAAGGCCAGCGCTGCCGCCACATCGACGGCGCCGAACGGTTCGAACGGGCTCACCCCAGCGAGGACGAGCCGTCGCACCGGGGCCTGGGCGGGCAGTTCCCAAGCCAGTCGCGCGCCCAGCGAATACCCGACAACGTCCACTTCGGACAAGCCGTCGACCAGTCGGGTCAGTTCCCGGGTGATCGCGGCGGCACCCAACGAACCCGAGGGGGCCGCGCTGGAGCCGTGTGCGGGAAGGTCCGGTATCACCACCTCGCGGCCCGCGGCCGTGAGCGCGGCGGGCCATCCGGTGGTGATCCAGTCGGTGTGCCCATCGGAGGCGAATCCGTGCACCAACAGCACAGGCGGTCCCGAGACGGTTTCGGGAGCGAATCGGCGCACGGCCAAGGAAGTAGTGGCGGACAACGGGATCCTTTCTCAGCTGCCGGAGGGGCGGCGGGTGCGCAGGCGCTGCATCTCGCTCAGCGTCCGCGCGCGGGCGTCGACGGCGATCCGCAGCGACGATCCGATGAGGTTCAGCAGGAAGACGCACACCATGATCGTCACGCCGGGCGCGATCACCAGCCAGGGCGCCTGCACCAGGTACGACCGGCCTTCGGCGATCATGTTGCCCCAGGTCGGCGTCGGGGGAGCGATGCCGAGGCCGAGGAAGCTCATCGCCCCGTCGACCAGCATCGCCGCCGCGGACAGGATCACCACCTGCACCAGCGCGAGCGGCAGCACGTTCGGGAACACGTGCACGACGAGGATCTTCCACCGGCTCATCCCCGAGACCCGCGCCGCGCCGATGTAGGCCCGGCCGGCGATGCCGAGCACGCGGCTGCGGATGACGCGGGCGGTGAACGGCGTGAAGATCACCGTCAGCGCGATCAGCTCGGTCCAGATGCTCGCGCCGAGCGAGATCGCCAGCGCCATCGCGAGGATGATCGCCGGGAACGACATCCAGGCGTCCATCACCCGCATCAGCACCGCGTCGGCCGCCCGGAAGAACCCGCTGATCAGCCCGATCACCAGGCCGGTGAAGGCCGCGCACAGGGTGATCAGGGCGGACAGCCCGAGCGACGCCCGCCCGCCGGACACCAGGCGGGCGAGCACGTCACGGCCGAACGAGTCCGTGCCGAGGGGATGCGCGGCCGATGGTGGCAGCAGCCGGTTCACCGGGTCGGTCGCGCTGACGCTCGGCAGGAAGAACGGCAGGACGATCACGGCCAGGACGATCACCGCCAGCACCGCCGAGGTGATCACCAGCATCCGGTTGCGCCGGAACACCCGGGCCGCGCGGCCGGACGACGGCTTTTCGCGTACCGGCGACGTCTTTTCCGCGAGAGCGACGCTCACGAGACACGCACCTTCGGGTCGAGCAGCGCGTACGACAGGTCCACCAGCAGGTTGACCAGTACGAACAGCACCGCGACGAACAGCGTCACACCCTGGATCAGCGGGAAGTCGCGAGTGGACACCGCGCCCATCAGCAGATGGCCGAGTCCTGGCACGACGAAGATGGACTCGATGATCACGATCCCGCCGACCAGCATGGCGAAGTTGCTGCCCAGCTGGGTGATCAGCGGCATCAGCGCGTTCGGCAGGACATGCTTGGTCATCACCTGGCGCTCCGACAGCCCCTTGACTCGCGCGGTGCGCAGATACGCCAGCGGCAGCTCACCGAGCAGGCTTTCCCGCAGGGTGAGCACGAACAACGCGGTCTGCCCGATGACCAGCACGGTCAACGGCAGCACCAGCGCGGGCACCGCCGTCGCCGGATCGGTGAACAGGTTCTCGTAGCCACTGGAAGGGAACCAGCGCAGCGTCACCGAGAACACGAGCACGAGCATCAGCGAGATCCAGAAGTCCGGCATCGCCATGCCGAGCGCGGACAGCCGGTCCAGCGCCCGCGCCACCGGATTGCGCGGCGACACCGCCTGCCACGAGGTGATCGCGACCGAGAGGAAGAAGCTGATCACCGTTGACAGCACGGCCAGCGTCAGCGTCGGCAGGATGTGGTCGGCGACCACACCGAGCACCGGCGCGTGGTAAGTGATCGACGTCCCGAAGTCGCCGTGCAGCACGTTCCCGGCCCACGTGAGGTACTGCTCCCACAAAGGCCCGTTCAGTCCCATGCTCTCCCGCAGGGCGTCCACATCGGACGGTCGCGCGGTGGGGCCGAGGATGGCCTGTGCCGGGTCGCCGGGGATCAGCCGGATGACGAAGAACATCATCGTCCCGACGATCACCAGGATGATCACCAGATCGCGCAGCCTGCGCAGCAGCAGACCGGTCATGACGCCAGCCAGGTGTTCCAGAAGACGCGGTAGAAGTCGCCGTAGCCCTTGAGCTTGGGGGAGTAGGCCGCGTACAGCTTGGACTGGCTCAGCGTGATCACCGAAAGCTGCTTCCAGGTGAACGCCTGCAACTTGTCGACCACCGTCTTCGCCTGTTCAGGGGTGGTCGAGGCGTTGAACTCCGCCATGAGCCCGTCCAGCTCGGGCGAGGTCGAGCCGTTCAGCGTGCCCAGGGTGAGCGCGGGCATCTGCGCGGGTGACGTCAGCGCCGAGTCGAAGAACAGCGTGGTGATGTCCCAGCCGCCTGGCTCCTTGGTGAGCGTGCCGAGCATGGTCGCGAAGTCGAAGGTGTCGATCTTGGTGTTGATGCCGATCTTCGACAGGCTGTCCTGGATCAGCACGGCCCATTTGCCGAACTCCGGGTACGAGTTCGTGGTGACGATGCGGATCGTCGCGCCGGCGGTGATCCCCGCCGCGGCCAGCAGCTGCTTGGCCTTCTCCGGATCGTGCGCCTTGTAGACCTCTTCGCCCGCGGTGGAATAGAACTGTTTGTTGTCCGGCGAGGCGAAGGCGCCCGTCTCGACGGTGAGGTCCTTGCTGCCGCCGGTGGCCGCGTTGATCGCGGGCTTGTCCAGCAGCAGGTTCAGCGCCTCGCGGGCACGCGGGTCGGCGAACTTCGAACCGGTGTTGAAGTTCGGGATCACCACGTTGTCGTTGCCGCCGGGCAGGTTGTGCACGACCACGGCCGGGTTGTTGCGCAGCGGCTCGTACTGGTCGTTCGTGGGCATGATGTGGTCCCACTGCCCGGTCTGCAGGCCGTTGATCAGCGCGTCCTGGTCGGAGACCACCTTGTAGGTCACGGTGTCCAGGTACGCGTGCTTGGCGCCCGCCTGCCCGCCCCAGTCCTCTTCGGACCGTGACTTGTAGCCGGTGTACCGCTCCAGCACCAGTTCACGGCCGATGTCCCAGCTCTTCAGCTTGTATGGACCGGTCCCGATCGCCTTGTCCTGGGCGAATCCGGTCGGCGCGACACCGGTGAGGTTCTTCGCCTCGTAGATCTCCGTGCCCGCGCCGGCGAGTTCGTTGATCAGCGGGTACCGCGGCTGCTTCAGCTTGATGGTGACCGTCGCCGGATCGGACGGCGTGATCGCCTCGATGTCCGGCGTGACCAGCTGACCGGTGCGGTGCAGTTGCTGCCACCGCTTCAGGCTCGCGACGACGTCCTCGGACGTCAGCGGGTTGCCGTCGTGGAAGGTGACGCCCTGGCGCAGTTTGAAGGTGTAGGTGAGCCTGTCCGGGCTGGTGGTGTAGTCCTCGACCAGCATGGGCCGGGCGGTGAAACCGCGGTCCACTTCGAACAGCTTCTCGTACATCATGTTGCCGATATGCGCGGTCACCTGGCCGGGATTCGCGACCATGTCGAGGGACTGCGGATCGGTGGGCACTGCCACGTTGAGGTTGCCGCCGGGCTTCGGGGGCCCGTCGGCGGCGCCACCGCCCGCCTGCCCTCCCATGCACGAGCCGATCAGCAGGACGGTCGCCAGGCCGAGGGCGGCCGAGGTCAAGGTTCGTCTCATGGGTTCCGCACTCCGATTTCGGGATTCGCCGCGAGGAGACGGCGGGTGTAGTCGTGCCGGGCGTGGAGCCGGATCTCGTCCGGTCCGCCGATCTCGATCAGTTCGCCTCGGTACATCACGCCGACCCGGTCGGCGACCGACAGCACCAGGCTGAGGTTGTGCGTGATGAACAGGAAGCTGAGCGCGCGGGTGCGCCGCAGGTCGAGCAACAGGTTCATCACCTGGCCCTGCACCGACACGTCGAGCGCGGAGGTCGGCTCGTCGGCGACGATGAGGTCCGGTTCGGCCGCGATCGCGCGGGCGATCGAGACGCGCTGCCGTTGTCCGCCGGACAACTGAGAGGGCAGTTTCTTCGCGGTGTCGGAGGGAAGCCCGACCTCGTCGATCAGTTCGGTGACGCGGCGGTCGAGTTCCGCGCCCCGGAGTCCGGTGAGCTCCCGCAGCGGCTCGGCGATGATCCTGGCGGCGGTGTGCCGGGGATCGAGCGAGCTCTGCGGGTCCTGGAAGATGAGCTGCGCGCGGCGGCGGAACGCGCGCTCGTCTCCTTCGAGCCCGGACGGCGTGCACCGGTGCTCACCGAAGGAGATGGTGCCCTCGGTCGGGGTTTCCAGCGCGCTCACCAGGCGGCCGAGCGTGGTCTTGCCCGAACCGGATTCCCCGACCAGGCCGAAGAACTCGCCCGGTGCGATCTCCAGCGAGACGTCCTTGACCGCGTGCACCTCGGGCTCGCGGCTCAGCGAGAACCGGCCGCGCCGTCCGTACACTTTGGACACCGAGTCGATGACGAGCGCGGTGCCCTCGTCCGGCTCCCGGGTCCTCGGACGGCTCAAGGACCTGGTCTCGGTCGCGACCGCCGATCCGCCGTTCATCGCGGCTTCGAGCAGCGCCTCGGAGATGGTGGGGAAGCCGTCGCGCCTGCTCACCCCGAGCTGTGGGACGCAGTCGAGCAACGCCTTGGTGTAGGGATGCTTCGGCGCGTGCAGAATGTCCTCTGTGGACCCGAGTTCGACCAGTTCGCCTCGGTACATCACCGCGATCCGGTCCGCGACCTGCGCGGCCACGCCCATGTCGTGCGTGATGAAGACGCAGGCGGTGCCGTGGTCGCGGCGGACGCGGTCGAACAGGGTGAGGATCTCCGCCTGCGTGGTCACGTCCAGCGCCGTGGTCGGCTCGTCGGCGATCAGCAGGCTCGGGTCGGCCATCAGGGCGAGCGCGATCATCACGCGCTGCTGCATCCCGCCCGACATCTGGTGCGGGTACAGGGAAAGCACGCGGTCGGTGTCGGTGAGGCCGACCTCCTTCAGCAGGCCTCGGGCCTTCGTCTCGGCCTCACGGTGCAACGGCGTTCCCTTGCGCGCGGCTTGACGCGGCAGGGAACCGGGCTTCCGATAGGCCTCGATCAGCTGCTTGCCGACCCGCTGGCTGGGGTTGAGCGAATCCAGTGCCTCCTGGAAGATCATGCCGATCCGCGGGCCGCGGTACGCGCGCATCTCGTCGGCGGACAGCCGCGTGAGATCCACGCCGTCGACGCTGATCTCGCCGCGGGTGAACACCGGCGCGACGAACTCCAGCAACCGGATGATCGACAAGGCCGTCACCGTTTTACCGCTGCCGGATTCGCCGACCACGCAGAGTGTCCGGCCTTGGTCGAGGTCGAACGAAAGTTCGCGCACCAGTTCGCGTTCGGTTTCGTCGGCGATGACGCCGACGGTGAGTTCTCGTAATTCGAGCAGGGTCATGAATCCCCTTTCCCGAGCCCGCCCGGAGCGGACCGCACTGCCGGGGAACGGACCTCCGGCGGGGGTAGTTCTACGCATGTTGACACTGGGGGAGTGCGCTGTCAATGGGTATATTCTACGAATGTAGGAAGTTGATATCCGGCGGGTTTTTCCTGGTGGTGGGCGAAAACTTGCACTGGATTCTTTTGTCTACGTCTGTAGACTCTCGGCGGAAACGAGCTAAGGAGGGCACCCGTGAGCGGGTCGACCAAGACTGCCGGTCCCGAGCGGATCGTGGACATCGCCGTGGGCTACATGGCGGCCAAGCAACTCTTCGCGGCGAGCCGGATCGGCCTGTTCACCGCGCTCGCCGCCGGGCCGCTGACGGCCGCGGAACTGGCGGAGAAGACCGGCAAACCGGAGAAGATCACCCGCATCCTCGGTGACGCCATGTCATCACTCGGTCTGCTGTCCCGTGTGGACGGACGCTACGCCTTGGCCGCCGACGCCGCGGAGTACCTCGGCGGCGGAGACCTCGATCTGGCGCCGTTCCTCACGTTCCTGGACTCGATCAGCTACCCGCATTGGCTGCAGTTCGGCCACACGGCCGACAGCGGCGAGCCGGGCAAGCTGGAGATGGACGACACGCGCTGGGGCACGTTCATGGCCGGTGTCATGACGTATAACGCCCTGCACGCCAAGATGCTGGCCGGTGCCTACGATTTCGGCCCCCACCGGAAGGCGCTGGACCTCGGCGGTCTCTCCAGCGCGTTCGCCGTCGAAGCCATGAAGGCCAACGACGAACTGCACACCACGTTCGTCTTCGACCCGGGCTTCACGGAGTCGGTCACGACCGCGGCGGCCGAGGCCGGGCTCGCCGACCGTGCGACGGTCATCGGCGCGGAGACGCCCACCGCGCGCCCCGAGGGCGAGTTCGACCTGGTGATGGTCAACCACGTCGTCCACCGTTTCGACGCGAAGCAGAACGCCGAGATCCTGCGTAACGCCCGCGCCGCCGCCGCGCCGGGGGCGACGTTGCTGTTGCTCGACTTCTTCCTCGACGACGACGCCGTCCAGCGCCCGATCGACGCGCTGCACGCGGGGGAGTACCTGGTGATCGACGGGACGGTCGTCTACCCGGAGGCCGAAGTCCGTGGCTGGCTGGACGCGGCGGGCTGGCGGGTCACCGGCAGGCTCGCGCTGCCGGGCAGCCCGCGGGTGCTCGTCGCGGAAGCGGTGTGACCGTGACCCTCGATCCCGCGGTCAAGGAACTGCTGGCCCGCAGCGCTCCGGAGGAGGCGCCGACCGGGCCCATGACGGCTCCCGAGTTGCGAGCCGCCTTCGCCGCTTCGTGGCGACGTCCCGATTCGGTCGAAGAGGTCGCTTCGGTGCGCGACCATGTCCTGCCTTCCGGGGTGCGGGTGCGGATCTATCAGCCGGAGGCCACGGCGCCGGTGCCCGCGTTCGTCTGGATCCACGGCGGTGGCTGGACGATCGGTTCGATCGACGAGAACGAGGTCGCGTCGCGGGCGGTGTGCAACGCGGCCGGGGTCGCCGTCGTGGCGGTCGACTACCGGCTCGCGCCCGAGCACCCGTACCCGGCGGCTCCGGACGACTGCTACGCCGTCGTCGAGTGGCTCGCCGCGGGGGGTGCCGGTCCCTCGGTGGACGGGGCGCGGATCGCGATCGGGGGTGAAAGCGCCGGTGGCAACCTGTCGACGGTCGTGTCGATGATGTCCCGCGACCGGGGCGGCCCGTCGGTGGCCGCGCAGGTGCTGATCTGCCCGGTCTTCGGGCACCCGGACGACGGTTTCCGGTCCTATGTGGACTTCGCCGAGGGCTTCGGCATGACCGCTGGGGCGATGCGGTTCTTCTTCGAGCAGTACGTGTCGGATCCGGCGCACCTGAACGATCCGTACCTGCTGCCGCTACGGGCGACCGACCTGACCGGGCTCCCGCCGGCGCTGGTGCTCACGGCCGAGTACGACGTCCTGCGGGACGAAGGGGAGGAGTTCGCGCGGCGCCTGACCGATGCCGGGACCCAGGTGGAGATGACGCGGTATTCGGGCCAGATCCACGGGTTCTACGGGCTCTACACGGATCTTCCCGCTTCGCCGCGCTCGCACCGGCACGTAGCGAGCTTCCTGACCCGGATCTTCGACCCACCGCGTTTAGTCCTCTGAATGCGGTGGTTGGTCCCCAGTTCGGTCCGTGAAGGCCTCCTTGAGGGACCCAGAGTCCCTCAAGGA
>Ga0307518_10003566_pt1 | contig 11188 bp, 17 predicted proteins | sample 25_EM_MG_FD_203889 | JGI IMG/M metagenome (GOLD analysis project Ga0307518, IMG submission 203889) | Populus trichocarpa ectomycorrhiza microbial communities from riparian zone in the Pacific Northwest, United States - 25_EM | ecosystem: Host-associated > Plants > Roots > Unclassified | place... | reverse complement strand
GTACAGAGGCCCTTCTATTGACTCCCGTCCGCAGGCTAGCCGCATTGCAGCACTTACTACCGTCCTTTTGCCGAAATGCTGCGGCAAGCCCCCTGCAATCCTTGGCCTGAATGTAGCGGCTACCCTGTGGCATATAGTCCTCTGGCCGCATGCCGCAGCTCCCTTGCCGCATTAGGTCCTATTGCCACAGGCCATATCCTGATCTAGTGTACTAGTGTGTCAGCCCACCAATATTACTTGGTGACAACCTTTCCATGAGCCACCAATATGGCATGGTGAAACACCTTACCATTAGCCCACTCGTATGACATGGGGATGCACCATGGCTGGGCCCTATCTCAGCTGGTCATGTAGCACGGCCGATTGTCAGCTTCGTCTGTCCGTGTATGGGACAATGCAGGTGCATTATGTGGTTAGTCGGCAACGAAGAGTATGCTACAGACCCCTCACCTTTGAAGGACCATTTCCATTCTCCCGCACGAGGTTGAAAGCCTTGAGCTTGCCAAAGCTCTTGAGCAGTTCTTGTACCTGCTCTTCGTTGAGGTAAGCTGGTAAACCTCCAACAAATACTTTGTTGATTGAGTCTGGAACATTGGTGGAAACAACACCAGGGACGTGGACGCTGACTGGAATCATCTCAGGACCGCCGTAATCTTTTGGTCTACAAATTTTCAATGGACCGTTGATGAAGATGATGCCATCAAACACCATGGCTGCTGTTGTGTCTTTGGTGCTTCGAAACTAGATGAAGTTATGTAAGTGTCACTGGATTGAGCCATATCGCAGTGTCACCAACCTCAACGAACGCATAATTTTTCTCATAGTTGCACTGAACCGCGAGGACGGGTTTTCCTGGACCACCTGTGCCAATACTCATTTCGATCATCTTGCTGTTGAAGAAGTCGGCCAGGTTCTGCTCGTTGACGTCGGATGTGATGCTGCCAATGTACAGGCGCCAGGACTGCCTGGACAAATTAGGGTTGCTGCCTACGCCCATTCCGAATGTCTGGACAGGAATTGGAGGCGGGAGACCTGGAATACCAAGAATCGGCAGAACCTGAGTACGGTTAGCACCAGGGAGATTGAAGAGACCTGTAGATTAATAGTCAGATGAGTTCCACACATGACAACGCTCTCCTACCAGTTTGTTTCGCTTGCATGGCGGAATACTGCTCATACCCTGGTGCATGGACATCCCATCCAGAGGCCTTGCGTCTGCACTGTGACAGGGGAACACTCCCTTCGGGAGTCAGCGACCTCCTCTCTGGCATAGCGCCACCGCCAGCATCTTTCCGTGCTCGACCGCCTCTGCCCCCACCCCGCCCCTATGAGCAGGCGAGCCCTCTTCACGCCCTCGATGGTGACCACGCTCATCATCGCGCCTGAACTCGCGGCACCTATCATCGTCCCGCCTATGTTCCTCGTGCTGTTCCCTCTCCACGTGCGGCGGCCCACCACCACCGCCACCGGCGCCACCATAGTCTCTGCACCTATCGTCCCTGTCGCGACGAGTACTGCTCCCTCTCTCTTTCACCATGGCGCTCCTGCTCCCTATCCCTGTGCCCATGCAGCTCCCGCTGCTCCCTCTCCCTATGCTCCCTCTCCCTGTCCCACTCTCCACAATGTCCATCTCTATGGCCGTACTCACGTTCCCAATCACGATGTCCGCTGCCACCGCCGCCGTCTTCGTGCCTGCTCCTTCGTTCACGGTCGTCGTTGCAGTGTCCTCGTTCTAGAAAAGAAAAAGAAAAAGGGAAACAAAACCAAAAAGTTCTCGTGAGCAAATCTGCAGTGCTGCTGCTGACGGGAAGGGACAGATGGATTCAGCAGGAGATGCGGGTGGGGTGGAGATGAGACTATGGGCCCTCGATGCTCAATAGGCTAGCTAGCTATATGGAAAAAAGGGACACATGCACACGCACACGCACACACATACACATGCATGTGCAATGAAAGAGGGGAGGGGGAGAGAGGAATGCACCGATGAGCGTTGTCATTGTCACTGCACAAAATAAAGGGAGAAGGAGGGGAGGGGGGAAAGAGGACAGGAAAAAGAGAAAAAAAAGTCAAGTACCTCCATCGCCTCTTTTTGAATACGAGCCGGCTTTGACTGCCAAAGTGAAAAAAAAAGCCTGCATATAGTATCTGCACAAAAAGGATCATGTTTCGACTTACCTCCTGCGTCTGCCATCATCTTTGGAGCCTGAGTGAGGGTGTGTGTTTACTTGTCAAGGTGATGATGATGAGCGAGAGAAAGAAAAAAGGGAAGTGCTGACTCATCCTCTCAGTAGCCCCCCCGACACTGCCGCACAGCTTCCCAGTGAGACTTGTTCGCTCACAGTCATCTCCTAGCACACCTCTGCCATGTCCACCAACTTACCCTACGCTGCGGATGCTCAAGTCTCGCTATCCTACGACTAACTTGAGGTGCGTGTACTGTTGATCCCGTTTATTTGCATCATTCAGCACTCAGCCGCTATCACCCTTGCAGGTCCTCCGATTGCAATACCAACTCGCCCAGTCACACATCACGACAGTCCAGACCATGTTCAACTACGCACAGGGCCTCGTGAAAGCCCTGTCCGCGAGCACCAGGTGGAGGAAATCGGACAGGGGCACATGGCAATGACCAGGAAAGGAAACACACAGAGTGGAATTTCAAATCCCCTCCCACTCACATTGGTACTGCATCCTCCAGCCTCTCGTTCACTGACCTTGCTCGCCAACTCAGGTATGTGGCTCCGGTCACGTTCAATGTTGGGTTTGACATCGCTGACATTGAGGTAGAGCTTGACGTGCATGGTTGACCACCACGTCGTATAATTCGTGGACAGGCAGATGGAGTGGTCGCCTGCCTTGTGCGTAAAAGTGAAGCGACCGTCAAGAGGGCCACGTGTTTTCACGACGTATGTTCGCTTTCCATCTCCTGTGATGGCAGAGAAGAGACAGGTCACCTTGGGACTTGCACTGGACGGTATCACACAAGTATACATCGACCTCGCAATAATGACAAGTGCTGGCTCAACGAAGAGGTTTAAGTCCTTGTGTCCGACCCCTTTACTGCCTACTTCAAATTTGCAAACGATCCTGTGGGTGTGTTTCCTGGCGCTGAGTATATGCGAAGGAAGAACAGAAAAGCATTTGAGGTGGGGCGGATTGCAGGGTGGGCAGCAAGGAGTGGGTACAAGCATCCGGTGATTGTGAATGAGGACATGAAAAAGCTGAGTGAGTGTTCTCCACGCTGCACATGTACTTGCATATATTGACAGAACACTACCTCAGATGTGTCATTACACCGCGGACCAATGGCATATTTCTCGCTCACATCTGTGGAGCTTACAAAATTAATATATGTTGGTTTTTTTTTCCAATCCTCGTTCCATAACACCTTCTAACTGCTACATAGGGCCACACTTGCACAACTCCGCACAACCCTGACCTTGTCCTCAACAACCTCGTAACAAGCCTTGGCCATGCTGTCTGGAGGATGTTCCCACCATTCTTCCCACCTCTTCCTGAATTCCATGGACGATGGGTTGTGACACTGCACAAGCAGCGTGATTTCTTGTTTTTCTGACGTCATAGGTAGGTGTCTTGTTATGGGATCAAATGTGGAGCCTACAAAACCATTTCATCAGATCCATTTTTCAATCGCCCGAAAAAGTAGATCTACAGGAGATTGAACCACACTTTACACGCTGCTGGAAGTAGGCGACTTTGGCGCATCTCCAGAAGCATTGAAAATCACAACGGGCACTACGGAAGAGCCTGCACCTCCACCAGAAGATATCTCAGACCATGGTGATAATGCAGGTGAGGAAGATCAAATGAGCGAAAGGGCCACGACGGAACCAGTACCCTTGGCAAAAATAAGCCCCTCCGAATGATAATTCTGGCGCTGGAAGGTATGTTGTGTTGTGCCTCACGAATCTTGTGCTGATATGCTGTTAGCCCGAACTGTCAAACCTCCAACAATTGTAGTCGTATGTGAGACCTTGAATGCTAGAATAGAGATCAATTTGTCATTGAACAGAAACAACATACAACGATACCTAGAATAGAGAAGCACGACGTTAGGGAAAAGAAAGGGAAAGAGGAGTCAATGGATACATATGACAAATATGTATTTGATATTAACTACACAGCATGCACGGACCCGAGAAAACGGAAACTCATAACATTACCCCCTTCTCAAGAATCGCGTCCCGCGATTCAAGGTTGTTGTTCCAGTGTGTCAAACCATTCTTCTTTTTCTTGGCTATCGTTATGTTGACATTCGTCACGTTCAAATGTGCCATTTTCCCAATTGAACAGATGATGAGGCATTGGGTTTGGGGCTGTGAAGTTTTCAAGATGATGGAAATGAAGCTTTATGGTAGGCATAGGATGAGGGGAGGCGGGGTGAAGACGGTGGAAATCTGCAACAGCCTCTTTTGCATGACTGAGCTCGGCGGTCGTTTTCCATTCTCGTTCCTCACGAGGAAAACCCTTCCACTGAACAAGGTATTCAAGACGACCCTGCCGTAGACGGGAATCCAAGACCTCTTCAATCTCTTGCTCTTCTACTCCAGCAATGAGGTCTGGAGGTGGTGGCAGAGGACGAACCTGCAAAGGAAATTGGGGTGGAGAATATGGAGTGAGGACACATTCATTGAAGATTGGATAGACAGATTTCCAAGTCATAGGTAGTTGGAGTTTGTAGGCCGACTCGCCATGTTTGCTAAGAATGACAAAAGGACCATAACGTTTGTCGTCGAGTTTCTTAGTCGGACGGTCGGATTTGATATGGGTTGCCTCCAACCAGACTCGGTCGCCAATTTTATAGTCTTTCGATGGGGAACGTCGACGGTCGTGTGCCCTTTTCATGTCTGATGCTGCCTTTCGTAAAGCTGCCTCAGCTTCTGAACGTACCCCTTGCATCCAATCCACAAATTCCTTGGCTGCCTCAACTCGTCCCTCACGATGTGGACTTTTCCCCTTCCAGGGGTGGAATCCATAATTGAGGTAAAATGGAGAGTGGTGGGTAGATGACTGAGCTTTGTCGTTATATGCAAACTCAGCTAAAGAGACCCACTCAGCCCAATCATTCTGATGGTAGTTGGTAAAGACACGGAGATAGTGCTCTACCTCTTGATTGAGCCGCTCTGTTTGACCATCTGTCTGGGGATGATAAGCTGTGCTTGGATTACCAGTAATCCCAAGAAGGGAATAAAGCTCCTTCATGAATGCGGAGACAAAGTTAGGCCCTCGATCGCTGATGATCTTATGAGGTAATCCATGATTGCAAAAGACGCGGTCTCAGAGAACGCGGGCAACACCTGACGAGGTTATTTCCAGGTGGGAAGGGATTACCTTAATCATCTTTGAAAAGCGATCAACAATGACAAGGATGGCATTTTGGCCAGCAGATTCTGGGAGGGGACCTATTAGATCGAGGGAGATAACCTCCCAAGGACGTGTCAGGATGTCGTGAGGATGTAAAGGTGCTGCCAAAGGGGTATGGCGAGGTTTGGTGCATTGACAAACCTCGCATCCTTTGACATACCTTCGGACATCACACATGACACTAGGCCACCAGTAATTTCATGTGATAAGTTCATGAGTTCGGTACTGACCCGGATGGCCTGCGAGAGGAGAATCATGGTGTTCTCGGATGACGCTTTCTCGTAAATGTCGATCTATTGGCACACATAGACCCTTCCCTTCCAAGTCACAACCCCGTCTTCCTCTGCCTAGTCGGGCTCATTGGATGCAAGACTGTGTTGAACTATTCACTCTCGATTGGCGGAACATTGGCAAATACGATCGAGAAATGAACAATCCTCCAATGAGAGCTCGAGCCGACGGAAAACTTCAGGTTGTAAAATGGTGATATCTTCATTAACATTCTCCCCCTTCTCATGGCCAGGGCAACGGGAAAGGATGTCAGTGTTCAGGTGGGCACGGCCAGGGCAATGATGAAGGGTAAAATGGTAACTAGCAAGTTCAGTGACCCAACGGGCTTGGCGACGATTGAGTTTCTGGGGTTTATGGAAATATTCGAGGTTCTGGTGGTCAGTCCAGATTTCAAATGGGGTTGTCGCTCCCATGAGAAGACGACGCCATTCTGCAAGGGCAGTCATGATCGCGAGAAGCTCACGATCATAAATCTGGTAATTCCGTTCCGTAGGTGAGAGGGATTTTGATAGGAATGCAAGAGGTCGCCAAATGCCAGAGTGACACTGTGAAAGAACAGCACTGAGTGCATGACCTGAGCTATCCGCTTCAAGACAATAGGGGTCATCGTCAGTAGGGATGGCGAGGACAGGGGCAGTTGTGACTTGAGCTTTAAGTTGGTCGAAGGCCGACTGTTGTTCGGGAGTCCACAACCAATCTGTTTTGCCAGTGAGGATAGATAAAGGTTTGGCAATGGTTGCGAAATCCCGAATAAGACGACAATAGAAATTGACGAAACCTAAAAATGATTGAAGGTCGTGTTTACAGGTAGGTGTTGGCCAGTCAAGGATCCCACGGGTTTTAATAGGATCCATACAAACTTGATTTTGTGAAATGATGAGACCCAGATACTCAATCTCAGTCTGCACAAAGTCACATTTCTCGGGCTTGAGGTAAAGTTTATGTTGCCGTAAGGTGAGAAGTACTTGACGAACAACTTGATGATGTTCTTCCAAGGTTTCAGTGAAGATTAAGATATCGTCAAGATAGATTAACACCTTTCCAGCGAAGATCAGGTCACGGAAGACATCATTCATCATATTTTGAAAGGTAGCGGGAGAGTTGGTGAGACCAAAGAACATGACCAGTGGTTCGAAGAGGCCTCGATTAGTGTGGAATGCTGCCTTCCATTCATCTCCCTCTTTAATGCGAACATTGTTGTATCCCCAGCGAACATCAAGTTTAGTGAAATATTTAGCTCCTTTGAGTTTATTTATGAGTTCAGAAATAAGGGGAAGAGGATACCGATTCTTCAAAGTGATTGCATTTAGCTGGCGATAGTCTTGTATGGGACGAAGCCTGCCATCTTTCTTCTTAACAAAGAAGAATGGAGAAGCAAAGGGTGATTTTGAAGGGCAAATACGACCTGATCGCAGGTTTCCTCAAGGAAAGAGTCGAGTTCTCGTTGCTCTTCCAGGGAGAGATTATAGATTTTACAGTCAATGGTATGACTTCCAGGGGTGAGCTCAACAGCATGATCCCAGGGACAACACTCCAGAAGGGAATCAAATGATTCCTTACTAAAAATGTTGGCGAAGTCATGGTAGCAGGAAGGGACCTGTTCTTCAAAAGACTTAACCCCTTTTTCTTTTAATGCATCCTCTGCTAGCTGTTGAGCCATAGTTGTATGGGCTCGTACATGATGTTCATCTGCCATTCGATACCCATAAAAGTCAAAGGCAAAAATACGGTCACCTTCCACAACCTCTCCTGTTGGGAAACCTTCAACATCCTGGGCCGGTTCCTCTTCATCTTCTGGCTCTGATGGAAGATGAAGTTGACGACATTGGACAGGACAACAATTAAATTTGAGTGAACCTGACTGCCAGTCAATGGAGGGATTATGATGACGTAGCCACTCGTGACCTAGGAAGAGATCACTTTTCCCAAGATTCGTGACTCCAAGGGTTATCCGCTCTGAGTGTTTACCAATAACCATTCGAAGGGTGATGGTATGAGTGATCAAACCCCCATTGTTCAAGGTACCATCTGCATTATAAACAGGAATTGGACGAGGGAGAGGTTGAGCATTTAAGCCTTTGGCATTTACAAACCCAGAGTCAATAGAAGACCCCGTGCATCCACTATCTACAAGGCCTCGTAAGAAGAATTGACGTTGATCATCGAGAGTGGTCAATTCCATCCCAACAGTGAGGGAGTTACCACTTCCTCAAACGAACTGTCGGGGTCCTTGCATCTCGTGGATGGCATCAGAGGCCTCTTCTACAGTCAACTGATTCAACTGTGATAGAACTTCTGGCGTGGCCTCTGGTTGACGTTGAGTATGGACGAGGAGGTGTAATAAAATAACGGCCTGTACAGGTGACTGGTCTCGAAGACGTTGGGCATACCACAATGGTGTCCAAGGAGTAGCTCTCTTGTTGGGCAAAGAATTAGGAGGATAGGATTGTTGCACTGTTTTCGGTCTGTCTTCACTAGTGGAGGGCGAAGGAATATGATCATTGTTTTGAATTACAGTACTAGTCGAGTTGACATTTTGGAAATGAACCGACCTAGACATCGGAGAGGTCGCGCATCGTTCCGACGTCTTTAAAAACCCTGTTGAACCTCCTGTCGTTCTTCTTCATCCAACTCTGCAACCATTCGCCTAATTCGTTGGACACGAGGAGCTCGAGGATGAGGACAATTAACTGAAAAGTGACCAGCCTCTCCACAGTTATAACACGCTCAGGACCAATTTCCTTTGGCTCATCCCACGTCCATTGGTTGTCCCTGGCCAGCATAAGTAACCCCAGTTGTATCGTGCTGGTTGCTAGCAGTTGCGCTCGATGGGGTAGTAGTAATGGGAGGCTCTGCACGGAAGGGTTGCAATGCGGTAGGGATGTAACGGGTGACAGGGGCAGGAATGTTAGGGCGAGAATGAGTGGGAGCTGCAGGCACCTTTCCTCCATTGCGCTCCTCAAGCACTTTTCCAACTTCTTTCAAAGCCTTATAGAACACATTGAAGTCCCGAGTTCAATGGAGACGATATGTATCCACTGTAGCATAGACAATTGTCTGGTTAGCGTTCGTCTTCAACAGATCAATCAGATGGTCGGCCTCGGGAGTATCTTTCGTTATAGTTCCGTATCCAGCCTCAGCCATAATCTAGGACCAGATAATAAGGAACTGGCTAGTGAGGGTGGAACCTTGTGTAAGCTGGCGGAGTCAGGCCTGAGCATCGCCAGTTATATTGATAGGGGCATAAGCATCCTTGAGCGCATAGACGAAGCCCCTCCATGAGAATTTCGTTGTGTCCTGTAAGCTCTTGTTCAACTCCTTCATACACCATGCACCTGCCCATGCGGCAGCTGGACCTTCATCCATAAATTGGCAAGTGACGAGAACTCTCTTCCTGTCATCCGCCGCTTCGTTGAAAGCCCAAAACATCTCAACATGTTGAAACCATTCTGTAAATTTCTCCTTGTCCCCATTGAAGGATTTAGGTTTTGGCATTTTTAGGGTGGCTGGAGCCATGACACTCGATGTTGGGTTACTCATCGTGATTGACGAGTATCAGCCACGGATTTGCAAGACAAATGTCGTGCTAATGTCAAACCTCCAACAATCGTAGTCGTACGTGAGACCTTGAATGCTAGAATAGAGATCAATTCGTCATTGAACGGAAACAACATACAACGATACCTAGAATAGGTGAACGTCGTGTAGGTTTGTTGCAACGTCTACGATAACTACCGCTTTTGTGTATTGCATCGTTCACAGTAATCCGTTGACTGTGTGATCTTGCAGCATCCCATTGCACCCCTTTCTGCCTGCGCCTACCCTACATCTTGCAACACTTCCTCCCCTGTTGCAATGCCTGTGTCACCCTCTTGCAACATCTCGCAGTCTTGCATTGTTCACGGGAGTGACATTGCAACGTCCCATTGTAGCCTTCCTGCCTGCGCCTACCATACGTCTTGCAATACTTGATGCTTCCTCCCCTGTTGCAACGCCTGTGTCGCCCTCTTGCAACATCTCGCAGTCTTGCATCGAGTTCATGGTAGTGAAGCCTTCCTGCCTGCACCTAGCCTACGTCTTGCAACACTTCCTCCCCTGTTGCAACGCCTGTGTCACCCTGTTGCAACACCTCATAGTCTCGCATCGCTCACGGTAATGCCTATGTCTTGCATCACGGTAATCCATTGACCGTGTGATCTTGCAACGTCCCATTGCACCCTTTCTGCCTGCGCCTAGCCTACGTCTTGCAACACCTATCCCGCCCTCTTGAAACATCATTCCAACACTTTCCCCGCCCACCTGTCTGCCCCCTACCTCTTGCAACACCTCAGCTCATTGTAACACCTCCGTCGCCCATTGCAATACCTATCTCACCCATGTCGCCCGTCGTAATGCCTCCGATTTTTGCAACACTTTCTCACCTGTTTGCAACCTGCTCCCCAATGCGGAGTCTCACCCCTATGAAGGCACAGTCCTTGTCATCAAATAAACTTGCGGTGCATGCAGGAGATCGTAGTCTATGTCTTGGATAGCATATGCAGTATGCTTGTGGGTAGTAGAAGTGGGATACACGTATACATGCACATCGGTTGAAGTAACTGCGGTTACTGTAAGATCTCCGCTGCATTGCGATGTGCAAGGGTGTAGTGCAACAGTCAAACAAGATGATGATTAGTATGTTCTGATTCCCAGACCAGGGAATAAATCTCCAATAGATCTCCAATACCCACTGACGAACATAAGATTTAGAGATTGTGCTTGTATTGTCCCTCTGATATGACATCAAAGGTGATAAAGTGATATGTTCTACCAAATAGTACCATGGGATTGACCGCATGAATATGAGTTCGGTTAGTATTTCAGGTTCTGACAGTCAGCGCACTGGCCCTATATAGTGTAGATACCTCACATGGCTCCGTTTTCAGATCACAAAATGTAGCTAGCTAGACAGACTGCTACTACACACAAGTCTTCACTAAGCAAAAAAGCATGTGGTTCACGGTCACAAGGGTATCATGACATGTAACAGCTGGACACAGTACAGAAACTATAATAGCGAAGATACACTACGATTGTTAGCAACGCCCAGAATGTGCTCTGTGTCCCTCCACATGTCGGCAAAGGACCTTCCAATGCGATGCCGAAGTTCTGCCTGGCGCTCAGCGTACGCATGGCGCCCTTTGAAAAGTGTTTGATCGGTTATCATGATACTAGCACGGTCTGCCCACCAATTCGCGTGCCACTCAAGAAAACGTAGTGTACGCTGCTTTTCTTCGAACAGTAGCCGAACCTCTTCTTCCCAATGGTATGCGTGTTGTCCCACACCAAACAGGTTTGGTACAGTGAACATGGAAGATAACGTCAATATCAAACGATCCTGGTGCAAAGGATGAGCACGACGGAGCCTCATCATAGCCATCTATCGCACAAGAAGACTATCCTGATGCAAGAGACGACTGCCGACGCTGACAGTCATCACTCGCACAAGAACCGCCAAGAAGCAGAAGAAACT
>Ga0307518_10003565_pt1 | contig 11189 bp, 11 predicted proteins | sample 25_EM_MG_FD_203889 | JGI IMG/M metagenome (GOLD analysis project Ga0307518, IMG submission 203889) | Populus trichocarpa ectomycorrhiza microbial communities from riparian zone in the Pacific Northwest, United States - 25_EM | ecosystem: Host-associated > Plants > Roots > Unclassified | place... | reverse complement strand
ACTTTATAAAACAATCAATACCATATTTCTAATCCCTATTTTACTATCACCGTTCACAAACGGAGATATCATTTTGGAGAGAAAGGATTCTATCCATTATCTAATTAAATATATTTTTATTATTATTTATTTTTATTTTAGAGCACTAAGGAAAAGCAGCCTAGGTGGCATGAAAATAGCCCCGTGATCTAAAGTCACATGCAATTTTCTTCCTGTTGATCGTCTTGTGGATGTGCAGTGCATTTATTTGTACATCATCAGGAGGGTTAGTTGTGATCATTGATTGAGTGGTAGGTGGTCCTGCCTTTTAAACCAACGGTGAGGATTGATGGGTTTGGTAGGCTGCTTATACAATTAAAAATTAAAAAATTTCAAAAATACAATTTTACCACAAAAACAAATCTTACCTTATAATAATAATATAATATCTCCTATTCGACGGTTGGTTAGTTGGTTGAATAATTCCCGCCAAACAAGAAGAGATATTTATTTAATGTTTTTCCACAGTTAGCTATGCTAGCTAGCACAGAAGACGAGGAGGGACTTCCTGTACATGTTGCAAGGAGTCCCTGGAATGCAATATTTGTAATCTGGGACTCCTTGACAGCATAAAACTCCGACATCATCTTATGCTATAAATAACCCCCCCCACCACGGTTGAACCCTCAACAACCAAAGCTGTGTGCTTTCTTCTTCTTCTTCTTCTTGATCTTGGTGTTGTGGGTTTGTTTTCGTTTTCGTTTTCGTTTTCTTTGTTGTTTTAAGAGAAAGATGACAGTAGGGGCAGGGATATCAGTGGCAGACAGGAAATTGGTGGTGTTAGGGAATTGTGTGTTGAATGATGTCCATGACAACATTGAGATAACACCAGCTTCTGGGGGTGGTTTTATCAATGGAGCTTTCATTGGTGTCCGATCAGATCAAGTTGGTTGTCGAAGGGTCTTTCCTGTTGGAAAGCTCGAGTATGTCCCTTCTTCTTCTTCTTCTTCTTCTTTGTTACTGTTTTAGTTTTCTCTGTTATTGTTTAGTTTTCTTTAATTTTCTTGGTGATGATAACATTGCATACAAAAGGCGTATCTTTTTTTCTGTTTGGATGATAAATTTGAGGTCTTTTTGATGATTTGTGATGTGGGCGGCAAGAGTTAAATTTGCAATAAATGTTGTTGGTATGCAGGGGATTGAGGTTTATGTGTGTTTTTCGATTCAAGATGTGGTGGATGACACAAAGGATGGGAAATTGTGGACAAGAAATTCCCTTTGAGACACAGTTTTTGATTGTTGAAGCTCGAGATGGATCTCGTTTTGACAATGGAGAGGAGCAATCTGCTTTGTATACCGTTTTCTTGCCAATTCTTGAAGGAGATTTTAGGGCTGTTCTTCAAGGGAATGAGCACAATGAGCTCGAGATTTGCTTGGAAAGTGGTATGAGAAAAGATGAATAAATTTCTGCTGGATATGATTTTACAGGTTTTCTTTTTGTTAAAGAATTGGTGAAATAAATTGCTGGGGTATTTTGCAGGAGATCCTGCTGTTAAGGAATTTGAGGGGAGTCATTTAGTTTTTGTGGCAGCTGGTTCAGATCCCTTTGATGTCATCACAAATGCAGTGAAGTAAGTTTCATGAGTTACCTAATTTGCCAAGCTTTTATGCTTATTGCTAGGTATACAGCTTGAAGTGTTGCTTTATTTAGTAAATACAATTGACAATTTTAGTGATCCATTAATACAGTATAGACTTGTGGTGTTCAAAAACCTCATTTATGGCTTGTTATTTCATTGAATTATGACTCAGATGTTCTTCATGCCATTGACCAAGTTGTATTTTGGATTGTACTCAGGGCCGTGGAATCACATTTGCAGACATTTTCTCATCGTGAGAGGAAGAAGGTAGCTACTTTTTTTTGCCAGAAGAAGATTACCAGTATTTCCTGAAGTTCCTTTTTCGACGACTTTTTGTACTTGATTCTGTCATCTTGAATAACTTGTGCTTCGTGGTTCAGATGCCAGACATGCTGAACTGGTTTGGCTGGTGCACATGGGATGCTTTTTACACAGATGTCACTGCAGAGGGTGTGAAGCAAGGATTAGAGAGGTATTGCTCCTTTCTTTAAGGTTTCATAGAGAATTACATGATTTGAACATGGCAGATTGGTGCTAATGAGAGTGATTATTGCAGCTTCGAGAAAGGTGGAATTCCTCCAAAATTTGTTATAATTGATGATGGATGGCAATCAGTCGGAATGGATCCCACTGGTATTGAGACTTTAGCTGATAATTCAGCCAAGTAAGGAACCAGATTTGCAAATTCTGTCTTCCATTTTCGTTATTGTTTTTTTATTGACTAGCACACTTTCAATTGTGCTTCAGCTTTGCAAACAGACTAACACATATCAAAGAGAATCACAAATTCCAGAAAAATGGCAAAGAGGGTTACAGAGTTGAGGATCCAGCATTGGGACTGACGCACACTGTGACCGAAATCAAAGAACGACATGATTTGAAGTATGGTTTCCTCATTAGTTATCATAGATCAACTTTCCTTTGAGCAAACCAATCTTTGATGGTGTGCTGATAACTTGTGTTGTTACTGTTCAGGTACGTTTATGTGTGGCATGCAATAACAGGATACTGGGGAGGGGTCAGGCCGGGTGGTGCTGAAATGGAACACTATGAACCCAAGCTGACTTACCCTATTTCTTCTCCTGGGGTTGAATCAAATGAGCATTGTGATGCTTTTAAAAGCATTGCCACAAATGGACTTGGCCTTGTGAATCCTGAAAAAGTGTTCAGGTTCTATGATGAACTTCACCACTATCTTTCGTCAGCTGGAATTGATGGGGTCAAAGTTGATGTTCAGAATATCCTTGAAACTCTCGGGGCAGGCCATGGTGGAAGAGTGAAACTTGCTAGGAAGTACCATCAAGCATTGGAGGCTTCTATTACTAGAAACTTCCGTGACAATGGGATCATTTATTGTATGAGTCACAACACTGATGGCTTGTACAGGTAAATTCTTTCTTTTCTTTCTTTCTTATCCGTCAATAGTGATATCCTCAAGATTTGTAATTAATCCGACTTGCCTTATTTGTTCAGTGCAAAGAGATCAGCTGTTATAAGGGCATCGGATGATTTCTGGCCAAGAGATCCAGCATCACACACAATTCATATAGCATCAGTTGCTTACAATACCATTTTTCTTGGTGAATTTATGCAGCCGGATTGGGATATGTTTCATGTAAGAAAACACAATTTGGCTTTGTTGTTCTATGATGAATTTCCGTTTACATTTTTGTGTGTTACTGGATGTTAACCTTGAAATTGTTTCTCTTGTCAGAGCCTACACCCAATGGCGGAATACCACGGAGCAGCCCGTGCTGTGGGAGGATGTGCCATCTATGTTAGGTACTCTTACTTGTCATGAACATTGTTCCGCGTCTTTCTTGGATGCTATTCAGATACAAGATATTTCATATTTGGTGTCTCTGTATGTAGTGACAAGCCTGGACAACATGACTTTAATCTACTGAAGAAGCTTGTGCTTCCTGATGGCTCTATATTGAGGGCCAAACTTCCAGGACGACCAACAAGGGATTGCTTGTTTTCTGATCCTGCAAGAGATGGTAAAAGGTAACGAAGGAGTTAAATTATCTGAATAACATTTTCAAGGACCGGATAAAATGATCCTATTCCATGTTCGCTAAATAGATGCTTGATCTTGCAGTCTCCTGAAGATATGGAACCTGAACGATTTCAATGGAGTCATAGGGGTCTTCAACTGCCAGGGAGCTGGATGGTGCAGGGTCGGAAAGACAAACCTTATCCATGACGAAAATCCTGGCACGATCACCGGTTCTGTTAGGGCTAAAGATGTTGATTATCTCCCTAGAGTCGCTTGTGATGGATGGACAGGCGATAGTGTATTGTATTCTCATGTTGGTGGTATGTTTATTCAGGGCTCAGATGTTTCTTTCATACAGTTAAATTTACACCTAGTCATGCATTGTTTCGAAGAAATCACGGTTTTTCTTAACACAAGTTTCTCCAATGTCAATTGCAGGAGAAGTAGTTTACCTTCCAAAGGATGCAGGTATGCCACTCACATTGAAGTCTCGCGAGTATGAAGTTTTCACAGTGGTTCCTGTGAAGGAGCTAGCCAATGGGGTTAAATTTGCCCCGGTGGGTCTAGTCAAGATGTTTAATTCAGGAGGGGCTATCAAGGAGCTGCAATATGACTCCAGCACAACTGCGACTGTCAGCATGAAAGCTCGCGGCTGCGGCTTGTTTGGAGCATATTCATCTGCTCAACCCAAGAGAATATCAGTTGATTCTAAGGAAGTAGAGTTCGGTTTTGAAGAAGGAACTGGCTTGGTCACCATTGATTTGAGAGTTCCAGAGGAAGAGTTGTATCTCTGGAACATAACAGTAGAACTATAAAGGCTTTAGAAGATCTGTATCTGTAGCATTAGAGGAACTCGAAACAATAGTGTTGTCGAGAGCCCCACCATTTCTTCATAGCTTCTGCATAAGGGCTTCTATAGATCTTTAGGATGCATCAATGCTGATAGCTTGGGAATAAATCAGGTAGAAGATCATCATTTCCCGCCATTCTCGTTCATATTCCTGGCAATTTGCAAGGAAAATTTGGGTAATCTACTCAAGACCTAAATTAAGATTGCAAATCATTTATGTGCTATACAAATCATCGACCCGATCCGGCCTCTAATCTATTTTTTTGTAAGAATTACTTTTTTCAAAACTACACCATTAAAACATTGAAATGATATCATTTTAGATTATTAGCCGTATTAATTCAAATAAATCACTTAAATAACAGCTTCAATTTCCGGGAAAAAAATAACGTGCTTAAGAACTCTCTCCTTTTCTTTTATTTTGCGGCTTAGGACTTGGGATTGTCCACATTACAGGTTGAATTACACTGAATTTTGGATATGTGTTGGTCAACATGCTTATCTACATTTTCACCGTTGGGATTCGCCTGTTTGTGATTTTTCTGTGAGTTATTCCTGTTTGAATCTTCCGTCACTGTAGCAACCCTCTGATTTGCTTTGCTGTAGCAACTTGGATATTGTTGCATTTGGGATACCGTTACTCTAGAATTTTTCCGACGGCGATTAAAATGATCTTGCGAATCCATCCGGTAATATTGCAGAGGGTGAGAAGAAGAAAAATATATCCGAAAAGCATACCGATCCAAAGATGGATGCCAGAGATATGGCTCTCCTTTCTATGGGTTTTCTCTCTAGCTTCCCTCTTTTTCTCCAAGTTTTGGCCGGCTATCAATGGCTTCCAAGAGAAGCCAGCAGGGTATTTATATCATCTATTTTCTTGTCAATTACAGCAATGCCCCTCTAATCTAATCTAATTAATTAATTATTTTTCAGTTCAACCGATATTCTACATCGGCGTACTTTTAAAATAACTTATACAAAGTTTTTAATATTTAAAACTCGTTTCAATCCAATCAATATCTTTTTAATTTATTTTTTAATCAACTTATTTTATTTTTAAATTAAATTAATTTTTTTTATTAATATTAAAAAATTCATGTCAAAAGTTTATAACTTAATTCATAACTTGAATCTTAACCCTTAATCATAAATAAAAATGAGTTTAATAAATAAAAATGAATATAAACTCAAGTTAGGAGTGTTTAAAGAAAAAATAGTTTATTTATAATATTTATATTATCTAATAATGAGTAAAACAAAACTAAGAAAGTAAGTATATTATTGGTTAAGTGGTGGGATGTGATTTTTAAAACCCGTTTAATTTATATTTATTTTATTTTTATTTTTAATAGTTTATAAATTGAGTATTTATTTTTATTCTATTTAGAAATGTTTTAGCCACAAAGTTATCGTTAGTGTGCTTTCTTTATATTTCTTTAACATAATAAAAAAAATTATATTTTTATTTAAAATAAGGTAATTAAAATTTAATAAAGATGTATGATATGAAAATTAGATCTCGGGGTTTTCTTGATACCTATAATATGTACTATATATTTCTTTTAAATATAAATATCTATAATATTTATAAAAAAATAATTCAATTTAATATATATATATATAACTGGGTTAAAAAAATTGAATGGATCTTGTTAATAATTTATAAAATATTAGAAGTTGTGTTGTACGTATTTAATTAATTATGAACTTAAATCAGAATTAAACATCTTCAAAACGACGTAGTTTGTTTCTGCCTGGCCACGTCATCTTTAGCTATGGCAAGAATCAAGATCTCTAAAGGGCATTGTTCCTCAACCTTCCCAAAAATGAAAAGCTTCGGTCCCTAAACCCTCACATCCACGGGCACAGAGAGAGAGGGAGAGAGATGTTTCAAAGCAGAGTGTTTGCTTCAATCTTGAAGAGAAACAAAGGAGGATCCATCATCAACAATGCAATAACCAATCTCAGAGGAACAAAAATAACACCTTTCAATCACTTGAGAGACATCCATCAACAACAGAACCCATCATCAAGATCCTTCCTTTATGGCTTCAAATCACTCTTCAAGGTAAAAATCCTTTGTTTCCATCTGGATTTCCTCAAATGATCTGAAATCAGAAAAACCCCTGCTTTTTATCTTATAAAGTTTGAATCTTTTGTTAAATTTTCAGGGTCATAACTGTCAGTATGTGCCATCATCAACGAGGAAAATGTCAACTGTAGCTGCTTCTGTTGGAAGTGAAAGTAAAGAGGGTCTTAGATTGCTGGTAAATGGAGGGCCTAAAGCTCAAAAAATGGTGGGTATATGGCTATTTGGCTCTGCTGCTTGGGTTTTCAGCATGGTGATTCTTGGTGGTGTTACACGGTTAACAAGGTCTGGTCTTTCAATGACTGATTGGAAATTTACTGGCGGTCTTCCTCCTTTATCAAACGAGGACTGGTTGATTGAGTTTGAGAAGTATAAGCAATCACCTGAGTATAAAATGTAAGCCCTTGCAAGCAATGAAAGTAGTCTTTTTTAGTTAGAGTAAGTTCATTTTGTAGAATTAGTAATTTTTTAGTTTTTTTTTTTGATATTTTGCAGTGTAAATAAAGGGATGAATGTTGAGGATTTCAAATTTATTTACTGGATGGAATATGCACATCGAATGTGGGGAAGGGGATTAGGGATCATTTTTGCTTTGCCATTTTCATGGTTTCTGAGAAAACGGTATGTAACAGTGAGACTTGGAGCTAAACTTTGTGGTCTTTTTGCTCTCGGTGCTGGCCAAGGTTTAATTGGTTGGTGGATGGTTAAAAGTGGTTTAGAGGTAAAAAAACCTAAACTTTGGTGTTAATTGAGTGTGAATTTGTGCAAAATGGCGAGACTTATGAGTGACTTTGTTAAACTCAGGAGCCAGCATCTGAATATGCTCAGCCGAGAGTAAGCCCTTACCGTCTTGCAGCGCATCTTACTTCGGCATTTGTTATTTATAGTGGGCTTTTCTGGACTGCTCTTTCTGTTGTAATGCCTGAACCCCCTGCGGAATCTCTAGCTTGGGTTCGTGGGGCGGCGAAGGTAAAGAGGCTTGCCCTTCCTGTAAGCCTTATTGTAGGGGTTACTGCCGTGTCAGGAGCATTTGTAGCTGGAAATGATGCTGTATGTAGTCTATTTTAATTCTTTTCTTGTTCCTCTTCTTTCACAAGAGTATTTTGTGCAGCCTGTGGTACGATTATAAATAAATTCTCTGGTGCATGCTTACGAACAAATTTTTTATCATGCTTTTTCCGTGTAATGCAGGGGCATGCATTTAACACTTTCCCAAAGATGGGTGATACATGGATTCCTGATGATATATTTGATTTGAAACCAGTAATTCGCAACTTTTTTGAAAATACATCGACAGTGCAGGTAATTTGTCTGTATAATTTATCAATTCTGGAATCGTAGTTTTCTTAATGATCACAGAAGTGCAAATTCTTAGTTTAGACTCTTATAAAATATGGGAATGGAATTTACATAATGTAATGGATAGAAGGAACAATGAAGAAACGAGAAGAGGACATGCCTTGAAGTTTCTTTCTGAACGAGGAGAGAAATTTAGAGTTTGCTCTTCATTTTTAGCTTTTGCACCTTTTTCAGTTAAGTGGCCTGGAACTACAGTAAAACCACTTGTTCATACAGTGTCATGCTGGGCCTCAAGATAAATAGTGAAACTCACTTGCTCAGAATAAAAAACAAGTGTTTTTAACTGTCCTTTGGAGCTTAAAGAAACCCTAATTCTTGCAGTTTTATAAATAATTTAAAACTCACAGATGATGTTACAAGTTTGTTATTTAGCACTTCAAATGATATTTTCTTGTTCACTGGCATATGAAAGATACTATAAACAATGGGTGTTGGGCACTGATTTGTTTTTCTCGAATGTTTGTAGCTTGACCACCGTATCCTTGCAATCACAAGCTTGACTTCAATTGGTGCTTTATGGTGGTTCACAAGAAAGTTGGACATACATCCAGCTGTGAAATCTTTGATTGGAGCGACTGTTGGCATGGCTACTCTTCAGGTGATTGTCCTAATCCATGGATGCTCTTTCCATTATCAACTACTTTTCCCAGGTTCCATGGTCATATTTGTCATTGTTGCAGGTATCCTTGGGGATATCAACCCTTCTATCATATGTTCCTGTATCACTAGGAACTGCACATCAGGCTGGGGCTTTAACACTCCTGACGTTTATGATTCTGCTCAATCACACTGTGCGGAAGCCATCCGCATCTCTTCTGAAGTCACTGCCTCAAGTTGTGAAGACAGCCATGTGATGAGCCTAGAGCTTTGCAAGGAGAACTAGGTTAGTTTAATCAAATAGAGATTCTTTTACTGGACCCTTGATGTTGTTATAATTCAATTTAATATTCATATTTAGGATCCACTATTTGAGGGCAAAAGAGGGACCGCGTTCTTGGTTTGCTTGTATTGCGGAAGCATTAGGAACCATGCAAACCCCATCATTTTGTATTAATTGAAATTTGAGTTGTCAACGAATTTGCACCTGGATATTTTGGAGATCTCTGCCTCCAGCTTTAGATGCTCTCTTAAGTGATGTTACGCCAAGTATTCGTTTATTGAAAATTTTTAATCTATTTCTCTGTCTTTTACTTGTGATATCATTATAATATGAAATAATGTTTTGTCATGGAAAAAAAAAAACCTTTCGCTTCACGTGACAAACACTAGCCCCTTTTCATTTCTGTTTATTTCTATAGCATTATGGATAGATATGATTACTGGCATTGATGCACCGGTTGGCACATTGCGACGCTGAAAATGGTGCCATTGCCACTGGATGAGGAAATTTTTGTAGGCTTGTGTTGTCCACCTGGTGAGCAACGTGCGACTGACTGACTGACTGAAACACCTGCCTGGTGAGTCTCATGACCTAACACGTTAACACCCCCCAACCCCACAGGGCCAGTGAGAACCCAAACCAAAGAGATGTAACACACCAATCAATGGCAGATCCTAGTCATCACCCAAGACAACAGCAGCTCTCTGCTGGTTCTCACAAACTCTCAGGCAGCTCATTGGTCTATGCATCAGCAGCTTGCTTGGCAACAGGCGGCCCACTTCTTGGCATGTCAGGGCTCAGTTTCCTGGCCTCCTTGACACTGCTTTTAATAACTTCACCTCTCTTGTTGATCTTTAGACCCTTAGTACTTGGTGCTCCCCTTGTGCTTGTTGGTGCTACCGCTCTGGTTTTGCTACAATGATGGGGCTAGCTGGAATGGCCATGATTGTTTGGATAGTGAGGTCAGTTTTTATAGGGAGAGAAGATGGTTTTGGCAGTGATGATGTCGTGGATATGATCAAGTAGGCTGGTGAGAGAGTAAAGGAAAATGGCCAAGAATGAGCAGCAGGGTATTTGCAGCAGAAAATGCAAGAGAACATCCCAGTTGAGAGTAAGGCTGACAGAAGCTGAGCTGAGCTTTATATGTGGGCTGTGCTATGTTTTCATTGCCCCGAGTGCTTGAGCTTTTGGTGGTCCATTCTTGGGGTTGCACAGGCTTGAAAGCAGCACTTTGGACTCTTTGCCAATGAAAAGAAATATTAGCTCGTGTCTCAAACGAGATATTCACTATTGATAGTGATTTGATTATAGTTATTTGCCTATTTTTTTCTCTAATTAATTTTAATAATAAGTTTTTTTTCGTCATGAAGTTCAATATTTTGGGATTGGTTTGGAACAATTTTTTTTAAGTATTTCAGTTGTAAAGGCGGAGTTTGAAAATTATACCGATCGAGACAATTATACAAAAAATGATGTCTCCTTGCATTTTATAATATAAAACTACAAAAACTCACTTTAAAATTAGTGTCTTTGCCACTTCAATAGAAAAATGTTTCGATATTTTTTGTATCTCTTTAATTCTTGTACATTAACTAAACACAACCAAGAAGATTTGGTTTTTATACATATAATATTTGATTCATCATAATTTTAAATATTCTATAGATTTACTATAGAACTAAGAATCCAATGCCTTGAAATCCTGAGAGTCCCTTTGCAAGTTCGTCCACAAAGGATGGGATGAGTCCCTCAGGGCCTAAGATTAGGCTGAAAGGCGTAATCAATCAATCAAATATTAGAAGATATTGTGATGGTTACCAAAAAAAATCTAAAGGCTTGATTTTTCAAAGCAATAAATTGAAAAGTAGAACAATGCTTTGCTTTCTTTATTGGTTGCCATGAAAAGTTGAACTTTTTTTCTTGGAAAAGGATATCCATTCATTTCTTGAAGTTGAAAACATCTTCTTTCTTTCTTTCTTGTAGACTATAAAAGCCATATTCTTCCCTTGTTTCTTGTACAAAAGATCCTTTCTTTAACCTTTTTTTTTTTTTTTTTAAATTCTCTCATGAGTGACATGAAGCATAGAATAATGCTCCTTTTTTGTTTTTTTCCCCTCTTGATACGCGATTATTTTCTCTTTTTTAGGAGATTAAGAACAAAATACATCAAAGTCCTTTAAAGAATAATTTTTATCATCCAATAAAATAATATCATATGATTTCAGAAATATAATATAACCAAATCTAAAAAATTATGATTTTGAAACGGTCCTCGACAAGATAAAATCTTGATATATTGTCAAGATTATGAACAAATTACTGTTTTATTTGACTATATAAATATAATTTCTTCACAATTGTTTATGTGTTTTCTTCTATATAATATAAACGAT
>Ga0307518_10003564_pt1 | contig 11193 bp, 15 predicted proteins | sample 25_EM_MG_FD_203889 | JGI IMG/M metagenome (GOLD analysis project Ga0307518, IMG submission 203889) | Populus trichocarpa ectomycorrhiza microbial communities from riparian zone in the Pacific Northwest, United States - 25_EM | ecosystem: Host-associated > Plants > Roots > Unclassified | place... | reverse complement strand
TATCATTTAAGAGTTAATGAATTACAGGTCCAGAAATGGAAACATTTAACTAAGCTGTCAAATGCTTATTTTCTAGTAAAGAACGAGATAATAAAATCTACTACTTAATCATCATAAAATTACTCTTTTTTTTCCATTCATATTACGTAGATCAAGAACGATGACCCAATGCCATGGTTCCTAATTCAGTATCAACACTGAGGATTTCAGAGCAAGCAACATGGCATTTCTATGTGATTTTCTATTTCATATTGTGTTTAATGGACTCATAGAGTAACTGGTATTTATCACGGGAGTACTATAAAATTTATCATCCTCATATATTTTGGATTGATGATATATTTGTTACTTAAATGCCTGTGATTTCTATAGATTTATCCCTCTATTTTTTCTAGTCTTAATCTCTTGAGCCTTGGAGAATCTGAACCAGCTTGCTTCATGGTAGCTAGCTGATATGTCAAACATGGATGCATGGTGAAGGTCAAGAATGATTGCAATTAGGTAACCGAATATTAAATACAGTGAAAGGAGTGATTGTTATAATTAACTAAAATGGGGAGAATTTTCTCACATATCAACTATAAATAGAGGGTACTAATAAGAGTTGATAGATACACGAAAATAGAAAGAAACAGAGAGAGAGCTAGAGAGAGTTGAGTTGAGTAGAGAAGAATTTTCTCCTCCTCCTCCTTGTTTTGTTGTTTGTATTGTTTCTAAACTTAATTAATACAAACCAGTAGCTCCATGGAGTAGGCAAGTTGTCGAACCACGTAAATTATGTGTGTTTGTTTCTAGAATTTCCTAACAACTGGTATCAGAGCTTGTTTTTAAAAAAGGAGGGTGTTTGATCCAAACTCAGAAATCAAAGTTTTCAAAACATGTTTTTGAAAATATCATCGTGTAGGGGAGGAAGATAGGAATCCATTGGTGAAACTCCGGTGAAGAACCGACATGTTGCATGCCCGAACGCGCCATCTCGCGCCAACGAGACGTTTGCCCACACGCACAGACGCGCTACATGCGTGCCACGCTCCTTCTTCACTCGTTCACCCTTTTCTGACCCGAGCTGGTCGCCACACCATCATACACGTCATTGAATCCGCACAGTCATCTACCATATCACATGTACAGTCAGCAGTACACGCTAGTATTTGCCACGTTTGATTTTGGGGCCGCTTTGCTTACGTGTCTGCCACGTTATTTGAGCCACATCAACATTGAGGTTTTGATTCAGTACGACAGAGTCATTGTTTTACCTGAAACGTGGCTTAATCTGCACCGTTCGTTGGTCCAAAAGTTTGATTGATCAGATCTGAGTCATTCAAAGTACAATTTAGGTGATTTCAAAGTCGTTTCCAACATTTTTAACCATTCCGGACACAACTGTGAAGTCGGATTTAACAAATTCAAATTCAAAGATTAGTGGAAATGGCAGATGAAATAAAGGTTGCTGGAATTGAAAATTTTGATGGGACAAATTTTGGATATTGAAAAATACAAATTGAAGACTATATATAAGAGAAGAAACTTTGTCTTCCTCTGTTGGGGAGAAAACTAGAGAATATAAAAGAAGAAGAATGGCTAATTCTTGATAGATAGGTTTTGGGCATTATCTGGCTATCCTTATCAAGAACAGTTGCTTATAAAATTATAAAAGAAAAATCCACTACAAGATTAATAGAAGCCCTATCTGGGATGTATAAGAAACCATCAGCAAATAATAAAGTACACTTGATGAAAAAGTTATTCAACTTAAAGATGACAGAAAGCACCTCTGTCACACAACATCTCAACAACTTTAATAGCATCACAAATCAATTCTTATATGTTGAGATTGAGTTTGATGATGAGATTTGTGCACTGATTTTGCTAGCTTCACTTCCAAGCAACTGGGAAGGTATGAGAACAACTGTGAGTAACTCAGCCAGAAAATCCAACCTAAAATATAAAGACATCCGAGATTTGATTTTGGCTGAAGAGTACGTAGGAAAGACTCAGGTGAAAGTTCAAGTTCAGTTCTCAACATTAATACTCGAGGGAGAAGACAAGATAAAGGCTTATCCAGAAACATATCAAAATCCAGATACAGGAGTAAAAGCAAGTCTGGACCTAGAAAGCAGGTTGAATGTTGGAATTGTGGCAAACTCGGTCATTACATGAGGAGCTGCACAAAACCAAAAAAACCTGAGGTTGACTCTACAAATGCTACCACTGATGAGGTACAAGATGTTTTGATTCTTGTTATTCAAATCCAATTGATGATTGGATTCTTGATTATGGTGTTTCATTTCACTGTACACCACACCACGAATGATGCAAAACTATGTTGCTGGAGATCACGGTGTAGTCTATCTAGGCGATGGACAACCAATGGATATTATGGGTATAGGAGATGTGCAAATCAAGACGATGAATGGATTTATATGGAACTTACAAAATATAAGACATGTTCCTGGATTAAAGAAGAAACTATCTTTGTTGGACAACTTGACGATAGTGGTCATTCAATTCTTTTTTCTAGAGGTATGTGGAAAGTATCGAAGGGAGCAATGGTTTTGGCTCATGAAAAGAAAATCAACACCTTGTATATGACCGCAAGATCTGCAGACATTATTGCCTCTACTGAAGCAAAAAATCAAGCATAGATGTGGCGCTGTAGACTCAGCCATATAAGTCAAAAGGGGATGAAGATACTTCAGTCGAAGGGAAAGCTGTTAGAGTTTAAAAATAATGTTGATCTAGACATTTGTGAAATTAATATTCTTGGAAAACAGAAAAAGCCCAGTTTCTTAAAGGTTGGCAAGACCTTAAAACCAAGAAAGCTAGAATTGGTACACACATATTTATAGGGACCTTCTCTAGTGGCATCTCTTGGAGGTTTTTGGTATTATATTACTTTCATTGATGACTTCAGTAGGAAGGTATGACTACTTTCTAAAAAATAAAACTGATGTGTTTGAAACATTTAAGAAATTGAAGGTCATGGTTGAGACTGAATCAAGTTTGAAGTTGAAATGCTTGAGATCTAATCATGGAGGAAAATACATTGATGGAGGTTTCAAAGAGTATTGCGCTGTCAATGGTATCAAAATGAAAAAGATTATTCCAAGCACACCACAACAAAATGGCATTGCTAAATGAATGAATAGGATCATCAATGAACGAGCTAGAAGCATGAGGTTGCATTCAGGGTTACCTTAAACATTTTGGGCTGATGCAGTTCATATTATAGTTTACTTAATCAATCGTGGACCATCAGTTCCTTTGGAATATAGATTGCCTGAGAAAGTATAAAGAGGAAAAGAGGTACAACTCTCTCATCTAAAGGTCTTTGGGTGTGTTTTCTATGTTCACATAGATTCTGATGCTCACAACAAGGTAGATGCCACATCTAAAGAATGTTTCATTGGTTATAGAGATGAAGAATTTGGGTTTCAGTTTTGGGATGATCAGAATAGAAAGATAATCAGAAGTAGAAACATGATCTTTAATGAGAAATGTTTTTACAAAGACAGATCAAGTGTAGAAATAGACATAGCTAATTCAGATATAAGCCCACAAAAATCTGAATTCATAAGATTAGAATGGCTTCCTGATGTTAGAATAAAAATCAAAAACCTTTACAAGAAGATTCAAGCACATCTGTACCCACTACTACTACACAAGAAGATACAGGTTTTTAAGGACTGTAAAACCCCCCATAACAATTCATATTTTTTCTAAATTATATTTTGTTGACAAATGGTGGTGAACCACAAACTTATAAAGAATCAATACAAGATGAAAACTCAAGCAAGTAGGAGTTAATCATGAAGGATGAGATGGATTCTTTGTTGAAGAATAAGACTTGGGAGCTAACCACACTACCTGAAGGAAATAAAGCTTTGAAAAACAAGTGGGTTTACAGGGTAAAGATTGAGCATGATGGAAGCAAACGGTTTAAAGCAAGACTAGTTATAAAAAGGTTTCAATAAAAGAAAGGGATTGACTACTCTGAGATATTTTCTCTAGTTGTGAAACTCATAACAATCAGAGTTGTTCTGAGGATAGTAGCTGCAGAAAATTTATATCTTGAACAACTAGATGTAAAAATAGCATTTCTTTATGGTGACTTGGAGGAAGACATTTATATGCAACAACCAGAGGGGTTTGCAATACAAGGAAATGAGAACCAAGTCTGCAAGCTAAAGAAAAGTCTATATAGTTTGAAGCAAGCTCCAAAATAGTAGTATAAGAAGTTTGAAAACTTAATATGCAGTTTGGGGTACACAAGATACCAAGCTGATCATTGTTGTTATGTCAAATATTTTGACAACTCTTACATCATTCTACTGTTATATATGAATGATATTTTGATTGTAGGATCTAGCATTGAGGAGATTAATAAGTTGAAATAATAATTGTCAAAATAGTTTGAAATGAAGGATTTAAGAGCTGTTAAACAAAACCTTGGCATGAGAACAATCAAAGATAAAGATAAAGGCATACTAAAGCTTTCACAAACCGAGTATGTCAAAAACAATTCTTAGTAGGTTTAGTATGGATAATGCTAAACTTGTAAGAACACCTCTAGGGAATCATTTGAAGCTCAGCAAAGACTAATCACCAAAAACTAAGCAAGAATATGGATACTTGGATAAAATTCCCTACGCCTCAGCTATTGGCTCTTTGATGTATGTTGTGGTCTGTACCAGACCAGATATTGCCCATACAATGAGAGTTGTAAGCCGTTATATGAGGAATCCTGGAAAGCAGCATTGAGACTTTTATTAGTTTTACAGCTGGTGGTTTGAAACTTGAAGGTTTTGGTAGACGCTGATCTAGCAGGAGATGTTGATAGCAGAAAAAACACTACAAGATATGTATATACTCTAGGAGGTACTTTTGTTTCCTAGAGTTATACCTTGCAAAAGATCGTTGCTCTTTCAACAACAGAAGCTGAATATGTTGTAGTTTCAGAATCTACAAAAGAGATAGTATGGCTACAGAGTTTTCTGAAAGAATTAGGCAAGATAAATGAAAATAGTACTCTTTATAAAGTAGTCAGAGTGCAATCTTCCTTGCCAAGAATCCAGCATTTCATTCCAAGACTAAGCATATTCAGATGAAATATCACTTCATTCGACAATTGTTTAATGACGAGCCATTAATGCTAGAGAAGGTCTATGGAAGCAAGAATCCAGCTAACATGTTAATCAAAAGAGTTATTCTTAATAAACCGAAGCTGTGTAAAGCTTTAATTGGTCTCCAAGAATAAAATATGGATATAACGCCATTTGTGTCCAAGTGGGAGATTGTTATATATGGACACAAAATGGTTGTTGGCTGCCATGTCAAACATGACTGCATAGTGAAGGTCAAGAGTGATTATAATTAGGTAACCAAATATTAAATATGATGGCAGGAGTGGCTACTATAATTGACTAAAATATGGAGGATTGTCTCCAATATCAGTTATAAATAGAGGGTACTAATGAGAGTTGATGGACATGAAAACAAAGAGAAACACAGAGAGAGAGAGCTAGAGAGAGTTAAGTTGAGAAGAGAAGAATTTTCTCCCTCTTCTTATTTTGTTGTTTGTATTGTTTCTAAACTTGATTGATACAAACCAGTAGCTCAATGGAGTAGGCAAGTTTCCTAACCACGTAAATTGTATGTGTTTGATTTCTAGAATTTCCGAACAACCCCTCCCCGAACGATATGTAATTAATTAACCTCTTTCGATCTCAAAATTTGTTCCTTTTTTTGGTTTGAGAAGAGATTGAAAATGACCATGTAGTAATATTTATTATAGCATGTCATAGAGTTCAACTACAAAGATTTTCCTGTGATGTATGCAGTCATTGAGTGTTAGATTTGAGCTCTAGACCAAGCAATCTTGTGCTTAAGGTGTTTCGTCTGAAGCCTATACATTGGCCTAATTCTACCATCAGACACTGGTTTATCAATTTTCTTTTCAAGTTTTTAGGATTGTCAGATGAAAATAGCCAACCAAACAGCTTCCCTCAAAGCCAAAGACTCAACTACCGTAGCATCCAAAGCTTGTATATGTCACAACATCGAGTCCTATTTTTGCCGTATGAGATACTAGATGCACCATTAAAATTAAGTTTAAGCATATCACATGGGGGAGGTTGCGCGCAGGACTTGTGGCTGGAACTTCTGAAGAGTGAGGTTGCTGCCACTGATGTAATAAGAGGGTACAATGCTTAAATTCACGTGACTAATCCAAGGTTTTGTCAATAATCTGGGATGGCTCGCTATCAACGGGGTTAAAAAAAAAACAAATCTTTCCTTGCCTTTTGAAATATCCAGCAGAGGAAGCATGTTAAAACTACAGGATTCTCAACTAAGGGTGAACAACCTTCAAGTATGTTTTTCTAAAAGTTTTTACATTATATTATTCATGAAATAAATCTTTTATGTCAATTTTTTTGTGATGCATACACGGGACTACATGCCTATATGGAATCTCAATCATCATTCATTTCCTAAACGATCATAGTTTTTTCTTCAAACTAACACATAATCTAGATTGGCTCTCAAATACTTAATACTCATTTAAACTTGCTGGTATCATTCATAAATTTTTAGACTTCTCAACAAACTTGTGCAATAATTTTCTAACAAATGGCTATTTATTTCCCAACTAATAGATTGAACATATATGATATGGAACATAGACATTAGCTTCAGTCAAATCTTCTAAACATAATAATTTGCAAACTCATATACTTCTCAACCCAATTATTAAATGACTTAGCCAAATTGTTAGTTGTATTCTTAACCTTAACTAATTCATTAAATAAATGTCTTGATCATATCTTAGGTTTGATGTTTTTCAACCAATTAAGAGCTGCTACATCCACATCTCAGATATCTTTCAAATAGTTGTTTGTATAAGCTTTTGAGACAACTCGAAACCAAATCTTCATTTCCAATCCACGGAATCCCTTATTTTTTATATTGGTATAAATATGCATTGAATAATACATGTGTGCCGCCTTACTAAATATCTCTAAAACAGCTTCGGGGATACTATAGAAATCAATAAACAAATATTTGATAGTTAAATTATATGAAATAAAATAAAAAAAACAATTCATTATTATCAAGTGTTTAACAAAACAATAAGTTATACCTTTTGCCTATATATGATACAAAAAGGCCTATTATAAACAACATTCTTGATTGACCCATAAAGAGCATATGAGAACTAGCACCATGTATCATTGTTTGCTTTAATAATAACATACATAACCAGAAAAAGTTCATTATTAGCATCCAACCCCATAATTAGCCTTAACTAATTCATTAAACAAATGTCTTGATCATGTTTTAGGTTTGATGTTTTTCAACCAACTAAGAGCTTCTGCATCCACATCTTCGATATCTTTCAAATAGTTGTTTGTTTAAACTTTTGAGACATTCCCAAATCCAAACTTCATTTCCAATTCACGGAATCCCTTATTCTTCATGTTGGTATAAATCTGCATTGAATAATACATGTGTGCCGCCTTACCAAATATCTCTAAAACAGCTTCGGGTATATTATAGAAAAAAATAAACAAATATTTGATAGTTAAAATACATAAAAATAAAATAAAAAAACAATCCATTATTAGCAAGTGTTTAACAAAACAGTAAGTTATATATTTTGTCTAGATATGATACAAAAAGGCCTATTATGAACAACATTCTTGATTGACCCATAAAGAGCATACAAGAACTAATACCACGTATCATTGTTTTTAGCTTTAACAATAACATACAGAACCGGAAAAAAGTTTATTATAAGCATCCAACCCTATAATTGATAATAATACACCTCTATATGGACATTTAATAAGACACCTATCAATCCCAATAAATAGTCTACATCTATTTATAAACTCATCATTCATAGCTTTAAAATACATATAAACTTTTTGAAACTTGCATAGTGAATGAACATCTGAATTGAAATTAGAGTCATACCTTAAAAAAATATTAGAACCTGAATTATGTTATTTTAAGAATTGTGTTTATCTTGGGAGTTTTTTCTAAGACTTTTTATGATTTTCTTCAACTAACTCATTGGCCTTCATCCTCGCTCTCCATAATCTCATAAGGTGTGGTTTAATCATATATTTCTCATCTACAATGGTTTTAAGTACTTCATTTGAAATATGTTGGCTAGCAATAATAATTGGTAGCAATTTATTAGCTAACCAAGTTATATTCATTGTTTTTATATATGCAGGCCTAATACAACTTTGTTTATCTCTCTAGGTCTTTACCAAAAATGTCTTGCTATCAAGAATAAGAGAAACATATATACGTCATGAACAACCAGCACCTAAATATGTTGCAACAACTTTCTCTTTTAATTAATGTACCTTTTCATATGATAATCATGTTTGACGTTATATTATCTTAGAACTTCCTTGAAATGAGTGATATTTGTGAATATTTGACACTCTTCAAATTTGATTGAACCATCAACTGTAAACTTAAACCTCTTATATTTTAAACCAGTAATTGGATCAACAATTCTTTTGTTTTGTTTTTTTTTATCTCATTATCACTCATATTATCACTATTATCAGACTTCTCACCACTTTTATCATCAATATCATCATCACTATTATTAATATTCCACTCATCTTCAAACTCTTTCATCAAATATTTACCAAAATGAACATCATATTGTAGAATATCAATTCATTTATCTTTAAATTAATTACAAAATCCAAATCCTTCCTCATTAGTAGAAATGTAATCATCATCTTTCTCATCTTCATAATCATCCTTACCTTCATTTTCATCCTTATTTTCTTCATTTGTACCAAATACATTACTAGTATAAATATCTTCTTCTTTATTTGTTCTTGAAGTTCTAACATCAGTTGTAGCTTTATCACGCACATCAATATTAAACTATCAATTCCTTAATTATCAGCATCATCTTCATTTTTATCAAGATCAATATCAACATCGTCTTTATCATCAAAATCATTATCACCATTGTTGATATTCCATTCATCTTTAAATTCTCTCACCAAATATTTATCATATTGAACATCACATTGTAAACTATCAATCCACTTATCCTTCCTCGATAATAAAAGTGCAATCATTATTTTCTTTATCTTTGTTGGAATATACAACATATTATAGATACAATGGAGTTAAAGTCTGTAGCTGCTAATTAGTAGTTCAAGTTAGTTAAGTTAGTTATAGCAGTTAAAGATTAGTTATAACAGTAAAAGTCAGTTGCAACTGATCGAAAACCAAGTCTGTATATATATATATATTCGCATCATCTTGAAGAATCGATGAGCAGAACACATATTTCTTCTCTCAAGCTTTACTTTTCTCTTCTCTGTACATACTATTCTTGTACGGTTTTCACATAGTATCAGAGCGATATTTCTGATAATCAGATATTTGTCTGCACTTTCTTTTCACCATCTTCTTGATCTTTCCAAAACTTCACAATGTCTAATCATTTGAGGATAATGCTTCTACGACACACAATAATTCATCCAGTGTCTCTGTTCAGAATCTTTCTAATAACTCATACAGCTGCTACTACTTGCATCCTTCGTGTGGCCTGGCTAAGATCTAACAATCTTGTTTTGTCATGGCTGATGAATTCAATCGCCAAAGATATTTGTAGTAGTCTTCTTTACTTCACGACAACTTTTGATATTTGAGAAGAACTGAGAATTAGATACCTAGAAGTGATTGACCAAGGGTTTTCTGTTTAGAGAAATCTTTAAGTTCTATTTCTCAGAACTCAAAATCTGTCACTGAGTACTTTAGTGAATTCAAGGCTTTGTGGGATGAATACATCAGTTATCGTCCAATCCCAAGCTGCAAATGTGAAAATCTTGATTCTTGCTCATGCAATATTCTGAAGCATCTGACGGATCGACAACAATCAGATTATGTTATGAAATTTCTTGTAGGTCTTCATGATTCTTATTCTGCAGTCAGGAGCCAATCGTTACTTTAATCTCCTTTGCCATCTATGGGCAGAGTTTTTTTCTTTACTTTTGCAAGAAGAGAGTCAGAGGTCCTTGACAAATACAGTTAGCGTTTCTGTTGATTCACAAGCAATGGTTGCTGAACAATCTATAATCAATCATTCAGACTAATTCCAAAACAGCAGTATTGTTTGTAGTGTATAACCTTTGAATTTTTTTGCTAATATGTAGTGTGGCAACAAATCTTTTTTCCTCTTGGCCCCTTCCATCCATGAAAGGTATGCAATTAGCTGAAAGCATTTATCAACAAGGTGTCCTGAATAACCGTAATGAGAGCAGATTGCATCAAATTTTCCTTTTTGTTTAGTAAATCGATTGGCATATGTTGGAATTGGTCTTACTTTTTTATTCAATTGTTTTTCCCAGAATCCAGTCCAAGGGTCATTTCCCAAATGGTCAAACAGTTCCAATTGTTTTTACTAAAATTGTTAAATTTTTTCCTGATATCATTTTACACAATGTATGTTCCATCCTTCAATGTCAATCTTGTTTCTATCTCAAGATTAACTGCTGATAATACTATTGGATTGTTTTTTCTTCAAACAAAATGTATCATGCAAGACCTAAGCAAATGGAGGATGATTGGGCTTGCTGAAATTGAATCTGGCATATACCATCTTCGCAGACCTCTTGATCAATCTAACAACAAATGCTTGCTTCCTAGTTCATTAGTCAAATCATGTATCCTTACCTCTGATCTTTGGCATTTTCATTTAGGCCATATTTCAACATCAAAAATTAATCTCCTGAGTAATTTCGATTCTTCAGTAACGGCTACCAGCAATTTTATCTGTCAGATTTACCCTTTAGCTAAGCAAAAAAGGCTACCTTTTCTTCTGTCAAAAAATAAATCTAGTCGAGCTTTTCAATTGGTTCACATTGATATTTGCGGACCTTTTTCTGTTTCTTCTTACTCTGGTTATAGATTCTTCCTTACCATTGTTGATGATTACACTAGATTCACTTGGTTATTCTTAATGAAATCCAAATCTGAAACTAGAGCTATTCTTACCAACTTTCTAGCTTATGTTCATACTCATTTCAACACTAACATTCAGACTCTCAGATCAGACAATGGATAAGAGTTTAATATGCTTGTCTTTTACCAAGAGCATGGCATCATTCATCAATTATCTTATGTTGAAACACCTGAACAAAATAG
>Ga0307518_10003563_pt1 | contig 11194 bp, 4 predicted proteins | sample 25_EM_MG_FD_203889 | JGI IMG/M metagenome (GOLD analysis project Ga0307518, IMG submission 203889) | Populus trichocarpa ectomycorrhiza microbial communities from riparian zone in the Pacific Northwest, United States - 25_EM | ecosystem: Host-associated > Plants > Roots > Unclassified | place... | reverse complement strand
GAGTACTTGCCAAATGATTCATTACAGAAGTTCATATCCTCAGCAGACTCAAGGAACCATTTCCTTGGCTGGGAAAGGTTGAATCGTGTTGCTCTAGGCATAGCCAAGGGGATTGAATATCTTCACCAGGGGTGTGATCAAAGAATCCTCCATTTTGATATCAAACCACAGAATATCCTGCTTGACAACGAATTCAATCCCAAAATCGCCGATTTTGGGATGGCTAAGTTGTGTTCCAAGGATAAAAGTGCTATTTCCATGACGACTGCTAGGGGGACTGTTGGCTACATTGCCCCAGAAGTGTTCTCGAGGAACTTCGGGAATGTTTCCTATAAATCAGATGTTTACAGCTTTGGAATGTTAGTGTTGGAAATGGTTGGAGGAAGGAAGAACGTCGATGATACAGCAGAAAATGGCGACCAGATATACTTCCCGGAATGGATTTATAATCTCTTAGAAAAGGAAGAAGACCTGCGGTTTCATATCGATGGAGAAGAAGATGCTAGAATTGCAAAGAAACTAGCAATTGTGGGGCTGTGGTGCATTCAGTGGAACCCAGCAGAGCGTCCTTCCATGAAAACTGTTGTCCAAATGCTTGAAGGGGAAGGTGAAAACTTAACAAAGCCTCCTGATCCTTTTAGCTCCTCTGTCCCTAAGAGAACAAGTGCAGGCCACATGCCAGCGAGACGCCTTCACCAAGAGTTGGCAGCCATCTCAGAAATAGAGTGATCAGAAATTTACTCTTTTCAGTAATAACATATTAGTGAGCAATAATGAAAGAAATTGTTGTGACCTGTGAGATAGGTTCATGGATTATGTGTAAACTTATTGGTCTAGTACTAGCTTCTTCTTTTCTGTCAATTCACCTTCTAAGTTCTTAATTACCAATGCAGTGTCAATTCACAGTTTGAGATGTATCAAATCAATAAATTAAACTGTGTAAATATCTTTGCAAATCCAACCCTTTATTCATCATATTTAGGCAATCCAGTCTAACTTACTTCAAATGCGAAGAAAATCAATGTAGCACATAATTTGGAAGGAATTGCAGGGAGGATAGAAGGATTTTGATGGATAGGATAGTAATCTCAAGATTCCTTCCTTGTTGATCAACAACGAGATGAATAGGTTGGCATTCATCATTCTTCTTTCATCCTTATAATACGTACATCTCTCATACCGTGATAGATTGTTACACGGCACAGACTTCTCGATCAGAAGAAATAACCAAGAACCCTACAATTCTCCGTCATTGACCTGAGGGCGCATGGCGGAAAAGTCTTGGCATGAAAGAAATTAAAGCGGTGGACCAATGCTTCAATCAGAAACTTCATTGTTGATGTGACAAGGCACTGAAATATAAAATAATTGACCACAGGTTGCATCAGAGTGAAGCTTACATGTGTCAAGCTTTAAATGAGTATGTGACATGAGATGGGATAAGATGATATGTTCATAGTTAAGACTGGTTAGGTTAGGTGACTTGCGATATATTTTTTTCTTGGAATAAAAATATTAAAAGGAGATAAAAAAATATTTAAAAATATATATATATATATATATATAATAATTAGTTCTAATGAGTTTAATAAACTTGATTAATTTAATATTATCATTAGAAAATATAATATTGACAATAAATAAAACAGGAAAAAATCAATATTATAAACTTGGATTGAAAGGTGAAACTAAAAATAATAAAATTTTCATAAAAGATTTAAGAAAAAAAATAAAAAGAAAAATCATAATATTAAACATCAAATCTTAAATATCAAAATATAATAAAAATAAATAAATATACAAAATTATTCTTCGTGTTTTTTACACTAAAACAAACTCCTAGATATAAATTAAAAAACTGACTCGATTAACACCGGGTCTGAAATTAAGTTTCGAGCTGAAATTCTAGCCAGTTGTGCTTGTCCAAATTGTGGTCAGGAGAGTTGAATAACTGGCCTTAAGTAGTAGACATGAAAATATCTGATCTCAATTTTGATATGAAACCATATAAAAACCTGCTACATAACAACTTCAATCCCAACATCCCCAGCTTTGGTCTGGCTTAAAGCTAGTGATGTTGGGATTTAAAATTTCATATGAGTAGTAAAATTTTTATTTTAAATAATTTAAAATAGCAACTTCTTCACCAATAAAAAATAAAAATAAAAATATTTTTTATACTCATCATAAAAAAAAATACTTATGGCCAAGAAGATAATATAATTAAATTAAGGTTTATTTAGTTATTAAATCATTTATCCAAATATGTTTAAGAATAAAATAAATAATTAACCAATCATATGTCATATAAAATATTTACACCAATACAAGATAAGATCTAACATTACAATAAATATAAAATAATAATTTCATAAATGTAACTTATATATATTAAAATTGAAAGTACTTGGGTTAACAACACATATTTACAAATCCTATAAACGAGCTCACCCTCACAAAGCCCAAATAGGTTTTCCACCATGTTTTTTGGGTCTCAGCCCAAGTACCAACCTCTAATTTTATTTTATTTTTAATTATAAGAAGTTTTAACAATGTCACAAACCATCCACTAACACACCCAAATTCTCTATGTAGAGTAAGGCACCTCATTTCCTGTCCATGGTTACTTTTTCCCCACGTATCATCTCTGAAAGAGAACTTACACCTCACCCACTTCTCCACCATTAATATAGTAGGCACCACAGCTAATAACGAGCAACTTTTCCATCAATAACACCACAGCTAGTAACGACCAATTTTTCCATCAATAACATCACAAGACTCAACAATTAATTAATGACTCGAATTAAACTGTGTAAATAATTTTGCAAATCCAAACCTTTATTCATCATATTTAGGCAATCCAGTACTCTAACTTACTTCAAATGCGAAGAAAATCAATGTAGCACATAATTTTGAAGGAATTGCAGGGAGGATAGAAGGATTTTGATGGATAGGATAGTAATCTCAAGGGTCTATTTCTATCAAGTTCCTTCCTTGTTGATCAACAACGAGATGAATAGATTGTTACACGGCACAGACTTCTCGACCAGAAGAAATAACCAAGAACCCTACAATTCTTCGTCATTGACCTGCTTGCGCATGGTGGAAAAGTCTTGCCATGAAAGAAATTAAAGGTGGTGGACCAATGTTCCAATAAGGAAAACGATGCTTTGCTGTCTGGCACGACAACCAATGAACAGAAAAGAAAGAGCTCATATTTTTGTCGTTGAAGTTTGAACCACAGGTTGCTTCGGAGAGTGTCTTACCACGGACAAACTTTATTGAAAGCGATTAAAATTTTAAATAAAAGTATCAAATAAGAAAATTAAAAATTAATAGAATAAAAACTGAAATAAAAAAACATATAAAAAATTTTAATTAAAGGATTAAATTGAAAATAAATAAAATCTTTATATAAGGAATAAAAACAAAATAAAAAAATCAAAACAATAACTACCGAAACTAAAATATCAAAAACAAAAAGAACAATCTAACAATCATATGTCGTCACGCGCAACACCATAAGAAATAGGACATGGTGGCTCCTCCAAACACACGTTGAAAGATCAGGTTTGGCCACCGGAAGATATCACACACATCATCCAAACGGTGCAGACGCCACCGACTCATTGGGCGTAATGAGCACACACCAACAATTTTTTTTAATAAAAAAATTTAAAAATTCAATGTAAAAATACCTAAATATCCTCCATGACCCTGATAATTACAAAAAGATCCGTGTGAAAGGAAAAAGAATACCCCTAAATGCATGCTTTATTTTTTATCTTTTATTAGATCAAATATGTATTTTTACTATATACAAATAAGGGAAAAGCCAAAAGAAAAAAATCATTAGTCAACAGCTCTATATTTTTTCATCGTGAAAATAAAGAAGTATTTTTATTGTTTAAAAATTTATAAAAAGATGAAAAAAATCATTTGTCAAGAATTCTAAATTTTGTTGAGTTTGGAGGTAAAAACGTATTTTTACTTTATAAAAATTAAAAAAAAAACTAACATACCCTTAAAAACAATCTTTTAATGATCAATAAATTAATAGAAAAAACCAAATCACCCTCGAGATAGTAATTTCATTGTAATAATACATAGTAAATTGTGTGTTTATTACAGTTACTAAGTACATTTTATTTTCATCATTATAAATAAATCATGCAAATATAATTCATTTATAAAACAATTAATAGAGAAAAAAATTTAAAAAAAATTATAATAATCTCTTTGAGGAATTATAAAATTTAAAAAATCATTCAAAAGATTAATTTAGCATTAGTTACTTGCTAATAGATTTAAACTTGCATGGATACTGGCTTTCCTTTAAAACATTCTTAATAAATTAATCTCATTAAATTCCTTTTTAATTTTGTTTTCATCCTAATTAATTAACTTTCATTCCGGCTCTCCATAATCAAGCTATATGGCTTGCAATGGTATATAGAATTGTACATAAAATTCCTGGACAGATCATGTGCTTTCATCCTTCTTCTGTCATCTCTTCCCTTTGCCATTAATTTCTACCCTATATTACGTACATCTTTCATACCGTGATAGATTGTTACACGGCACAAGCTTCTCGACCAGAAGAAATAACCAAGAACCCTACAATTCTCCGTCATTGACCTAAGGGCGCATGGGGGAAAGGTCTCGCTATGAAAGAAATTAAAGCGGTGGACCAATGCTTCAATCAGTAACTTCATTGTTGATGTGACAAGGCACTGAAATATAAAATAATTGACCAGAGGTTGCAGCAGAGTGAATCTTACATGTGTCAAGCTTTAAATGAGTATGTGACATAAGATGGGATAAGATGATATGTTTACAGTCAGCAAAATATTTGGAAACGATGCAAGTGTTTTTAAAAAATTTAATTTTTTTATTTTATTAAAATTTAATATAATTTGTATATTTTGGATCGTTTTGATGTGCTGATATCAAAAATAATTTTTAAAAAATAAAAAAAATCATTGACATGCATTTCGGCACAAAAAATTATTTGAAAAGCAACCGCTACCACACTGCCGAGCACCCTCTAAAACTAATTACGCTAGGTGACTTGTGATATATTTTTTCTTAGAATAAAAATATTAAAAGGAGATAAATATTTTTTAAAAAATATTAAATTAAAAAATATATAATATACAGATAATTGGCTCTAATGAATTTAATAAACTTGATTAATTTAATATTATCATTATAAAATATAATATTAACAACAAATAAAACAGGAAAAAAATAACAATTCAATGCAAACGATGAATTATTGTCAATATTATAAACTTAGATTGAATGGTGAAATCAAAAACAATAAAACTTTCATAAGAGATTCAAGGAGAAAAGTAAAAAGAAAAATTATAATAATAAACATCAAATCTTATACATCAAAATATAATAAAAAATATATATAAAATTATTCAACGTATTTTTTTACACTAAAACAAACTCCTAGATATAAATTAAAAAACTAACTCGGTTAACATCGGGTCTGAAATTGAGTTTCGAGCTGAAACTCTAGCCACCTGTGCTTGTCCAAATTGTGGTTAGGAGAGTTGAATAACTGGCCTTAAGTAATAGACATGAAAATATCTGATCTCAATTTTGATAGCAAACCATATAAAAACCTGCTAGAGACCAACTTCAATCCCAACATCACTAGCTTTGGTTTGGCTAAAAGCTAGTGATGTTGGGATTAAAAATTTTATATGAGTATTAAAAATTTTATTTTAAATAACTTAAAATAGCAACTTCTTCGCCAATAAAAAAATAATAAAAAAAATATTTTTTATAATCATCATAAAAAAAAAAACTTATGGCCAAGAAGATAATATAATTAAATTAAGATTTATTTAGTTATTAAATCATTTATCCAAATATATTTAAGAATAAAATAAATAATTAACCAATCATATGTCATGTAAAATATTTACACCAATACAAGATAAGATCTAACATTACTATAAAAATAAAATAATAATTTCATAAATCTAACTTATATATATTAAAATTGAAAGTACTTGGGTTAACAACACATATTTACAAATCCTATAAACGGGCTCACCCTCACAAAGCCCAAATGGGTTTTCCACCATGTTATTTGGGTCTCAACCCAAGTACCAACCTCTAAACATGCATCTCAATTTTATTTTATTTTTAATTATAAAAAGTTTTAACAATGTCACAAACCATCCACTAACACACTCAAAATTCTCTGTGTAGAGCAAGGCACCTCATTTCCCGTCCATGGTTACCCGCATGTCACCTGAAAGAGAACTTACTCCTCACCCACTTCTCCACCATTAAAACAGCGAGCCACCACAACCAATAACTACTAATTTTTTTTATCAATGTTATGGCAATACTTAACAATCTACAACTTAAATTTTTAGATTTTTTTTATTATTACATCACACTCCATAAGGTAAGATTATAGAAGTAAGGTTTATAAATATCTCGGGTTATTAAGTAAATATTTAGACAATTGAAGTTCTCACGAGACTTATGGCCAAGCCCATCACTCCACCAATCTAAGATTGCGGTCTCAAAAAGCTCAATCCAATTCTAAAGTTTTTATGGCTTTATTAGTGGCATCGTCTATAGAAAATTGAACAAAAACTAGTTCTTTCTTGTTTTACTCCTCATCACCAAAAATTCTTTTAATAGATGACGACTTGAAAACTTCAAGATATGAGAGAATAACTAATCTTTCTATTATAGGTACTCCAACTTCTCCAATTCTCCAACAAATCATCTATCAGGTGAAAGTGCTCAACGATGTTGTTGTATCTATGCAACAACAGCTTCAGATTTTTTCACTCCCTTCACAAAAAACACAACCATCTAGCTTTACTAATTATACAAAAACAACTTCAGTTCCTTTAAGGAATAAGATAGCACAACATGCAAAGTAGTAGGCACAAGAACATTCCTACTCCAACTCTCTCAAGGAGTTTATCTTGCTATAAACAGCATTCCTTAGCAAGTCATATTCACATAAGTGGCTTGTGTTATTAATCTTCCTCTTGATCTCGCACGCAAGCTCCTTGTCAAAAAAGATCAAGATGCAAGACGAGATAAATAATTGCATGATCTTCAAAGAACAAACGACGATCACCCCTACAAAATGAAAGATTCTCCATTTTATCTTCAAGTGCTATACACTCATTTCTTCAATGATTGTGTCATGGCCAATTTGAACGACTATAATGGAATTATAAACCTAGAAGAAGCCCAAGATTGCATTCTAGACTAGAGCTTGTAGCCCAAGATTGCAATCGTGGAAAGCCCAGTCCAACTTCATCAGAATGCAAGCAATCTTTCCTAGAAGACGGCTTCACCAAGAGTTGGCAGCTTTCTCTAAAACAGAGTAATTATAAGTTGAGGTTACCTTCGGTGATTGGTTAGGAGTACATGTATTAAGTATGTATAACATATACAAGTCCAAGGGTGTGTTTCCTCTCTTGGCTTACCTCTACATAATTTCTTCCTTTTTTTCAATGCAAAATTCCGGGTGTTGCCCACATCGCATGTCAACAAGAAATAACTACTTAGCACCGAGACCCGTGGCACAGCGGTCTTGACAAGGTTTTCTTGCTTCTGCATCTTGAGTTTAAATCTTAACGTGTATGTTTGTCATCCCCACGGTATCTTACTTGTTTACCAGGTTTGCAAGGTGTTTAGTAGGTCCAAGGATTAGTCGTGGTACGCGTAAGCTGACCCGGACAATCCGGGTTATCAAAATAATAATAATAATAATAATTACTTAGCTTACATCAGCACGTCAAAATGATCTGAAAACACCAAAAAAAAAATAATTTAAAACAAAAAAATTAAAAAAAATCAATTTTTTAAAAGTCTTTTCAAACATAAAATTAAACAGACTCCAAAATACAATAAAAACAATTACATGTGCCATGATTATAATCGAGAATTGAATGAGAGTACTAATAATATTAACTTCAAGTCCATTATTTCAAGATTTTCAAGTTTAAACCAAAGTTTACTTGGCTTAATTCATAACAATATTATTTCACTATTTAAAAAAATTTAAAAAGAAAATAAAATATCATTAATTTAAGAAAAACAACTTTAATAATCAAATTAAATTTTAACAAGATTGGATCGCGAGTTAATTTACCAGATGTATAAACTTTTACCCAGCTTTTTTAACCTAGTTTAAGCCAAGTTTTAGATGAGAACGAGAAGATTCCAAGTTGATGTATCCAGCCACGTTTAATAACATCAATTTAAACGATAAATCAAATTTTAAAAAGTAAATTTTTATAAATTTCTACGGATCGTTTCTTGCCAAATTCTTTGAGACAGAATTTTAATGTATCATAGGCTGTCAGATGGCCCAAGAAAAGTTCAAGAATCATTCAAGTAAATATGGCTAGCTCTAATTTGCCATTTCTCCCAATAAACAGTAGTTTGTCACTGCAACTGGTAAGGATTCATACTTTCAGATCTCCGAAAATAATTATAAACCATGGCAGTTCAAATTCTAGCAGCTTATGGCTGGACATAAAGTTATCTTTGTGATCAATAATTAATATTGAGGAAATAGTCTGCACTCTGCACATCTAGCAGAATTTTCTAGCCTCCCAAAATAACTATAAAATAAACTAAGATATTCACTCTTGTTGTGCTCTGGATTAAGTTAAAAAAAATTTGAATGTAAAAAAAATATCTAAATGTGGTTTATGTTTTTTTTAGTGGAAAAAAATTAAATTATGTGAGAGTTTACCTGATATAACTCGATTGATTTTATTAGTCCAAAAACAACATATATAACCCATGAAAATAAAATTTGACTAAATAAAATTTAAGATGATATATTTTCTTAATATTAAAATAACAACATATTGGATTGACTTGGGACAACCCGGGTTAACGTGTCAAATTCATTACCCGGGTTATGAGACTATGATAACCCTATAGAAAGTAAATCAAAATAAATTATAAAGCTTAATTTTTAATCAGCTCAATATTGAATGGTAAAATTGAAAAAAAAACAATTAAAAAAAACTAAAAAACAACCCAAGTTAACATGTCAAACTTGCAACTCGGGTTATAAGACCAAGATAACTCCATGAAAAACAATTCAAAACAAAATATGAAATTCAATTCCCAACCAGCCCAATATTGAAAGATGAGATTAAAAAAAAACATAAAAAACAACCTGAATCAATCCACCAAACTCATAATCTGGGTCAACAGACCAAGATAACCTTATAAGAAAAAAAAATTAAAAAACAAACTTGATTCAACTCGGGTTAACTTGTCAAATCGATGATTTTGGTCTTGACACTGAGATAACCTCATAGATAGAAAATCAAAATAGCTTATAAGGCTCAATTCTCAATCTCTCATGTCGGACTAATGTTGAATGATGAAATTTTTTAAAATCTTAATTAAAAAAATAACATAAAAAATAAGACAAGTCAACTTGAGTTAATCGTTAAGAACTATTCTTGGGTCATAAGACCAAGATAACCTAATAAAAAAAACTAAAACAAATCATGAAGTCCAATTATCAATCAAACATAATATTAATTGATGAAATTGAAAAAAAAATTAATTAAAAAAAGAGAAAAAATGAGTCAATTAGGTTAACCCGTCAAATTCGCGACCCGGGTCATAAAACAGGAAGAACCCAATAAAAAGCAAGTCTAACGTTGAAGGACTTGTGACCTAGGTTATGAGACCAATATAACCTCTTAGAAAAAAATAAAAAGAAAAAATAACTTGTTTCAACAAGGGTTAAAATATCAAAACTCGTGATCTTGATCATGAGACCAAAATATTCTCATATGAAAGCAAATCAAAACAGATTATGAAACTTAATTTTCAATTGACTCAATATTGAATGATAAAATTGAAAAAAAATCGATTAAATAAAAGACGCAAAAAAACAACCCAAGTCAACTCAGATTAACATGTTAAGCACTATTATCGAGTCATGAGATCAGGATAACCTAATGAAAAGTAAACAAAACAAATCATGAAGTGTAATTATTAATCAATATGAAAGGATGAAATAAAAAAAAAATCTGAGTCAACCGAGTTAACCCATCAAACTAGGTGAACCCATCAAACCTGAAATCCATATCATGAGAGTGTGATAACTAAATAGAAAAAAAAAATCTAATATTAAAAGATGAAATTAAACAAAAAAAATATTGATTGAAAAAAAATCATAGAAAAAAAAAAAACAAAGCAAAGTACTATTCCAATAAATAGTGTTTTGTGAGGGGTATAGTAAAACTGCATCCTCTTTTATTAATTTCCAATTGATTCAATATTAAATGATAAAATTAAAAAAAAATCAATTAAATAAAAGATGCAAAAAAACAACCCAAGTCAACTTAGATTAACATGTTAAGCACTATTATCGAGTTATGAGATCAGGATAACCTAATGAAAAGTAAACAAAACAAATCATGAAGTGTAATTATTAATCAAATCAATATGAAAGGATGAAATTAAAAAAAATTAGGGAAAAAAAATCTGAGCCAACCGAGTTAACCCGCCAAACTATGTGAACCCATCAAACCTGAAATCCATCTTATGAGAGTGATAACTAAATAGAAAAAAAAAATCTAATATTAAAAGATGAAATTAAACAAAAAAAATATTGATTGAAAAATAATCATAGAAAAAAAAAAAGCAAAGCAAAGTACTATTTCAATAAATAGTGTTTTGTGAGGGGTATAGCAAAACTGCATCCTCTTTTAGTTTGTAGTTAATTCTCGGGTCATAAGACCAAGATAACTTAATAAAAAGTAAACAAAATAAATTATGAAATTTAATTCTCAATCAAATCAATATTAAATCAATAATAAAAAACTAAATTGAAAAACAAATAATTAAAAAAAATCTGAGTCAACCGGTTTAACCCGTCAAACCTGGGATCCATGTCATAAAAGTGTGATAACTAAATAGAAAAAAATAATAATAATAAATGATAAAATTAAACAAAAAAATATTGATTGAAAAAAAATCAAAGAAAAAAAATATTAAAGGATGAAAAAAAATTAATTCAAAAAAAACAAAAAAAAAAAACAAAACAAAATAGTATTCTAATAAATAATGATGTGTGAGGACTGAGGAGGGATACACTGAAACCATCTCCTCTTTTGGTTTTTCGGTTTATAGTTAATGTGCTTGGCTTCATCAT
>Ga0307518_10003562_pt1 | contig 11195 bp, 12 predicted proteins | sample 25_EM_MG_FD_203889 | JGI IMG/M metagenome (GOLD analysis project Ga0307518, IMG submission 203889) | Populus trichocarpa ectomycorrhiza microbial communities from riparian zone in the Pacific Northwest, United States - 25_EM | ecosystem: Host-associated > Plants > Roots > Unclassified | place... | reverse complement strand
TTCTATCTTTGTTTATGACTTTTTTTAGTATAGATATGGTTGTTTAGCTTGTGTTTCAGGAGACTACTTGAAAATAGATACATAGTAATAATATTACAACTTAGGGTTTTCGTTTGATCATTTTTTTAAAAAATATTTGTGTTCTTGTGCTTCGTCTTTTTGTATTGTTTGTTTTCTATGTCTGTTGATATTAGAGCCCAACAATTCTTGATGGTTAGTTGCAGGGTGTAGTTGAATAACCATGAGTGGAAGAGGTGGTCACACAATAGTACATACTTATGTAAAAGGAGATAAAGAGGTTGTCTCTTAAAAAAGGGACATTCAGTAATTGATGATAGAAGACATGCAAAAACAAATTATAAAATTAACCTATCGACTAGTGATCATAAACATGCAGAGGCAAGTTGAAGAATTATCCTATCAATAAGCAAATATGAAGAAGAGAAAACTAAAGGATCGTGAGAAGAATGATCACAAATCCATGACTTGTTTTGAGAAATCATTTTAGAGGTAGAAGCAAAGAAGACAACTTTTTGATCAGGATGAATATGATATTGAAACTGAAATTTTATATGATTCTATTTCTTTTGTAGATTAGAATCAATCACCAAAACTTGATGAGAATGAGAAAGATGATGCTAAAAGAAAAGGTTTTGATTTAGAAAATCTGATATGTGATGACCTTAAAGTATGCAAAAGATATTCACACTCATAAGTATATTGACTTTGATCTTAATAATAAAACTATCTAGGAGAATGGAACCAAATTAGATGTAGTTTCAGAGATGATTTTTGATTAAGCATATTACGAAGGATGTGTCTCATATGTGCTTAAGGAGAATTTTAAAATTGAAAGGGTCCAAGTTGATGTTCTTGGACTATAGATAAAAGTTGTAAAGTAATTAATTGTCTAAAAGTTCTCCTAATAGAGAAACCATCACACATTTTATTGGTATAATATAAAACTATATAAGAGTGTTTAGTCTTTATAGTGCTAAGTCTCTGGTTGGTTTGGAGTTTGAGAAGGTGGCTACAAGAGTTACCAAATATAGTTTTCAACAAAACACTAAGATTGAATCCGTTGCCGGGGAGGATGAGCATATTGCTAGCAAGTATGATGCTTCTAATGAAAAGGAAAAACATGTAAGGGGTTGATAAATTTTAATTGGATAGCCATGAGATCAGGGTAAGAGCAATTTAAACTCGTGAATGAGTTCTTTCCAACTCAAGAAAACTAATGTAGGAGATTTTTCTCTAAAATATAGCTTTATATTATTGGGCATAACTTTTAATATGGTTGCTAGATTGAGCTAAAATTGTTTTAGGTGATTCTAAAGACTCTATTTCCTATAAGGTTAAGATTTCTTAGCCATTAAAGTTTAGAAAGGCCTTCAAATAAGGTTCAAAAGTTACTGCTCGAGATTTGTAATATTTTCCTAGTTAATTTAGGATTATTTTTCCTATTTAATTTAGACCTCTTTTATTATTTTTAGTTTTATTTTAAGATTTTTTTTTAATTATATATAAGGTTTTTTAACTTGTATTTCAGCAGATTACTTGGAAAATGACTGGTTGAAACTCAATACCAAACAAATCTCAAGGTGCTTTTGTTTTTCCAAACCTAAAAAGCACCGTTTGTAACAGTCTGGCCTAACCTGGCAGATATTGTCCCCTTTGAGCCCTTACGAATTTGTTCTTGGTGACCACACATGATCCCAAAACACATCTGACAAGTTAGCAACCGACACTACTAATAAGGTCAGCTACCAACTCCTCACCCACCGATGTGGGATATTACAATCCACCCTCTTAAGGAGCACGACGACTCCGTCGGCAAAACTAGACAACCAGTAAGGTCGGCTCTGATACCAAATGTAACAGCCTGGCCCAACCTACTAGATATTGTCTGCTTTGGGCCTTACCGCCCTCACAGATTTGTTCTTGGTGACCACGCATGGCCCCAAAACACGTCTGATAAATTAGCAACCAGCACTACTAATAAGACTAGCTACCAACTCCTCACCCACTGATATGAGATATTACAATCCACCCCCCTTAAGGAGCCTGACGACCCCGTTGGCACAATCGGACAACCAGTGAGGTCGGCTCTGATACCAAATGTAATAGCCCGACCCAACCTGCCAGATATTGTCCGCTTTGGGCCTTACTGCCCTCACAAATTTATTCTTGGTGACCACGCATAGCTCTAAAACGCGCCTGACAAGTTAGCAACCATTACTACTAATAAGGCTAGCTACCAACTCTTCACCCACCGATATGAGATATTACAATCCACCCCCCTTAAGGAGCCCGACGACCCCATCGGCACAACTGGACAACTAGTGAGGTCGGCTCTGATACCAAATGTAATAGCCCGACCCAACCTGCCAAATATTGTCCGCTTTGGGCCTTACTGCCCTCACGAATTTGTTCTTGGTGACCACACATGGCCTCAAAACGCGTTAGACAAGTTAGCAACCAACACTACTACTAAGGTCAGCTACCAATTCCTCACCTGTTGATGTGGGATATTACACCCTTGAAATACATGCATTCCCAGCTAATTAAGTTTTTTTTTTGTAAAATAACAAGAATAAAAACTGCAACTTATTTGGAAAGGAATTATAAAACCAATGCCTTTGGAATTTAGAAAAAGTTGGATTCTATTACCTTCTACAGAACTCAAAATGTAGTGACCAAAATAAATATTTTTAGATTAATTGTTGCATTCTTACCATTTTCATAGGAAAGAAAACAGATTCAAATGTTGTATTGTATGTAATATTAGATGTCATTTTAGTTAGAAAGATAGTTTTGGGAGATGGAAGGAGTTTAAGATATCTCAAATTTCTCCTTCTTTGTTGTCTTTTTTTTTAGGTTCAAAATATTCTCTGTAACATCCCAATTATTAGAACAACACTATTCATAATTTAGGAAAAAACATGATAATTTTTTATTTTATTTTAAATTAAATCCATACAAGGGTCCACCAAAATTTCTACTGAAATTTCGACAAAGTCTCCCCTATACTGAGAGGTCTCAAATTATCGACAACAACTTGTTACACTTTTATTAACCATTATCCAATCATGACCTAGTCATCCTGGGTCTCAATTCCAACAATCAACATCAATGGAATCACAATCTCTCAATCATTAACATAATAGAAATGAAGTATTGAATGACACTAATTAAGTAAACACACATATATGTAGATTATAAATACATGAAAATAAAATTTAAGTTCATACATTCAATTTAAAAGATATTATTACAATTCAAGTCATAACAATTTCTTAAGATACAAAATACATAAGTATTCACCTAAAGCTAGATAACTAAACGATAGAAAGATCTAAAAATCACTCATGTTGTGAGTGTGATGAACCTGAAACAAATATAACAATGAAATATAAATATCATGGAAAACACTAGTAATATTGCTAATCAAGCAATTTATTCAAGACTAATATTCATTTGTATTTCCCTACAATTATTGCTTAGTCCTTTTTAAGATTTCTTTATCATGAATTCACTAACGTTTTCCATTCCATTCTCAATCTCCAACCAATATCACTTATTTATACCGAAGGACAATTTTTCCAAGAAAGTGTTGATACCAATTTATTGGTATCATTAACCATCATTCACCGGATAACTAATCATATCCTTTTTTCTTATTTCTTCCCAAAAACTTGGAATGATAATGCCGATACTAATAAATTCTATTAGTATCATTAGTCTCCCTCACCAAATTCAACTAATCAAATTTATCATGAATGTCGATATCAATACATCCTCTTGATATTATTAACTATTCCTAATTCGAAATAGTTAATCAAGTCTCAACATTACTTTGAAATATCGTCGGATAGCTAATCACATGGACCCTTAACATCATTAGCCTCCATACCAGGAATAGCTAATCAAGTTGCATGGAAATGCCAATATCAATGTAGCCCATCGATATCATTAACTATTCCTAACCCATAATAGTTCATCAAGTTCAATAACCCCCATGTTTCGGGATGATCATATCGATTTTAGTAAACCCTACTACATCATTAGCCTTCGGTTCTCGAAATTGACTAATCTAATCCAGAAAAAATGCCGGATATCAATGGAACCCATTGGTATCATTAACTATTCCCCTCCAAAATAGTTAATCAAGTCTATTTCCATTTCTCATTCATTTCATTAGATGCTTTCCTTTTGGAAACATTTATATATAAAATCTAAAAATTAAACAAGATTTTATAATTATGTATATTTAAGAAAGATATAAGTGTAGAACACCTACTTGTTGCAGAAGCTCAGCTCGCGCTTCCTTGTTGTTGTTGTTGTGCCCCTCCTGAATCTACAGGTATACCACATCATTTCTTACTCCGTTACATTTTTCATAACAATAATAATAACGACAATGTTGACTTCTTTTTAACAATTGTTTCCTTTACATTTATATTTCTCATTACATCCCTTTAGATCATTATTCTTTATTAAATTATAACTATCATCACCAATTTGGTTTTGAATACGACATATTTCCTTTGAAACCTAAGACACGACACCACACATTTCCTGATTGAAAGAAGTCTGATTCTGCCCCTAACACAACTATGTTTCCCTATTCTGTCAATTAGTCGAATCTGCCAACAGAGGTGACAACTTGACCTCTCCTCAGATATTTACCTATATTTGGAGTTCTGGAGCTTCAAATTAAATGCGATTGGATTAGTTGGAAAGCTAACATCCCTAGCTATAACTTCTATGAAGAACCCTTCCTCTAAGTTTATCATTTTTAGGCCCGAATCTTCTCTAGAATCAAGGTGACGAATCTGTCTAGTTTTCATCGATAATTTTTAGATTAACTTTCCATTATCCTTATTTTTCCTTTTTCTCTTAAGACACCCGTTCCTATATGTTTCATACATTTCACAACTCCTTCTAAGCAGAACCATAAGCTATACCTGTGGTTAATAATTTGTTTCCACCTCACGAAATACACGCATTTGACTCGCAAAGTTTTCTATTATCAAGTTTTCATGCTTTTCCTATTAGTAAGCTTTCTACTACAACTAATTCATGCATCATTAACATATAACATGCCAAAAATCTTACTCCCTCCCCTCAATCTATTCTTGGTCGAACTTGGCCTAAGGGGACTAATTCTATGCAATGGTTTATCTTATTTACTCATTGTTCACATTATAACACATATCACAAGGTTCATCAAGTATAAATTCAGAATTTCTTTTCCTCCCATTCAACCCTTACATGGTCGGCCACTCATGTCTCTTGGTCATTGATTTTTCTTTGATAATTTTGCATGATTTTCATGTTCAAAACAACTTATAATAGTTTAATTAACTTCATTCTAACAAAATCTGCATTTCCCTAAATTTTCATTCAAGAACCCTAATTTACAAAATCTGAAATTGGTGTATAATTTCTAATAAAATTTCTAATTGGTTTTCACAATTAGGTCTAGGGTCCTTACCTTAAGGAAATTTGGATTTCAACTCAAATTTGGTTGAAGATTTTTAACTTCTCCTTCCTTGCATGCAGCCAACCCACCCCTCCTCTTTTCCTCACAATTTCTTCACTTGTTTCCTTGTTAATTTCTTTGTCAAGGAGCGTTCTCTTTACTTTGTAGTTTAAAGTTTGTATAGTCTTAAAAATTTTGGTGTTTTCCCCTCAATTTTGGTGGAGAAAAATCTGAAATCTCCCCCTCCTCTTTTTTACCTTATGCAGCCAACCACATGAAAGAGAGAATGAGGTATTTGTAGTCTCATTCTCTTTTAATTATACTTTGACCCATTCTTTCCTGTATTTTACAATTTGGTCATAACTTTTTTCTTCTCTTCTTTGTTTATAAAAAAACCCCATCTTAGCAATTTAATTTATTTGAATTTGTACATTAATTATCTCATTTTCCTTTTTCCATCTATATTATTTTCAATTTATGTAAAAGTTTATTCTGGAGGTTTACATTCTCAAACAAGCTTTTGTCCACCTTGACACAATTTATATTTTTAGTTACACGCAACATTTATCTTCTTCTTCTCCTTCTTCTTCAATGTAATTGTGATTTTTTATACAATGGATTTTTTTGTTTTGATAATTTTGTGACGCAATCCAAGTAACAAAGGATCCATTGGAGGTTTTGGTTGGTCCAATTACAAAGCTTAGAGCTAAGAGGTTCAAAGAGGCTTTCAATGGACTTCTTCAAGATACGTGGGCTAAGGTGGACTTCAAGAGGATATTAAATAATGAGGAGCAAGCCATGATTAATCTTATTCATGTTCAAGAGAGGCTTGTTGGTGGAACCAAGACCATTAGACAAGGATTGAGAGAAGAAGACTAGATTCGGTCAGTTTGACCTTTCACTACCGTTTTGATCATAACTAGAGAGATATGTCACATTTTGAGGTGATTCCAGTTAGGATGGAAATATGGAACGCCTTCTAATTATTTAAGACGAGAGAGAACCATCCATTTGAAGTTAAACTTTGCTGCTGCCATACATAATGCAAAAATAACTGAACTTGTCTTATTAAATTAGTTGGGCTATTAAACTTTCTTTATTTTATGAGGAAACACTTGTTTTGGTGTTAGACTTGTTTATTTTATTTATTTTAATTAGTTTGGGCTAGTTTTAGCTTGAGTTGATTATTATTTAAATTGGGTTTATATGTGACCTATTAGGGAAACTAGGGTTTTTGGCTTAGAGTATAAATACTCTTGAGAATAATTTTCAGCACACTTTTTTTGGCAAATAATATTCTGATTTTTTCCGACCTTTGGTTGTCAATCTTGGTTCTTGATTGAAATTTCAACTCTTCAAAGAATTGACCAATCTTTGTTTTGAATTTATACTTCTTTTGCTCGTCTCCAGGTGTAGGCGTTGTGATTGGGTTGGTTTATAGTCTTGTTGCCTTGGAGCAGGTCTTTCATTGTGACAAGCTCATCCTATTTTCAGCAAACTTGGATTAGATAGATCTTGGGTTCGCAAATTCCATTCAATTGCGCTAGGGTTTGCATTAGTTGGTGTCAGAGCAGATCTAATCACAGGTTATATCCTTCAATTTGTGTCTTTTGTTTCTTGAGTTTTTTCTTGATTAGTTTCGGCCACATATATTAAAAAAAATAATTAGGGTTCTTGGATCCTCTTGAATTGTTGAACACAAAATCATAAGGAAGTGTTCCTTTTGAATTATTGATCTTGCCGCAATATATACATAAAAAAAGTGTGTTATTGTATTTTTTTCTTGATTGCCGAATTGGTATACAAAAAAGAAGAAGAAGAAGAAAATCAATATTCTGGAGTTTAGCCGAGAGCTAGGGAAAGAAAATTGGTCATTGGGAATTTGTGTTCCTCTTCATCATTGTTTGATTTAATTTTTAGTTTGGATAGTAAATCTCTTTAGTATTGTTGCTTCCATTTAGTTTATTTTGCGTCTTTGAATCGTCATATTACTCGCACAAATTTGCATTGCTACTCGTGAATTTGTCATCGTAGTTTCGTTTTGTTAGTTTTGTAATTTTCTTGCCTTTTGAGTCTATATCAAATTTTAAATTTACTGCGTAGTTGATTGCTTTTCTGAATTGTTGCTAAGTGATTTCAAGAACTAAAGAAAGACAATTTGAGTGGAAAAAGACGTAGGGAGCATATGAGAGTGAAAAGCCTATAAATTTGTGTGAAACACGAGTGTGTGATGTGTTATTTTTATTGCTAACGATTTTCATGCATGTTTAAAAAGAAAAAAAATAATGTCTTCTAATAGTGTGCCACAGAGGAAGGGTGAAATCCCAGAAGATGGGCTTTCGAGAATATAACAACAGATGGAATTTATGTTTAGTGAGCTGATGACTAGGATTGAAAAATTAGAGACTAAATCTGATGGGGGACGTAGTAAAAATGGTAGAGAAGCTATGAAGGAGAAGAGTGTTGCTGGAAACTCTGCAGATGAAACCGAGGATGATCTTAACCGTGATAGTGGGTTTCGTACATATAGGGGAGAGAGGTATGAGAATCGGCCAAGAAGGGGACATATTCGACCACATAGGGGTTTTGAGTATATAGGGGATTTTGATGATTTGGGTGATGTAGAGCAAAATTTAGGTGGTAATAAGTTAAAAATCCTACCATTTAAGGGAAAAACTGATCTAGAAGCTTACTTAGATTGGGAAAAAAAGGTGGAGATGATTTTTGACATCCATAAGTACTCTAAAGAAAAGAAGGTTAAGGTTGCTGTAGTGGAGTTTACTAATTATGCCATGGTTTGGTGGGAGAGATTGGTGGTAGAAAGAAGAAGGAATAGAGAAAGACCAGTTAGCACGTGGGAGGAGTTGAAGACAATAATGAAGAAGAAGTATGTTCCTAAACACTATTATAGGGAGTTGTTTAATCGTTTACAAATGATTACACGGGGTAATAAGAGTGTGGAGGAGTATTAGAAAAAATTAGAGGTGGCTATGATTAGAGATAATGTTAATGAAGATGAGGAAGTTACTATGTCTAGGTTTTTGAATGGCTTGAATAGAGACATAACTAATGTTATAGAGTTGCAATCTTATGTTGAATTGGAAGAGTTAGTGTATTTGGCAATTAAGGTTGAAGGATAGTTGAAAAGGAAGGGTAGTACATAATCTGGAGCTTATTCGGGGTCTTCTTCAGGTTGGGAGTTGAATTATGGGAGAGAGGGTAGTGCGTCATCGAAGCCCTTGGTGACTTCTAAAGTTGCCGAACACACCTTCATAAAGAAGCAGGTTTTGTCCAATGATCAAAAACTTAAGGGAGAAGTCCAATCGAAGCGTAATCATGATATAAAGTGTTTTAAGTGTTAGGGATTGAGACACTGTGCATCAGAGTGTGCAAATCATCGAGTTATGATTCTAAGGGATGATGGAGAGATTGTGTCCACTAGTGAGGAGTCTGATTGTGATGACATGCCACTACCTGAGGATGCTAGTGATTTAAAGTATGCTGTTGGTGATAAAGTTTTGGTGATTAGAAGGTCGCTCAGTGTTCAGACTAAGGAGAATGATGTGGAGCAACAAAAGGAGAACATCTTCCATACTTAATGCCTAATCAACGATAAGGTATATAGTATGATCATTGATAGTGGTAGTTGTACTAATGTTGCTAGTGTTACTTTGGTTAGAAAGTTGGGATTGAATACTATAAAGCATGAGAAGCCTTATCAGCTTCAATGATTGAATGAATGTGGTGTTGTTAAGGTGAATAGACAGGTGATGATTTTTTTTTCAGTAGACAAGTATAAGGATGAACTGTTAAGTGATGTTGTGCCTATGCATACTTCTCATCTGTTATTAGGGAGGCCTTGGCAATTTGATAGAAAAGCCAAGCATGATGGGTTTAAGAACATGTATTCATTGGAGAAGGATGATAGAATTTATGTACTTGCCCCACTAACACCAAAGCAAGTGTATGAAGATCAAATTCAGTTGAAGAAAAGCTATGAAGAGGAGCACTCATATTCGGCCAAAGTGGAAGAACAAGCCGAGCAACATGGTGAGAATGTGAGGAAGAGTGAAAATAAAGTGAGCCATAAGTTGAAAACAAAAGGGGACAAAGTTTCGGCCCTTAAGAAATTAGGGGAGGGTCACGACCAAAAAGAAAAAAAATAGAAGGGAGTCTAAGAGTGGAGAGAAGAAAAAAAAGGTTAGAAAAAAAGAGTGTGTAGAAAAAGTGGGGAAAAACCTTAATTTCTTTGCAAAATCTAGTGATCTTAAACATGCTTATCTTTCTGAATTGCCTGTGATTTTACTTGTGTATAAGGAGGCATACTTTAACTCTAATAATTTGGATTCCTGTGTTCCTAGTGTTGTTAAAGTTCTTTTACAGGAATTTGAAGATGTCTTTTCAGAAGAGATTCCTAGTAGCTTGCCGCCAATTAAGGGAATTGAACATCAAATCGACTTTGTTCCAAGAGCATCTATACCAAATAGGCCGGCATATAGGAGCAATCCCGAAGATTCTAAGGAACTCCAACGACAAGTGGAGGAGTTGATGTCGAAAGGATACATTTGTGAGAGCATGAGTCCTTGTGCAGTTCTCGTGCTTCTTGTCCCAAAGAAAGACAAGACTTGACGAATGTGTGTCGATTGTAGGGCTTTCAATAACATTACTGTAAAGTATCGACATTTAATTCCCAAATTAGATGATATGTTGGATGAATTGCATGGTTCTAAAATGTTTTTGAAGATTGATTTAAAAAGTGGTTATCATCAAATTAGAATGAAAGAAGGGGATGAATGGAAAACTGCTTTCAAAACTAAATATGGTTTGTATGAGTAGTTGGTTATACCTTTTGGACTTCCTAATGCATCTAATACCTTTATGAGATTGATGAATCATGTTTTGCATGCTTTTATTGGTAAGTTTGTAGTTGTCTATTTTGATGATATTTTGATTTATAGTGAAGAGTTTGATGAGCATATGGATCATTTGAGATAAGTTCTTGATGTTCTTAGAAAACAGTCCTTATATGCTAATTTGAAAAAGTGTGACTTTTGCATGGATATAATTATTTTTCTTGGATATTTTGTTAGTGCAAAAGGTATAGAGATGGATAAGGCTAAGGTTAAGGTTATTCAAGAATGACCTACACCAAAATCAATAACAGAAGTTAGAAGTTTTCATGATTTGGCTAGTCACTATAGGAGGTTTGTTAAAGACTTTAGTACGATAACCTCTTCATTGATTGAAATCATTAAGAAATTCATAGGGTTCAAGTGGGGTGAAGAACAAGAAAGTGCTTTTAGCTTGTTAAAATCAAAGATAATTTGGGCACCATTACTATTTTTACCTGATTTTAATAAAGCTTTTGAGATTTAATGTGATCTTCAGGAATAGGTATTGGAGCTATTCTAATGCAAAAGAAACGACCCATTGCTTATTTTAGTGAGAAACTCAATGATGTAGCTTTTAACTATCTAACTTATGACAAAGAGTTGTATATATTAATGAGAGCATTGAAAACTTGACAACATTATCTATGGCCCCGTGAGTTTGTTATACATACCGATTACCAGTCATTAAAACATTTGAAGGGTCAAGGTAAGATAAATAGGTGACATGCCAAGTAGATTGAGTTTATTGAAACTTTCTTATATGTGATTAAGTACAAGCAATGCCAGGAAAATGTGGTTGTAGATGCTTTGTCACAAAG
>Ga0307518_10003561_pt1 | contig 11198 bp, 4 predicted proteins | sample 25_EM_MG_FD_203889 | JGI IMG/M metagenome (GOLD analysis project Ga0307518, IMG submission 203889) | Populus trichocarpa ectomycorrhiza microbial communities from riparian zone in the Pacific Northwest, United States - 25_EM | ecosystem: Host-associated > Plants > Roots > Unclassified | place... | reverse complement strand
AAAACATGCTTTAGTTAAGGAGTTATTGATACTTCAAGTGCAAAATGATGATATAAAACCTTGATAAAAATACACTTTTAAGTACTAATCACACCCCCCAACCAGCTTATTACTAGTCCCTAGTAATTAAAGCATTAAAATAGAAAAACAATTTGCAAATTCCACAAAGCAAGGCATTCATCATTTAACTTTCATTAATCTATCCAGATAAAACTCTCATTAAATTTTTATATCTGCTCAATACCTCTTAAACAAGATATAAATAAACCTTTCTTTTATGCTCAATATATCAACACATAGTTATGGGACTTTACTTGGAAGAAAACAAAATTTTTGTTCTAATGTTTAAGGTTAACTTCCTTGGGTTGAGATTATTATCTTCTTTTTTTTTTTCTTTTTTTTTTCTTTTTTAATATATATACATATAACTTAAAACACAATGCATCTTTAACCCATGTAACGAGCTTTCAGCTAATGACTCCCAGACCAGTTGGTCTTAGGGGATTAGGTGTTGAGACACCCTTACGAGCTTAGTAACTCGGGTTGCAGATACTGATATGTAGATAGTGCAATGTTTGATTCCCTTAAGCTTTTCTCCTTAACCCATGTAACAAGCGTTGGACCAATAGCTTCCAAGTCAGTTGACTTTAGGGTATTAGGTGTTAAAACACCCCTTGAGGTTTAATTGCTTAGGTTAGGGAGGCTACGAAACCAAACTTATCTACTTTTTTATTATCATCAATATCATCATTTTTTTTTTGCAATTATATATTATCCCTTTCCCTTAGTTGTTACCTTTAATAAAAGAACATAAATAATGCAATAATCCAATGTGCAACCCACAATCATATGTTAAAGTGTGTGTGTGTGTGAAAATGAAGGTTTAAGAATACTTGTTAAATGAGTATATGAGCAGAATCAAGTGATAACAATGCGAGAGTTTGTAAACCTGAATATTTCAAGAAGTATTCTGATAGACCTTGATAAGACTATTTACTAAGATGCGTCTCAAGAGTCAATACAATTCCTACTTACTCTGCCATCCTAATAGCAGTTTTGTCATATGGTTTTAATAATAGCAAAAATAGTTAGTAAGTTAGTTTTTTTTTTAATGTCAACAACTACCCTCTCCCCCAAACCAGAACGAGACATTGTCCTCAATGTCATAAGGTAGAAAGATAGAGTATAGAAGAATCACCTGAAACAACAAACACTGACAAACCTGAAACACACTTAAACAAATATAAGAAATAAAAAAATAAAATACTATGCTATTAATAAAACCAAAAGACACAAGGTTTCACAAATGAAGGCTCAAATCCAATCTAAGCTTTTTACGGCTTTCTTTAGTTGACCAATTTATGCGACTCATGGAGGGATTAATTACAGGGATGAAAGATTGTAGTTGGTCAATCAATTGTTCAGCAGTAGCAGCAGAGATTATGATTTGTCGTGTCGAAGATGTTAGAAATTCCTGTTCCACAGCTTGATCAAGAAAAGACAACAAATTATCATAAAAACCATTAACATTTAACAAACCTATAGGTTTATGGTGAATGTGCAGTTGGGCCCAAGAGAAAATATGAAAGATCTCTTCCAATGTGCCTAGACCACCTGGTAAAGCAATGAAGGCATCAACATGGTTAAACATCGCATTCATTCGATCAGACATTGTGGAGACCTGTAGTTCCTCTCCAATTGTTTTTCCAATGATGTCCCCTTTTGCTAAAGCTTTGGGGACGACCCCCAAAACTTGACTGCTTCCTAAAAATGCAGCTATTGACACACCTCCCATTAACCCAAGGCTACCTCCCCCACACACTAAATGAATCTTTCTCTCAGCTAGTACCTGACCAACATGATTTGTTGATTCTAAAAACTCATTTTCTTTCCCAAGACTGGATCCACCGAAAACACAAATATTTCTTATGTGATGACATGAGGAACCTGCCATTTCTAGACACTTCTATATCTATTGAATGTATGGGTTGAGTAGAAATGAAGGGAAAGAAGAGAAGAATTTATAGATGAGAAATTGAAAATGCAATCATACAAAATCCTTGACAAAAACTAGATGCAAAATATTTTTAGAGAGTTTTTACTATGTTTTAGATTTGTATCCAAACATTAGCCATGTAGCAAAACCATCGCATAATAGGTTAAAAAAAAATCATGTAACATGGTCTGATGAACATTCTAAAATTGTTAAAAAATAATTAAAAAAAGGAACACAAAACCCTTTACTTACACATAACCAATCATTTATCTCCCAAAATAGTTGAAACAAATGCTTCAGAGTTAGGTTATGGTAGTATACTTACATATTCTTCAATTTACATCTGTATATTGGAATGATTGTCAAAAAAATTATTCAACCATAAAAAAATTCTTTCGATTGTCATGTTTTTTTAAAACTTTTAGAGTGATTTATTAAACTAAAAGTTTCTTTTGCGTATTGATTGTAAATCAGCTAAAGAGGTTTTACAAAAATATGTTCAAAACACTGTGTAAAAATAGATTTTTGCGTAATGGCAAGCTATACTTAGTATTCTTGATTTTGATAAAGAATTTATAAAATGAGATACCAATTTTATACCTGATTTTTCAACTAAAGAATTTCTTCAAAATAGATTTTGATGCCATCAAAATCTAGAGACAAGGGTAAAGCCCCACAACAAAAACTAGAATCTTCAAAATGCCTACACCCTTCAAAACTATTTTCTTTAGGAATTTCTTCTACAAAACCAATCAAATCATGGATTGATATGATTACCAAATAAGAAGAAACAAATCATTCTTCTCAGGTATAAACTTGGGTATATTCCATTTCAAATTATCTAGAATTACTTCTGGCTCTACATACTATACGCCAAAAATCCTCATAGGAAGATAAATCTTCTTAACCAATTTCCAAAACTAAAGGAAGATCTTACTCTTAAAACCCTTTGCTTCAATCTTTACATAACTCTCAAAGTGATTTATCTCAAAACAAAAAGATTTTTTTTAAAAAAATCTAAATATATTATAAAACAATATTTCTAAAATATTTTGTCTATTGAAGATATATATTTTCATCATGATCCTTCAATAACAGTTTTAAGGATTTTTCCTTCAGGTTGGAATTATAAACCAAGGGATTTTACAAAACCCCAACCTTATTATATGACAATCCTTGAAATAACAGGATCAACCAGATTTGAACACTTTAAACTTCAGCAAAATCATCCTATGTAAACCCCTGAGAAACACACTTATATAAAAAATCATTATGGTGAGTATAATAATAATAGTGCAATTAAACAAAGAAGAAGAAGAGAGTCGGCAACCCACACAATAAGAAAAGAGAGATTTGGGGACCTAAAATGGAAGAAATAAAGAGGGGAGGACCAAACTTAAAAGGTATGAATAAACGAGGGATAAAAACAAAAGAACAAAAAAAGGAAGAGAGAGAGAAGAAAACCGCCAGCCCTTGAAAGAGGAGAGCTAACAACAGAAAAGAAAGAAAAAGGGAGAAGAAGAGGCACTCACTACCTCTTTATTTTCTCTCAAGAACAAACAAGGAGAACCACATACAATCCACCATATAAGAAGAAACTAGGAGGGTGAGGGAAGATTTAGACATCAAAAGACAAGATAAGAGAAGAAGAAAGCCAAGAAAGAGCTGGCAGCAGCAAGAGAATAGAAGAAGAACAATCAAAATATTTAAGGGAGAAGGGGCTCCAAGGAGCAGAAAACATAACTAGAACAAACCTAAGACCTTCCTATAGCAATTTCAAACATTTTGGGTAAATTGCATACAAGAAAACAGTAGCCCTAGGTTAAGTTGAGAAAATTTCTAGGTATGTTAAGGTGAGGATAAGTGTGGGGAAGAGGTAGAGAAAGACTAAGTGATATTCTTGATCCAACTAGAGTACAAAGAAACTAGGGGAAGGTTTGTATACCTTCGGCCAAATATGAATAAAAAGGGAGGAGAAATATATTGATCCTAATTAAGCATGCATATTGAGAGACAATGTTGAATTTCATAAAATTATGATATGTTGATACTTGAAAACATATGAACAACCTTGTTACATATATTTTTTATGAAGTCAAATCCTTAAATGAACTATGTCTTTATGTGTGAATGTTAATGTGAGAAAAGGATGAAATTCTGTGAGTAATAATGGATGAAGAAAGGAAAAGAAATGCATGAAAAATGATGGTTTGTGTGCTGAAATGAACACCCAAACCGAGAAAAATTTGGGTTGTTATGTTAATTAACTTGCGCCCAAGAATTGACATAGATAAAGGCATAATCTGGAGTATCGCCCTTCATAGAAGTTGTAGTTTGAGATGTTAGCTTTCCAACGATCCGACCTTGCTTAATTTGGAGCTCCAGAGCTCCATATATAGGTAACAATCTGAGGGGAGGTTGAGCTGCCACCCTTGTTGGCAGATTTAAGCAAGTTGACAAAACAACAAAATTTAGCCACGTTAAGAATATAATTCATTTTCCCTCCCTTTGTAAACTGTGTAGCATCATGTCCTGACTTCCAAAAAGAATAAACCACATTTGAAATTGAATTAGTGATGTTTGTTATGACTGCTAATGAACCGAAATCCTAAAGGATAATAATGGGAAGGTAAATGTAAAAATAATGGTACAAGAGAAACAAATGTTTTCACCATTTCTATTACTATGTTGTGAAATGTGATTCAGAATGGAATAATAATGGGTACTTGTGATTCAGGAGGAACAACAAGAGGAGTACAACAACAACAAGACAACTCATACCAAGCTTCTGTAGTAGGTAGGTAATCTACACCTATGAAACTTGATTAGCTTTCCTGATGTGAAAGCTAATGATGTCAAGAATTCTTGACATCGACATGCCCGAGGATATCCCAAGGTAATATGGAACACTGATTAACTATTTCAGTTCATAAATAGTTAATGACATCAATGGGTTATGTTGGTGTCGGCATTCCCACGAACTTGATTAGTCGATCCCGGAATGAACGACTATAGATACTAATGTGAGTCATTAGTATCGATAATGATCTTTCCAGATTAGAAAGAAGTGAAATGATGATATACTCCGGATGAAATTTGGGATGTTTATGAAATGAAAAATAACGGGTGATCCTCATAAGAATAAATAAGGACATAATTATAGAAGACAAATTAATAATTCAAAGAGCCATTGTTGTGCATGGATTAGTATATGATTAAATATATATGCATGTATTGTGTAAATTTTCCTTTTTTATTTTATTGTATTCTTATTTTATTTATTCTAAAAATTATAAATTGTAGGTCCTTCTCACTCACGTCAGGAGTAATATTTAGGTCCCCTAGTTTTCTTTTGCATAAATTAGGAGTCATATTTATATTCTTGAATACATTATTGAGTTGTACTCATTATGATTGCGATATGATTGAGATGTGAGTATAAGATGTGTACAGGACGATAGTCGATAACTTGGGATCTCCCAGTATATGAGAGACTCTACCAAAATTTTAGTAAACCTTAAATAATAGGAAAAAAATTACCCATAAATTTGGTAGTATAATTGTGTTGTTTGATCCCAGAAATGGAAATGTTACATCCTAAACCCGCATATTTTACATGTATTCAAAAAATCCTTCACATTTTTAATTGGAAACAAGCTCTTCACAAAGAAATTCTTTTTAAGTAAATTTCCAAGCCACACTACATAACCTTTACCGCTCCTACACCTATTGGGATTACAAATAGGCATGGTTTAATACTTTTCTTCTTCAAAACTCCAAGGATAGTCATTCCTGGCTATTCTACTTCAACAACTCCATAAACACATCAAAATTATCAAACTGGTTTCGCCAATGGTTGGACTATTTTGGTTCTTCGTATGATCTTTTTCAACCTCATCCTATGGTAAAAAATGGTTACACCTTCTTCAAACAAAATTACAAAGCCACAGAAAGAAAAAAATATTTCCACCATTTCTTATTTTCTATTCAAAATTATTTGTTCTTTGGGTCTACTCATGGTACTTTGATTACATTACTCAGTATCATAGTTTTTAAACCCGACCCAGTGGTCGACCCGGTCTAATGATCAGGTCATGAGTCAGATGGGTTGACCCGGGTCAACAAAAAAAAAACCAATACAACACCTATAGAAAACACCTAACTAGTTACAATGCAACACTTATATAAACCTACTCAAGATTACTAAGACCTACACAAGAAATGTCAAGGGAAACCAACCATAACATAAGCTATGGATGAGGAGTAAAAAAGAAAAACAACTAGAGAAAGAAGATGCAACAACATAAAAGCATTTAGTTCATTTTTCTACTTATTTTCATTGTTAGAGAGGTAAGGTTGAGTTTATCAGGGAAAAGGAAGCGTCAACTAAACAATGCAACTCCAAATTATTTTGAAAAACAAAAAGTTTAGAAAGAAGATACATACCAAGCTCTGCTTTAAGGCCCCCATTATAGCATCTTCATTAGCATCCAAAGACATTATCGGCCTAGCTAAAGTTGGAAGTGCAAATTCTATTTGATGAGAGCAAAACAAAAATAAGATTCCTCCACAGAATAGAGCATCTCTATTCTTCAAAGATCATGACCAAGTTTTTCAGCACAAGAAAAATCAAGAAAAGGTAACAAACAATGAATGTTGTTGATGTATATGGCTTTGTTATTCAAATGATTGATTTCCCACCACATTACGTACATGAATGCAACCATTTGCATAAATAACAATGAGAGCATTATTGATACCCAATAAACCCTAGGTCATAGCAAGAGTAAAACGGGTACATGTTAAAAAAAATTATGTTACACAGACAAATAACAGATGTAGTTCAAAAGACATACTAGTCGGCGATCAAGAATTGATATGAGTGCAAAATGATCCCTCACTGAGCGCTCAATTCTAGCATTGCTATCTGAAGCTTGCTTTAAGTTGGTTGCAAACCTATTTAATCTATCCGGCAAGTTCTTTGTCAAAGTGCTGGATTGCGGCCTAGTCCACTGTGTCCCAAATTGACTTCTAAATTGGGCATCTTTCGTTGCTTCCTTCTGCAAAAGTTCCTCGGTCTAAACCAGCAATTCTTGGTTTACCCTCCTCAAATCCATAAGTTGTTGTAACTCAGCTTCAAGGCCAGTTGGCCCCCCACTAATCTGCACTTTTTCCACATCTTCTTTAAGATCTGTTGGAAGCGTAAAGTTTCCTTCCAAAGAAAGAATTGAATGTGGCAAGTCCATTTCTTTGAGCCTCACTTGAGTTAGCTCACTCCCTTGTTGCAATTTTTCTGCTTGTGTCCTGATAATATCATCGACCATTTCAGTGTACCTTGAAAGAGCTTTTGCACTGCTGTCTAGAACAAGACTAGCAAACATCTTTTCCTTGCTGGCATCAAGTACATCGTTCATTGACATGATCTTTACCATGGAAAATGTTGGGAGAGGGGGTAAGGAACTAGGGGAAGGAACCCTCATGAGGTAAACTTTATCATTTTCCTTGACAACCCTGCCAGATCAAGAACTACAAATTCAAAACAAAGACAAAGAATAAAGAAAAGAGAGAGTGAAAGAAGGAGAATCGTAAAGAGAAACAACAACAACTTCATCTAACCTTATTCATATATTTGAAATAGTGATCAATAGTCTTCTGCTCCTCTGTTCTTCTTCACGACTGAAATGGCTTTCAAGATTTCTTTAATTAGGTTTTCTTTAATTAGGTCTTCTGCCCGTTCTGTCTTCAATTCTTCACGAAAAACGACGTCGTTTCACACACACACACATATAAGTCCGGGTCTTAGCCCGGTTTACTCGGGTTGATTGGGTTTCACCAGGCCAAATCCCCAGCTGTTTTTTACTTAGACCCGGCCCGGCCCCAGGTCCAGGTCGACCGGGTCCCGGGTTGACCTGTCAGGCTGGACCTGGTTTCAAAACTATGCTCAGTATGGATCCCCCATTCTCATCAGGAGTTTTGAAGTCAAATGGTGAGATTTTTTTGCAGCAAAATTTAAGAGTTCTAAACCTGTAGTCTTATAATGGTTAACAAGAATTCAAAAGGCTGAGATTAAGGACTTAAACCCTCAATCTAAGTTCTTAGCCCATAAATCTCATGCTTCAACCCTTCTTACTGCAACAAAATCCAAATAAGAATATTTTGAAATCATAAAGTAGCTCTTACAAAGTTACTTGAAATCAAATGACTTTATTTTATCTTCATCTTCAAAATCAATAATCAGTTTAGAAGATGAAAATAAAAATGATTGTTTTGGCATTCTCCCTCATATACAATAACCCTAAACACTTCTGCTTGTGTACATATGTCTGTGTGTAAAAATATATGGCTCAAGCCAAAAATATTCATGGCCCATTTTTAATTTTGTTCTCTTTTTATCAGATCTATCTTATCAGGCCTTTATAACAGGTCCATCTAGGCCCATCTTCTCCTGGCCCTTCATACTTCCAGTCCAAAGATTTCTGTAGGCACAAGAAGACAAGTTCTCCCCCATTTGCAAATACAACAAAAATCTTTCAGTGGTGGGAGACAAGGTAAACAACTACATCAGACAACTTATTAAAAAGCCCAATAATTACAAGACTTCATTAAATTTCAAATTTTCTATCATTTCCCCCTATAAATAGGCGGCTCTCTCTTTATTCAAGGCAAGCAATTTTCTCTAGACAACTAAATAGAGAATAAACTCTTCAAATAAATGTTGTTAATAACTTTGGATCCTTATGATGTTGTTTGGTGGATTTTGTATCTTCTCGGATATGACAAAATATTGGACTGAAATAGGTGGCACGAATTCTTATAACCACAATTTTTGTCCAATGGATCATTTCATTTCACTAAGCCCTTTCCCAGTTAATTTGCTCAAAATCTTGTGGCTTTTCATTTTTTTAGCAGAAAAAAAATGATAAATTGCACCTTGTCATAAAATATTTTTTTTGAAAATGTTTATACATTAAAAAATATACTAAAAACTTTTAGCTGCTGTCAATGTTTATAGGATATTTTTGATTATCAATCTCTTTTTCATCCTCCAATGTTATATGATTATTTTTTTTTGGTCATCAAACTTTTATAATTACAATTTCATCCTTCGAGATTACATGATCCATAAGTATTACTTATAACCAAATCCATAAGTCTTTGTATTTACCTTATAACCAAATCCCTAAAAGTATTGTGGATTTCTTATAACCAAATTTCTCCATCTTTGTATTACTTATAACCAAATTTATAAGTCTTGTATTTACCTTAATACAAATTTATGTAAGCTTTCTTCAAATTTCAAGCTTTGATTTATTTTCTAGATAATTTGTTTTATATTCTTGCATTTATAAGTATGCTATATGTTTGTTAGAGGATCCTAACATTGTTGGACTTGCTTCTACTTTCACATCAGAAATTATATATGTGTATATATATCAGTAAAATATTGTGGATGAAGAATTATTGGACTGTGAATTAGTATAATGTAATAATGTTTTTGCCCTTCAAGTTATACGAGTCATTTGACATTATTGCATTGATCAAGGTTAAATTGTTCTTTTCACTTTTTTTAGCATAATAAGAAGACATTATTACCTTTTAAAAAAGCCTTGCATCAAGGGGCTTCTTGATCTTTTTAATTTTTTTCAAAATAGTTAAATGACTAAATTACACTTAAAAGCAAAAATACTAAACTTATTGATAGGGGCTTTTTTTTTGTCTTTTTCATTATCATTTTTTCTTTATTATCACAGGGATTGAGGGGTGATTTGGTAATTTAATAAATATAAAAATTATTAAAAAAAGTGACTGACGCGTGCAATTGAGCCTACGAGCTTCGGGTAGCACGTGTGGCATTACTCATTGGCCAAACACTAGTTTTTTGGGGCGGCGTTGGAAAGTGGTTAGTGTCCCCTCCATGCCTAGGCAACAGGTGTGGTTAACATATCACTGGTTTGGCACCGACAACCTTTTTTTCCCTCTCTTTTCTTTCTCTCCCCCTCAATTCCACGCCAAATCATCCAATTTTTCAAACTAGCCCTTCAATTTGGTTTTCTTTTGAATTTTGTCCTTTTTCTGTTGATTACTATTTTTTTTATTTTAAATGATTTATAAAATTGGAATATTTTTTCAATTTCATCCATTTTTAATTTTTTTCATCTACTAAACTTGGTTTCCATTGTTCTGACTATCTTTTTTTTATATCATTTTCTTGATTTATTTTAATTTTTAATTTCATCCCTCATTCTTTTATTTCATTTAATATTAATAGTAGATTTGGTCCTCATTTGATTTCTACTTTTCTTTTTTGTGTTTTAATACTTATTCTTGATTTATTTTATTTTCTAATTTTGTCTTAATTCTCTTGATTGCTATTTTTTTTTTAATTTTGGATGTTTGAGAATTTTGCTTCATGATTTTTTTGGGTTTGCTTTCTATGGGGTAACCTGGTTTTATGACCAAGGTCACCGGTTTAAAAAATAAGCTTGGTTTGACTTTGATCTTTTTTAGGTTTATTTTTTAAAAAATATATTTTTTTAATTTCATCTTACAAAATTATATTATTGGGCCTGTGGCTTCATGAGTTTTTTCACTTTTAGTTTTTTATGGGTTATCCTGATCTTATATCTCGGGTTGCGAGTTAGTCTAGTTTACCGTTGTTGACTCAAATTTTTTTTATTAACTTTTTTTTCACTTTTGCCTTTTATTATTTTGTTGGTCTAAAAGTTGACCTCCATTATTTTATTCAATTTTTTTTATACGAAGTTATCTCACCTTATAGACGATCCGCAAGTTTGGTATATTGACTAGAGTCAGGTTTTTTGTTCCTTTTTAATTCGTCCTTCAACATTTGATTTGTTTGTAATTTGACTTTAAATTTTTTTAGATTACCTCATTCTCATTTAATTTTTGTTTTGTTATAAAAAAAAATCATTGAGAACTTTTAAAAATATTTATAGGATATCTTTTTATAATATTGACCAACATTTACATTTTTTAATTAATAATATTTTTTAGTTTTAACTTATTTAAATCAATGACCGGAATCCTAAATTTCTCTTGTTCTTTTAAAAATATTATCATGGCTTGAGTTTTTTTTTTATATTAAGAAAAATTTAAACTGGATCGGAACACTTATGTATACATAACAACCGAGTATCAATGCGACCTCAAATGCAATTTTTAATGAAAAGAGGGCTCAATG
>Ga0307518_10003560_pt1 | contig 11202 bp, 13 predicted proteins | sample 25_EM_MG_FD_203889 | JGI IMG/M metagenome (GOLD analysis project Ga0307518, IMG submission 203889) | Populus trichocarpa ectomycorrhiza microbial communities from riparian zone in the Pacific Northwest, United States - 25_EM | ecosystem: Host-associated > Plants > Roots > Unclassified | place... | reverse complement strand
TATCCCTTCCTTTCTACCCCATCCACCCCACCGTTCACCCAGTAACTTTTTTCGTTTTCCAAATTTCCTTTAAGTTTTGGTTATTTCTCGAAGAAAACCCTATGATTTATTCCTTTTTACTCATCTTCTAGATCTTTATGCTATATTTATACTATGTAGTAAAGACCCAATACTTTCCTCACCCCTCCCGCGTTTGCTCTCTACTACCTACCTAGGGGATTTCACACAACCAACCAACCAAATTCTGTCTGCATATCCTTTTTATCCCTTTTACTCGGGTTACCATCTTCTTTTGAAAAAGAAAAAGAAGAAGGTAAGAGAAAATGGGAAAAATAGGCTTGTTTTTCTTTTAAACTTTTTAGTTAGATTGGAATAGTAGATACTATGACGATATAATCAATAGTCTACACTATTATTCTAGCGCCATACATTTTACCCACATACATATACCTATTATCTAAATAATTACTACTTCAAATCAAAACCCAAGAGAACTCGCCCACGAGTACGATTGGGTAAGATGAGATGGGGTTACCACCAAACAAATGAGTGTTAGGGAGGACTAGTACTCTAGGATGCTTCCCGGAGAAGGTAGAGGAGGTGTTGTGTACTCCGAGGAGGTGGTCCCTTCTGATGAAGGAAGAAAGAGGGCTGGTGGAGTGAACGATTTGTGATGAGGATAATGTTTAGGTGGTGGAGGTCTCGGAAGTACAGCTGTAGCTCTAGTTATACCTTGTATGGGGAACGGTGATTTCCCCAAGAGGTCTTATTTCACTATAGCCTAACACCTAACGAGCATCCCTCCCTTTCCCCATATATGGACTAGGATAGAGATAGAGAGAGAGGTAGGCTAAACGTTGAATTATTTTCAACTAATAGATACCTCGTTAAAATATATATTCAAAATAACGAAGAGGAGAAGGTGTAGTATAGACCCTAAGTACCGTCCCTCACCTTTAGCCACCTTTGTCTTACTATTCCCCTATCCCTTCCTTCCTCCCCCATCCGACCACCTAGGACCCACAACTTTTTCGTGTCCCAAATTTCCTCAGCGAAGCTAAAAAGTTTTGTTATTTCTAGAAGAAAAGCCTATTATTTCATCCTTTATACTCATCTTCTTTGATTTTATGCTATATTTATACTATGTACTAAAGACCCAATACTTTCCTCACCCCTCCGCGGGTTTGCTCTCTACTACCTACTAGGGATGGATCCACCTAAGAAAATTCTGTGTTCTGCATATCCTTTTGGCTCCCTTTTACTCTTAAGGCGAAGCGACCATCTTCTTTTGAAAAGAAGCAAAAGAAGAAGAAGGTCGCTTCGCCTTATGAGAAAACCATTAGGCTATAGGGATCTCCCTCATTAATCTCGATCACCCTACCATACAATCCCACCTTTCACATTGTATCGGGATATCACCCTATTACCTCTACCTTTTCAGAATGAAAAGGAGGAGGAGGAGGAGGAGGGTAGTAACACTAAGACCCGTTGCTCATCCTCTCCCTGCAAATATTTTACCCATATTACTCCCCTCTTCCTCCTTCCTTTCCCCCTTCCTATCCTCCTTTTTTCCTACAGCATTTTAAGCCCCCCACTTTATTCCTATCTTGCTCTCATTTCTCTCCACACCCATCGGACCCCAGCCCACAACTTTACCGTTTGACAAATTTACGGAAAAGTTTTGCTCATTTTTCGAATAAAGCCCTATGATTTTGGTCTATTTCCTCTTCTTAGGATTTTATTGCGGATATGTTCACAGCAGAAAGGGGAACATAGCCGCGCAAGCACGGGCCCCATCCCAAGTCCAGACCACACCAGCAGAGAGTAGACCAGACACCAGCAGAGCAGACAATCCCCGACCAGACCAGCAGAGAGCAGACCAGACACCAGCAGACCAGACAATCCCCGACCACACCAGCAGAAGAGCAGACCCAGACCAGACCAGACCAGACAATCCGACCAGACCAGCACAGAGCACTCCCAGACCAGACCAAGCTATGTACCCTCCTTGTTTTCTTCAACCTTCACAGCTTGCTTTTACAGAGCCAATACTTTACTCACCCCTCCCAAAGGAAGCCAAATCCTCCAAACCAGAGCAGGGGCAGCAGCCCCGGGCAACCACCTACATCTCTCTATCTCTATCCCTACTCCATATATGGGGAAAGGGAGGGATGCTCGTTAGGTGTTAGGCTATAGTGAAATAAGACCTCTTGGGAAATCACTCCCCATACGTATAGAGATAGAGAGGTAGGCTAAACGTTGAATTATTTTCAACTAATAGATAGCTCTGAAAATACATATTCAAAATAACGAAGAGGGGAAGGTGTAGTATAGACCCTAAGTACCCTCCCTCACCTTTAGCCACCTTTGTCTGTGTATACACCCTTCCCATATAGTTTCGCTTCTTTACCTCCATTTTTTTTTTATTCCCAGCGAAGCAGCCCCTTCATCCCTCCTTTCCCAGCCGCCATCCTGCTTTCCTCCTACTTCAATTTTTACTCCTACCACCTTTTATACTTCCTCTACTCACCCCCATCGTCTCCCCCATCCCCGTTTAAAGTTTTTTCGTTTGCGAAATTTACGGTAAATTTTTCGTATTCTAGGGTGTTTTTAGGCATAAAAACCAATGATTTGATGGTTTTGCCCTTATCGAGGATTTATGCCCCTATATTTATCTATGTAGTAAAGACCCAAGACCTTTCCTCACCCTCCCTCGGGGTTTGCTCTTTACTACCCCCCCCTAGTAGGGGATTGATCCTAAGAAAATTATGTGTGCATATCCTTTTGCTTAGTTAAAACTTGATTAACTAAGCATAAAAACTCGACTGCTCCCCTAGTCGATTTATAGGAAGCCAAATTAAGGAGGAGTAGGATAGGGTAGGAACTTATGAGAGGTAGAATGGAGAAAAAAGCAGCTATTCACCCATAAACTCGACTGTTCCCCTAGTCGATTTTTTATTATTAATGTGGAAACTTTTTGATAGGTTATCTAGAGAAGCTTGAAGTAGAAGGTAAGAATCATAAAAAGTAAAATAGTCAGCCTTTTTATTAAGTTTTCCAGTTTTTTCATCTTTTGTGAAAAAATAAAAGTTTAATTGAATAATTCTATTATCTCTCATTAAAGGTTTAACTTTTCCTAACTTAGATAGAACATTAATCATAAATATTGCATCGAAATAAGAGAAATTGTGTACATAGATTTTTTTGTTACGATATTTTCTTGTCATAATACTTTTCAACGCTTTCTCCATATCCCCTTCTCAATTATTATGATCTTTAAATAAGAAAGACATAGCTTTTTACCGTCATAAATTGACATACAAATAGGAACCATTTTCCTTCTATAGTTCTAGTTTCGAGATCTAATGTCATTATATTAAAAAAACGCATATAAGATGTGGTTGGGATTTTTTCTATAAAGCACGCTTGTTTTTCTTCTAAGTATGATAAAAGTTTACCCCCGGGTATGCTATATATGTATTTTTTTTTACTCTTTTATTGTCAATGATTGTTCTTTGAAAATAATTCTGCGATAGAACTTTATCATCATATAATTTATCTGTAAAAGTAAAAAGTACTTCTTCGCTTTTTCTTACTGTAACAAAATAACTATCCTCCTTTATATTCTCAAAGAAAAATATTATAGGATATTTTTCTTGTCCCTCAACTAATGTAAACGTAGCGAGAGCACTAGTACGATCTTGTGAGAATTGAATATTGGGTCAAACTGATAAGTCCATATGGGTAGGAATTTTAAAACCTTTATATTTTAAACTTTTTGAAAAATCTTTCCCCTCTTTATCTTTTTGATTTTTTTAGCGATAATTCTGCAAGATGTTCATATTTTGTTCCTTTAAGAGTAATCATGGGTTTAAAATCGAAAATTATTTTACCAGAAGGAAAGCCGCTATCATCTTCGTATACTTCTCTGGCATCTTCAGAAACTTTATCAGCAAAATCTTCTATAAAGAAAATGAAAGAGAAGATAGATAAAAGTTTCTCAAAATCATTTATAGTTGCTACTTGCGTTGTAGAGCAAGACCTCAGTGAACCATTTCTAAAGCTAATTTTAAACATTATGGCAAAATAACGATGAGAGGGATATTCCTTTTTAAAAAATATAAAAAATCTTTTTAACTCTATTTCTAGTTGTTCTGGACCCAGACTAGAATAATGAGTAATAGAAGAAAAAGATATAAGTTTTTAAAGTGTGTATCGTCACTAATGTTTGATATATCCGCAGTATTGGAAGATAATAGACTTTCTGATGGAGATACTGTCGTTGATTTACGAGGTATACCTCGTTTTCTTGTAGGAAGTTCCTCAACAAGATCATTTGAAGGATCAGCTAGTGTAATATTTTTACGTGGTCTACCTCTTTTCCTTTTAGGTTCTTCTACAATCTCTTTGGTTGATTGAACTATCCCTTCTGTTTCATGAGTTATACCATCATTTGTTTTATGTGATGTTTCATTCACTACTTCACGGATCTTTTTAGGTCTACCTCTTTTCTTTGGTTTCACTATTGGGCTCTCATCATCAAGTATTGATGAGTTTGAAGAAGTCCATGTTGAAATTAAAGGAGCTATAGAGTAGACAAAGGAGATCTGTCAACCTCTACCTTCCTTGAAGCCCAATGTTGAAAATTAAAGGAGTTTAGAACTCCTCTAGTACCTATGAGATACTCTCAGAGCATTATAATGTATAGATATAGACGTGATAATATATATGAAATAATCTAAATTACATAAGACTAATAAATATTCTGAGCTATAAAAGCCTAGTCTTTAAATTTAGTGCTATTATTGAGATAGCCAAGAATAAATATTTAGCTATTCCGAAAAAGCTGAATGAAAGCTTACTAAAAGAAGAAGTAAAAGGTGAAGGCGAAGAAGTAATAAAACCAATAATTGAGTATGAATTTACTTTACTGGATAATTCTAATATCAAACGCGATAGCAAAGAAATTAGCAAATACGTTATTTTTAAGTTTAATAAGGCAGGAGATTCTCATTTATTGGGTTTAGATTTTTGAACTAAAAGATTAACTAACATTCTTAAACAGATGGAAAAAGAAATGTTCATGAATGAGAAAGGAATCATGATTACTGTTCCTTCCTGACCTCAAAGAGATGACATAGATCTAATTATGAAATCCTTTAGCAAAAAGCCATTTTTTTTTTATGTGTTTACCTAAAAGTCAGAAAGGAGATGCTAAAACGGGAAATACCGGAATTCCTCCTCATTCTATTAAAACTGAAATCTATGAACCCAAAGAATTTCAAGAAGAAAAATATCGTAATCAATTTTCTTTTATCTGAACTAATATGGAAAGAGCTTATGGAGTCAGACACGATACTTTAGAAGATAAAGAGGAAAGAGCTAGTGTAACCCGAAGTATTTAGCTCGCAAGCTAATTTTGATGCTCAAGAGAAAAAGATTTATCGCTTATTATGAAAAAGTATTCAAGAATATAACCGTATTTTTGATGCTGACCTAGGTAATTATCAATTTAGATATGGAAGGATAGGAACGAAGTCCTAAAATAATTATGATTACTTGCTGTGAAATTGCTTTAGCTTTAAGCATTACTAATATAATTAGCTTAGCTTTATTTGCCGAGTATACTATTCGGCTAAAAGCTAAGCAAATAAGATTAGAAAAAAAGAATGGTCTAGAGCAAGACCAGATAAATATGCTCAAAAAACAAATCCAACACTTAGAAATGGAGTTTAGTAAAACTAAAATTCACTCTACAACCGAATTAGAGAAACATGAACGAAATTAATAACCGAGCAGCTATCTGTCATTCTTGTCAATTAGAATGAAGCAAAGAGTTTATGAATAAAGATAATCAAGGGAGGGATATTTGCATGAATTGTGGAGAAAAGCCTAAAGAATCCTTCAAATCAGATACCTTTATTTGTGAATTTTGCTATCAAACTAAAATAGGACACGCTATATTCGCTCACGTAAAAAATATGCCTGATAAAAGAAACAGTAGAGAAATCAGTAAATTATGCTCTTACTGTTCTTATGCTCGAGCCAAGAAAGAAAATTTTTACTGTCCGAGATTTAGTTCTGGAAGAGATAGTTGAGATGCTAACCTTCCGGAATTTGATTGCTTCTGTGAGCGAAAGAAATATTAAAATACTATGGTAAAAGAAATCAAATTAGAAGAAAAAACAATCTTTAATAAATTCCCCGAATTTGAAGACTTCTTTAATGAATTAAGAAAGGTTGCTGAAATTTTAAACCTAATCAATGACCGAGAAGAAGAATCTTTGCTTTTCACTTTTTGCTATTGTGTTTATGATAAGCAAAAATTTCGGATTTATTTTGGTTCGCCGGAAGAATTCTTTAGCAAATTATGAAGTGGGATAGTAAGTAGGTTCAAAACTCTACAAAAAAAAAAGAGAAATTATGAACTAATATTTTTGAGCATCTTAAACTAGAAATGAGTAAGTTAATTGATATTAAAACACTGAATATACTAAGCAAGATGGTACTAAATATTACGATACTAATCGTAGTTTAAGTGGTGATTATAATCGAACCAGCAATCTTTTAGAAAAAGGAGAACACCGAGAAGCACAAAGAATAACTAATAGCGAAAAACCTTATAATACTATTGATTTATTAAACCAAGGATTTGGTAACATTCATGACCGAGCTGATTGATTAAGTACCGAAGCTAAAATTGATACCGGCTATATTGGCGTTGAAAAAGATAAAGAGGGTAAGCCTATTTTAGACAAAGATGGCCAGCCGATCAAAATTATTAATCCAAACTTTAACCGGAGAACTAGTAAAAATCAAGACAGCAATTCTAAAAACGACACTGAAAAACAATACAGTAAAGAAAATGATTATGGAGTTATTGATAAGGTTATTTACAGTCAAGAACAACCAATATTTTATCAACAATTAGCTCGAATTATGCCATCCTTTACTTTGGTGCAAAGTGATTGAGAAGAATTAACCGATTTTAGTGAATATTTTCATTGAGTAGTTCCAGCTAATGATTGAGAATTTAGGTGAAATTCTAATACTTTTTCTTATGATTATATTTCCCGAGAACAATTATTAGTAGAAGCCGGAGAAGCTGATGAAAAACCCAGAAGAGAACTTACTAAAGACCCCGATCAAGACCTTTCCGAAGACGAATGAAAAGAACTTTACCAAGAACACGAAAAGCCAGTCATGCCTACTTGATATTTAGAAAGAGTTTATCGTTATAAAAAACGCATAGAAAAGAAATCCAATCCTGATGAAACTGATCAAGCTAGATTAGAAATGTGTGAAACTTTATTAGATACTTTTTATCGTCCTCCTTATTGACCAGAATTAGCTACTTTTGAAGAGATTATGGGTTCACCTCCGGAATTTAAAGGAAAAGTAATTGGCTTTAAAGAATTTAAATCAGAATTAAGAAGAAGGTTAAAAACTAGCCAACGACACCGAAATAGAGGAACTAAGCCTCCTCAGATCTTTTATGTTTTATTAGGTAAACCGGGGGTGGGTAAATCGGAAATAGCTCAGCAATTGGCTAAAGCCTTTAAAAGAAGCATTCAAATCATTAATGTAGGAGGGATGGATGATGGAGGTGAATTAGAAGGGAAAAGAGCTACTTTGCAATCAGCTAATTATGGGAAAGTTATGGAAGCTTATGTGGAAAGAAGCAGTTTAGCCACGATTACTATTGAAGACTTAGAAAAAGAAATTAAAGAAATTAAAACTCATTGGGAAAAACAAGGGAAGAAATTAATTCCTATTCTCAGGGATAAGAAGACTTTAACTGAATGAGAAGAAGAAAGAATTGAAAAATTAGAACAAGAAATTAAAGAATGAGAAGAAGATAACAAAGAGAGAATTAGCCAAGGAAAAGAACCTAAAAAAAACAAAAAGAAGGTGATTCGTTCCCGAGCTCCCATTATTTTATTAGATGAGTTTGAAAAAGCTTCCAGTGAAAGTATTCTAAATGTGATTGGTAAAATGACCGATAGAAAGCTTAATTATACTTTTTTAGATAAATACTTTAACTTTAATCTAGACATAGGTGAATCTATTATTCTTTTAACAGCTAATTATTTAGAAAAAGTGCCTCAGTTTGTTCGCGATAGATGTAAAGCTGTGAATATCGAATTATTGACTTATAAACAAAGAAAAGGAAAGTAAAAAGGAAGAAATAAGTGTTTCCCTATATACCGATTTACTCCCCAAACCCACCCTTCCAACTAGGAAAGCCCCATCTCCAAAATTTCCTTGAGGAAGAAATAAGTGTATGCTATATTACCGCTTTATTCGTCCCAAAAGCAAAACCCAACCCACCCCCTTTCCTTTTCAACCCATTTTCCTGGAGGAAGAAATAAGTGTATTGCTACATACCGCTTTATTCAAAAGCAAAGCCCCTTTCACTTGCCCTTTTCCCTTTACCTTTCCTTTCCAACTAGGAAACCCCATCTGCTATCATGAAGAAATCCTAGGAGAATTCGTATCGTGGAATTCAGTATAATTCTTCTTGGCTTCTCCTCCTTCCTGTAAAATCCCCCCCAGTAGATTTGATGTTAATTCTCTTTACCCATCTTCTATGAAAAAGTATCCTATGCCTGTTGGTAAACCTAAACATTTTACTGGAAATCCTTACTTATTTGATAGTAATCCTTTCGGCTTCTTCAAAGTAAAAGTTTCTGCTCCTTCACAACTGAAAATTCTAAACTGTTTAGATAATTGATGATGTTATATGCTTTATCGTTTAAGCAAATTTTATGGTTATGTTGTTCCGAACCTGTAATTAATCCTCTTCTATTCTCGCTTGCTTTATTTTCAAGGAAACCGCCAAAAGAGTCTTTTCCTCAAATGTTAGGTCTTACAACCATAGGTAAACTTTGAGGTGATATTATTAAACTTTTTCTAATCTCCTCCTCAAAGTTTTTATTAATTCTAAGAACTACTTTATCTTCTTCATTAATATGTTTTTCGAAAATTTCAATGTCAAGTTGTGAACAAAAAAAGATCTATAAAAACAAAACCTAATTTCACAATTACTCCATGGGGGCTGCTTCGCTGGTGGTGAAAAACTCATTTTTTAAATATTTTTTAGGGGTAAGTTATGGGGGCTGGGGAGGAGAAAACAATGGGGATTCTTAGGAAAAAAGGGGGAAAAGTGCTATAGGGAAAAATTAAAAAGTTTAATGCATTCTCACAAGCCACAACTAAACCATCCTTTATGGAAGGTTTAGTTGCGACTATGTGCGAATACATAAATGGCATAAAGAGCCGAGCTTTTATTTAAAAAAAAGCATAATCCCTCCTTGGTTGGTTAAGTCTTGCAACATTGCTTTTTGTTTACTGGGTTGGTGCAGAGAACTGTAAATCTTTATTGGCTTTAAACTATTAAGGAATTTAGTGGATTTGGAAATAGAGGAATAGTTCCTTAAAAAAGCCGAAGAAGACCCAAAACTACAATTAACCAATCCAACAATTAGATAAACCTTGAGTGTTAACTTCAGCATATATGCTTATTTATTGCGAAACATGGTTTTCGTTTAATAAGCCTGAGAAATTAATAAGTTGGCTCTTTCTGAATTCATCCCCTCTTTAGTTCTTTTTAAGGATTTTTCAGGAGAATATCTATTTTTATTCATTTGAGATATGCAAAAATCTAAATGCTCGCGTTGTTCTTGAGTAAGATTTTTTAATCCCTTTCCTTTGTTTTTATATAGTATAGAGACTGCAAAAGCAAAGTTTAAAAAATCTCTATGTTTTTCTGTATTGATGTTATATTTAGTAAAGAAGGGTACTATGATTTTTTGTAACTCTTCTTTATTTCTAACCCCTAAGTAACACATCCCATTAGAATCTTCTGATAAATTACCGCACCCTAAAGTTAACGCGATTCGATTTAATAAAGCTTCGTCTCTTTTACTCTGGGCGATATTAAATGTTGCATCGTAATTAGGTCATTTTGTACCCACTCCGGGTCTTTTGATTGAAAATGATCCATCCGCTGCAACAAAGCCTGAAACGTATTCAGGTTCTAGTATGGATTGGGAATCAGGTACATATACATTTTCGACATTATGGGGAGTAATGTCTTTAAATAAATTTGAACTAAAAATTTGAGCTTTTAGTCCTTTCTTAGATGCAGCTTTATAAGCCAAAACCTCTCTGAAACCAGTTAGCATCAGGTGTTCCTTTTTGACCATAATATTTGCTACTGCCTTAAATAAGTAGTAGGGTACAACTTTAGTAGATTGTAAAGGATACTTATCAAAATGTGGAATAATAAATTGGATAATATCCGAGAACTTTGACACTCTATAAGCTACATAATGTTTGCTGTATACAATATCACCCACACCTTTAAAAAAGCCTTTTAAAGAATGCAAGATAGCCTCATCACTGGGATGAACTGTAATTTGATAGATTAAACGGACAGTAAAACCTATAGTGCTGGTTTTAGCTTCAGTTGTATTTATCACAAAAGAACCTTCGCCATCAGTATATCCTGTTACTCATCAGGGATGTAACGGCTTTACATCATTACCATTGTTATTGCCTAGCAAGGCATAGTTGCAATATATTTCGGGAGACAAATTTTGGTGAGACACGTTGTCTTTTAAGGGATTCATGTGTTTCATTTTAATGTAATTCTAAGGCATCTTTAATATATGAACAAGTTAATACAACAAAAACCTGTGATTGAATAAATGCAATAGCTAATTCTAGACCAGAGAATGCAATAACAAAAGATAGAGGAAGAAGAGCCATAAAGAAGAAAATGAATCCTGATGTCATTATGTTATATGTTAAAGAAGAAAGTATATGTAAAAGAAGATGGCCCGCCACTATGTTGGCTGCTAGACGTAAACCTAAACTAACATTTCTTGATACATAACTCAAGAATTCTACCAGTACAAGTAAAGGCAAAAGTGCTAAAGGACATCCTGCAGGAACAAACAGCGAGAAGAATTCTAACCCATGTTTTTGTAATCCTAGAATTGTAGCTCCTAGGACTATAGTAAAGCTAATTGAAAATGTTAAGACAAAATGAGATGTTGAAGCAAAGCCGTATGGAATCATACCTATTAAATTATTAACTAGAATAAATATAAATAAAGAAAAAATAAATGGGAAATAAATTTGTCCTTTGGTTCTATTTATTTGATTTACAACTATGCTATGGATAGTCGCGTATAT
>Ga0307518_10003559_pt1 | contig 11205 bp, 15 predicted proteins | sample 25_EM_MG_FD_203889 | JGI IMG/M metagenome (GOLD analysis project Ga0307518, IMG submission 203889) | Populus trichocarpa ectomycorrhiza microbial communities from riparian zone in the Pacific Northwest, United States - 25_EM | ecosystem: Host-associated > Plants > Roots > Unclassified | place... | reverse complement strand
TGTAGGCTTCAGTGAAGGTCTAAAGGCTCTGATATTCAAGTTTTATCCAATCTATTCAAGTCCAAGTCTTTCTCTAGGCTCAAGCGGAGTCTAGCCTGTCTATCCTTCATCTCCCATTGCTTCTGGACATCAGGAGCCCCCTTGCCCCTTTGCTGCACCAATCTCTAGGTGTAGTATCACTACTTCAGTCCCAGTCAACTCAATCCCCACTTTGACACTTCCTAGGCTATAGGAAGAGTCCAGACACCTATCCCCTTTGTCTTCTATCACTCCTGTACCCCAGGAGTATCCTGTATCTCTGTCTGCATCACCCTGTTGGTGTAGATCCTCTTCCCCCCTCCTCAGCATATCCTCTCTGGACACTGTGGAGGTAAACCACCACTTGCACAATTTTGTAGTCCTTTGTTGGTGTTGTGTTTGGGTTATTACTCCAACCCAAATCCACACTTTGACTCACACCGGTGATTCCTTTACATGATTGAACACACTTTCTGCTAAAGCGTGTTGTACATGGTGCTCCTTAAGTGTTGCTGCTGAGGTTTCACAGAGTGCAGTCAAGAGACCATCCAACATGCCTCTAACAACACTCATCCAGTTTACCAGACTGTGCCTGATCAGCTTGTTCATAAAATCACCTTAAAATAGTTGTAAGCAATTGAAACGTCAAAGAAAAACAGACTCACGGCAGTCCAAAAAATGGGAGTTCATCAAGGAAGTAGGTGGATCATAAGGAATCGGGAGCAGAGGCATAGAATACTGTCCTATGGTCTGAGACTGCACGAACATGGCAGAAGTTGAAGCTGTAGGAAAAGTCACCAGGGGTGGAAGCACAATCATAGTAAGAGGTTGGTGCTGTTCAGCATGAGTTACTGGATATGCTGCCGCATGGTTTGACACAAGAGCAGACATCAGTATTGTTGAATGTATAGGTGTCAAAGTAACAGGATGTTCAGATTGAACATACAGCAGGTAGGACACTGATGGAAAGGCCAAAATTGTTTGCTGTCCTGGGTGGAATACCATGTGACCCGGCGCAAACAGGGTGCTAGTCGTCATCGTCGTGGAGAAAGCAGGAGGGGGGTCAGGTGTAACATGAAACAAATGTGGTACTGGTGGTAGGTCTGTGGCGACAGAATGCAGGTCTTGGGTGTGATCCATTGTTGAATGTCCTAGTACACAGCAATGTAAGGCGACACAATCACAAGGCTCAAGCACTCCCTAAGGCTTACCCAGGTTGTGTCAAAAAGACATAGAGTCCAAGATAGGAGAGCCAATATGTAGATGCCGGTTCCAAGAAAGATTGCTGTTGAAGCCTCCATTGAATGCATTGATGAGATGGGATGATTGCCAAGGCTGAACCTCATAGCTGTAACGATTGTCTGAGTCAGCATTCATTGGATCCAAATCATCTAAAAACATTTGGCCCTGTCCACTGCCAAAGGTGCTACCCCAAGCCTGGGATATCATGTTGAAGTTAGGGTCAGGGTCAGTCATTTGCCAGTCGTTGGAGGAGGATGCAGCTCTCTTATTGCTTCCAACTTATCAGCTGGCTGATGCTGTGCTGTGCCATTGCGTTTTTTTTACCTAAATAGATCGAGTCTGCAGATATCATTTCAAGTTGAGATATAATAGATCCATCATCAGTGTGTGATCAATGCTATCAAGGCTGTAGCAACGAGGTTGTACTACATAGTGCCATCAATGCACACCGTTTACTGCTACGACTGCTTCTTGATTGTACAGTGAAGTGGGCACTAGGGTTCTGCACAGGTAACACATAGGTCAAAACCTGAACACTGTACCTGGTACAGGTACTGGTATACACTGACCTGTGGACATGACCGCTTGAGCCATTGAAAGCTGTCCCATACTCGTCATCCAAAACATCGTCCATCGGGTATGAATTAGGGCCATCCATTTCATCATACGGAGTGGAAGGATGGGGATTCATGACCAACTGGGTTTGTGATTGAAAGGAAGCTGACAGGGAGACGGGCTTTTAGGATAAGGATGAGTGTGAATGGGAATGGAAAGAGAAAATGAATGGGAAGTGTGTGATGCTGAAAGGGACATCAGAGGCACTGGAGGTGGTGGGGGTGGCAGTTATAATTAGATGGGAGAGACAGTGTGCATGCGTGTGAGTGTAGCCATGGCCACCAGAAGTGACATTTGAGTAGGAATGAGAGTGTGAATGCATTGTATGGCCACCAAGATGAGTATGGGAGGTGGTGAGAGTGCCTGTGAGGCTTTGTTTTCGTGGGACACTCTTCTCCACGGCAAGTTCAGTGCTGACAAAGTGCTGTGGGATCCAATACTAGCCTGGCAGCCTGGAACTGAAGAACCAGATCAAGATTGGTGAAAGACCAACTGCAGCAGTGTTGTCAAATTGAAGGTGAAAGTGGGTTGTGTTGAGAGGTGCACTGGGGAAGGTTTTGAGGAGAGACTGGCGTCATTGGGGACACACTGAGGGCCGACCCACTGGAATGCGAGTGCGAGTGGGCATGGTGAGGATGCTGGGAGATCACATGCAAGTCAGGATGAGGATGCTCTCAGAAAGGACCCTGCTGACCTTGTGGATGTGAAATCATTGGGTTCGATCAGGGAATGCACAGTCAGGGAGACGGTGACGGTCAGAGAGCTCATATTGAGTGAGAGTGTTGAGGTGGTCGGGTGCAGCTCATTGGTGGGACTTGCAGTGGCCATCGCTCAGAGTGACTCGACTAGTGGGGAAATAGTACATGGTGGATGACATATCCACATATGAGGAATGGTGGTGGGAGGCTGCATGCCCTTCATGTGTGCCTGCATAGATATCGGCATGCTGTTCAGGACAGAGGGTAGTGGTATGCTGGTAGGCATTGTTGGGAGGTTGCAAGGGGCGAGATGCCATTTGTAAATCTACACTGGACATTCTGGGTGTCTTTGTGAACTGGCAGCATAGCAGCGATTCGAAATGGGGTGACAGCATATAGACAGCCATCTTGCAAGATGTACATAGATTGTAGTGCCATTATTGATGAGTTGCTGGTCTTGTTCAGTGAGTAATGTCATCATATGATGCAGATACCTCAGGTCATAGTCATCCACAAGCATACAGTCCTGTTCCTCCACACCCTCTGGAGTCACTGTGGGATCATCATCCTCGTCAAAGCACCAACATTCTTGAAGACAACAAGCCATCTCCCATCCTCTGCATTATTGAATGTCTCCTCAAGAGATCAACCAAAACTGCAGCGTCATCGCGTCGACATGATGTCATCACAAATACCATGCTTGTGCAAAATGTTTCGTCTCATCTGTCAAGCAAGATGTTGTCAAGACGTGTCAGCCAGCAGTGAAGATAGTGAAGATACTTGGGCTTCCTGTCCCTGTCTTCCATGCCATCTGGCGAAGGAGTACTCCGAGAGGACGTAGGAATGAGTTTCCAGTGGCGCAGAGGGTATGGTAGTGTAGGCCATTGGTAAGGATTCTGCATTGAACAGATTAATGCCTGAAGAGGGGTTATTGCAAGTGAAACTCACCTCCATGACATCCCTTGTAGCCATGGTCCCTCTCCTTACGATGCGCAAGGTCACGTTCCATGGCCACATTAATAAGACTGAGCCTCTCCTTTGGTCAGATAACAGCTTCCATAGCTACTATTGGTGACACCACATTGCTATCCCTAGTGGAGGGGAACAGCAATGTTACTGCTTGAGAATCTTATCAACTTAAATGGGATCAGTAACAACAGTGTGGTCCACAACAAAGATGTGCCATTATAGCCTTGTCATTTTAATGCTTTAAGATCCATGGACAAGATAGTCATGAAGAGCAACGCATCATTGGCCTTCATCGTTTCAAACAGCAACCGGCACAAAGATGTTGCCACCCTGCATTCTGCGTGAGTAGGGGTTTCATGCTGAATGTTAGATGAAGCTTACTCATACATGTCCACCTGGCCACTGTAAGACAGCCACAACTAGGCTATAGTCCCTTTCCCCAGCTGCTTTGAAGCAGCTGATGCATCTTTTGTATGAGCCAACCAAACATTGCCAGTGTCGAGGGTTTTGACTATAGTCAATTTCCCAAAGACCCTCACTTTGAAGTTCTCTGGTTTCGAGAGCCACAAAAATGACACCATAGTACGTGTGCATGTGCTCATGGAGGCACAGCAGAAGCCTTTCCAAAACAAGAGTTTGTATCTCAGCAGCAGTCTTTGTGCTGGGTAATTCGCTCAATACTTTATACTCTTTGTGGACAACCAAGCTCAGATGCCTGCATCCTAGCCATGTGTAAAAATCTATGTAATGTCAGTGGGTGTTCCTGCACCCCCAACTTACTGGCAGCAACTTGCCGATAGTCAGGTTGTACGACCGGAAAACCAAGAAGCTTCCACTTAGAATTTCTGAAGACCTGGAAATTCCACTTAGCACAAGTGTCTACCCACGAATGATCAATGCACTACCTCTCAGATAGTGCCTAGATGGAGTCCATCTTCATTCTCCGCAGGTATGAATGCGAACTTCATGAACTCATTGGGTTTGTACTCCAGATATTTAGAAGGGATGTTGTCGCATAAGTACTTGATCACAACCGTCCACACCGCTGGGTCTGGGGAGGTGCAGAGCTGGATGACCGTGGGGAATGGGGGGTTTGTTGAGCAATTGAAGTGTGCTAGGAAAAGACCAGGGAGAGGTAGAAGATGAGGCAATGCTGCTTGGGCATGCTTCACGACTTTGTTTTGTGGCTGTGGTGCCCCTGGAAAAGGTCTGTGGCTCAACAGCAAGCCTGATCTGACTGGCTCGACAGCAGAAGGCACCAAGGAAGCTGTTGTAGCGATGAACAAACATGACTTGGAATGGATGTGCACTGCACAAAGACACTGTGATTGTGCAGGACATACAGGTGCTGTCACAAGAGTACATCCACGAAAAGTTGGAGAGTCAGCGAGGGGAAGCCGGATCTTTATCATCCTGTGGTATGGAGGCAAACATCCAGATCATGGTTGACATTTTTTTTTGCACGTGGGTAACTGCTTAGGTCGGGTTGTCTTGCGGAACACCCAGGCTTGATGAGAATCACTATGAATGATAACAGAGGTGGGAAGAGGTGTAAACATGTCCTGTGGCTGGGTCTGGTCTGATGAGAGGGTGCTTGTAAACAAGGGAGATTCACATCAATGAGGAGCACGATCTCAAGCACAAGATGATAGAGACTACAGGATAGAGATGGTTGAGGCTGGTGGTGGTGCAGGTAAGGGCTAAAATGATGTTTTAAATGTGGTATTGATGGAGAAAAGAAACAGCCCACCTTGTCACTGTGCTTGTGGGACAGGGTGTGCTGTTTTCCAATGGGCCATTTCTTGCACACTCGTGCTTTGAGCTGGTCATCCTTGGAGACAATGTCTGTCTGGCGGAAGAAGAGCGCATCGCAAGAGGGACAGGCATCTGAGCAGGGAGAGACAGGCCGTCTGCAGGCAATACGGAAACAACTGAAAATGACAACCCAATGCCAATTGGGGTCAGACTGCATTGGACAATCGTGGACTTCCCAAACTCACCTAGCAGGCTGGCATTGTAAGACGTTGGGTAGATGTAACATTGACCTAGCAGACACAAAGTGAAGCCCATGGCATGATCACTGGTCACAAACAAGTGTGGGCTCAACAGTGCCATGTGCTCAATCAAATGCCAATAAGGGTAAATTTTTCTGGTGTATAGCAATGGTAGGAATATTATACAGCTAGTTAAAATTCATAAAATTTGGCTGAAGGATCCAAGTCCTGGCATCTGTACATGTCAACATGGTCCCCTAAAGCAGACTCCGAGTCAGACTTTTCATCCAACTCCGAGTCTGGTTCAGCTTTGGGCTCGAGGTCCAGTTCAACAGCCGGAGTACTGTCAGCCAAGTGGTCACCTTCAATGACCTCATCAGTGAGATTTCTGTAATCTTCCATGGCACATCCATTTGAATGAGACAGAGAAGGGGAAAAAGACTGTGAATTAACTGATGCTGTAGTGTGTGCATATTAATGCCTGATCCCAAGACCCCAATGATAACACATAAGCATGTTGCGATCAACAAAGCTAGACAATATAATTGAGTTAGACTTATCTAAATTTAAGTGGTGCCATCCAGGAACTCACCAGTTAATATAGTATCACTTCCAGTCATTCAAATCATCTGCCCAATGAGACAGTGAAGCACCCTCGGGATGCAGTCAACCATCACCAAAAGCAGGGATGACATGGCAGCCCCTCAGTACATTGGCAGGGTCAACAAAACCAAAGGCATCCTTATCGGCTACCGGTAAGAACCTGACAGTGTCAAGGGCTTGTTGCTCCCACAGTGGGGAATGATCTTGTATCACCTCAAACCATTGTACCCATAAAAACTCAATCTGCCATGACTGAAAGTCTTTAGTCCCAGGTCCAGTATATATAATGTTGGCGTGGAAGATCCCCAACACTCGTGCATAGCAAAAGGGGTGACAATCGCCATCTGAGCTGGACAATAACATAATGTTGCAATGATTGGTGTGGGGGTTTATGGAATTGAATTCCCATTGAAGGTCATAAGTGGTATAGTTGACACGAAGTAGATGGTGACAGTAGATCCAATCTCCTTTGAAAAGTACGTGGTTTAGCTGTGACAGAGGGCTTTGAAGCACGGTCTCATTCAAGACATGAACTGCAGAGTCCAGTGTTGCCTGAGGGTTCATCTCCTGGTGAACAGCTGCAATGCAAGGGAGGATGTGAGCCCTTAGCTTCAAAATGAAATGCTCATAGTAGTAAGTCATAACAATGAGTCCAGTGACCAAATCATAAGAGCTGTGAAGACTTACTTCAACAGCGGGATCTCCCATATTAGCTTGCATGAAACCTGTGAGGTTCTCCAGGAAGTTTTGAGATTGGCCGATAATGTGGTGCTCCTCAACTTTGTTTGGAATAGGATTTGCCAGATTGAGCGCATCACGTTTCATATGGATGCAGCGAATGTGGACTTGCCGCCGCTCTATGGATGCTAACTGGGATACGTATGCCTTGTGACTAGTCCTGGCAAATCGAATTTTGCTTGTATGGTGCTCAAGTTCTCCCTGCATAGTAGAAAAATAAGCTGCTTACAACATGCACAAAGACGAGACATACAGATTGTGTTGAATACAAGTTGGTGGTGCCATACATTCTAATCTGCGACGGGTAATCTGCCAAGGCATGTAGCTTGTAAGTTTGGAGGTTGAGCCCCTTGAGCTGTTGTCCATGCCGATGTGACGTGGCACCTTGAGGCTGTCGGCTTGACTTGCCCAAATTTTGCTGTCCCTGGCGCCATCGTCGAGCTTTGGCTTCATGGGATAACTCCTTGGTCACACATGATGGACAGGTATCAGAGGTGAAGTTGCGAATGTGATTTCCCAGATCCTTTGTCATGCTTTCAAAGATATCAAGGGTCTCTTCTGTGTGCAGACGCAGCTTGGCAAGTCCATGCCAATGGCAGAGTGCATACAGCAAGTGAAGCACATCCGCATTATGAGGATCAGGCAGTAGTCCTGCAAAAACTGGGATGGAACACTATGCATCAGCCATACTGAGTGAGACAGACAGTAGTGGAAATGGCAGAAAAACCGATACTGACTTGTAGTACATCCTCAAAATCTTGAGCAGCTAACCTCTTCATCTCTGAGACATTTCTATGAAAACACTGAATGGTGTCCCAGCCAAAAGTAGGCACTTGACGAAAACTTATCCCACAATCAGCTTCGTTGATTGTTCTACAACAGCAAACAGGTCTGCTTACCGGCAATCAAGTTCAGCCGGCACCGAACCCTTAAGGCTATCCACAATGCAGAACAAGTGTATCAAGATGGATTTCCAGACGCCCAGTTCAAATTCATGCAGCAGGTCAACGACAAGCATAAGGAAAAAATTAAAACCTGTGTAGCCCAGTCTTTCTGAAAAGGCATTCTGGACAGGCATTGTTGCTGTAGTGATGTCATAGTAGAGGAGTGGCAAGATCTCACCACTGAGGACATTCTTCATGCCCATGGTGCCATATATGACAAGCCAGATTACAATGAATCTAGAGGAGAGGTCGATCTTGACGAACTGCCTCTGTTCAATGAGGATGGTGTTGAAATCTGAATATATAACCGTGAAGGATTCTGTGTCATGCACTGTCATCCCGTACGCTTTTACAAGTGTGGGGCACTGTAACGGTCTCACTTTTTATCTTATCTAATCTGTGATTAGATAACATCTTATCTTATCGTACCGTAGTATCTTATCTAGTGCGTCTTATCTGTAGGTCTGTCTGGATCACAGCCTCGTGCTGTGCATGCTGTATCCCTTGATGTCATTAGCATAGCCTCGTACAGCATACAGCCTCATGGATAGCCTCGCACAGGACACGTGTAGTGTAGTATATATACTACTGCAATCCAGCACCCAGAGGCTCTCCATTCGAGCTCTCTTTGGGTCTTTGCTCTAAGACGCTTGCGATCCTACTCCGTTCCTCCTCAGAGTCCCTGTGTGGTAGTTCTTTGGGTGTTTGCCCTTAGGGTTGTCTCACTAGAGCTCGAATCTACCCATCTACTAGTCGTCTACCACGCGCTGTTCTCCAGCCTTATAAAGAGAACTATACCCGGACTCCAGGGTTAAGGAGCTTTGTTTCACACCTTTCACGTTCGTGCACGGCCAGCCTTTAGTGCCGTTCCCTGTAGCCCACTAGGGTTTGGGAGTTTCTAGTACAAACTCGTTTACGTATCATACACCAGCCCAGGGTCGTGCCTGGTGTCTGTAGGGCGGCTCCCGTTCAAACGCGGTTCGTACCCGCAAGGAGATTGAGCCATAGTTACACCGTAGTTCCTCCGTCCGTGGAGAGGTAGACCCGTGATCTGCAGCCAGTGGCCGTTTGTCTTCTGCATAGCTGTGCCACTGCCCTGACCCGGCGAGCGCGACAGGCGAACAGAAGCTTACGCTTAGTTCATTGGAACACCTGTGGGGATCTAGTCCCAAAAAATAGTTTTACTCCTACGTTACCCTACGTTTAGTCACCATACATCCCTACGAGTACTCCTTTAGTCAGGCAGGTCGCCTGACGGTCACCTACGATACCCGCCACCCCCTTCCTCTTACGTCCGCTCAGGAAGCTGCCAGAGAAGCAGACTTCCAAAGGATCGAGCAGACGTACCTCTCCTTTACACGCTATTCCCGAGTCGTCGAAGACCTCGCCGACCTTTTCCTCGACAACCCCCGCTTCTACGTCGAAGCAGACCCCAGTCTCCCGCTCGCGCGCCGCCGTACGTTTCGAGCTTCCCGCCTTACTCCCGCACGTCCCCGAAGCGCCCCGTACTCCCGCTTCCACCCGTATTAAGCAATGGATCAACAAGACGCTCTCCAGAATCTCTTCCTCCAGTTCGCGCAGGGTCAACTCGACCTGCAAAACGCCATCCAGGCCCTTGCCAATGCGCAGCAGGGCCTGTTACCCCCTACCCCCGTCACACCACCCGGAGCTCCAGGCGCACCGGGCGCGCCGCCAGCAGCACACCGGGCTGCCAAAAAGATTGTCGCTGAACCTGGGAACTATGACGGCTCCCCCCAGAATTTCAGAGTTTGGTGGAGCAAGATGAAGTTGTGGGTTCTCATGAACCAGAGAGCTGGTGTCCTCGTTAGAAACAGCGAGATAATGGCCGCCGTACTTTCTAGGTTCGAAGGACCTAAAGCTGGGCGATGGGCCCAGGCCAAACTGGACTACTATATGGGTCCAGGAATTGATTACCCCACTTGGGACGAGTTACAGGCCGAAATAACGGGTTATTTCGTGCCTGGCAACAATGCAGACTGGGCTAGGTCCCAGTTGCTTAAGTTGCGCCAAGGACCTCGTCAACGAGTGGATGAGTTCCTCGCGGCCTTTGAGTCGTTAAAGGTGGAAAGTGGCTGTCCCGACGCTTACGCTAAGGACTTGTTAGAAAGAGGAGTGCAGAGGCAGGTCCTCCAGCAGGTGTACTTGCTTGGCAAAGATCGAGCAACGTACCCCGAGCTGGCCACCTCGATCAGGACCGTTGGAAGAGCCCAGGAGCTCTTCTTAATTAATACGCAGGGCAGTGCCCGCTATTATCAACAGGGCACCTCCTCCTCTTATGGAGTCACTCCGGGCGCTGGCGCCCCAATGGATATCGGTGCTGCTCAGCAGCAAAGTCAGCAGAGGAATAAAGGGCTCCAATGCTACAATTGCCAAGGGTTCGGACACATCGCTCGCGAATGTTCTCAACCGCGTCGCCCGCGTCGAGGGCAACCCCAGCAAACCCGGGCTGTACAGCCCCAACCTGACGATGAACGCGTCAATGCCGTTCGCGGTATGTCCTTCTCCGAAATGAGGGACTATTTCAAGAATTTAAAAGATTAGAGAGTGAGGATACAACGGGCACCCTCGCTCTCGAGTCTGAATTGGACGCTGCTGTAAGAGTCTTGGACTATCGCTTGTCTTGTGCTAAGTCTCCTGAAGCACAGGATATTTATAAATACCGCATCTCTCTTCTTTCTCGTAAAATACAGAAAACATACAAGAAATCCTCTTCTGTAGTTTCCCCTGTCTCCGTTTCTTTTAACAAGTACTCTGTCTTGTCTGTAGATAGTATGGACTGTAGTAACTCGCCTGTATCTATTTCACCCTCTAAGGGAGTCCCTGCAAAGGGCTCGGCACCGGAGGTTAAATCGTGTGTGCTTAATTCCCTGTCGGATAATGTTGTTTCTCCCTCTTTGGCATCTGAGGAACCGGAAAGCCCCGCCGGAACCGAAGAAGTTTCTTTCTTGGACTTGCGAAGGTCCTTCACTATGGAACGTGAAGTGACGGTACCCGTCCGCATTCGCGGACCCCTTAACACTATTGAGGTAGATGCCCTGCTAGACAGTGGCGCTACCGGGTGCTTTGTTGACAAGAGCTGGGCTCTTGAAAGACGCTTACAACTGTCTAAACTGGTGAAGCCAGTTCCAGTGCTTAATGTAGATGGCACTAGGAACCAGGAAGGCGACATCACGCACTATGTACTGCTTACAGTCGGTATTGGGAAACACGCTGAAAAGCTGTGGTGTGCCGTCACCTGCCTTGGAAAGGTTCCCCTTATCCTCGGCCACACCTGGCTTAGAAAGCATAACCCCGATATTGATTGGGTAACCGGACAAGTTAATTTAACTAGGTGTCCTCCCGAGTGCAAGTCACTCTTGGAGA
>Ga0307518_10003558_pt1 | contig 11206 bp, 9 predicted proteins | sample 25_EM_MG_FD_203889 | JGI IMG/M metagenome (GOLD analysis project Ga0307518, IMG submission 203889) | Populus trichocarpa ectomycorrhiza microbial communities from riparian zone in the Pacific Northwest, United States - 25_EM | ecosystem: Host-associated > Plants > Roots > Unclassified | place... | reverse complement strand
ATGAATCTGTCTCTGGTGATCGGTTTCCCTACCATCGCGACTCCACCCCGGAGCGTCGCGAACCCGGTCGCTTCCAATGGTTCGGCCCTGAGGACGGTCCCGGAGATGATCCGGACGACCCCGGAGATGACAACAACAACAACAACAACAACGAATTTCTTGACGCCACGGAAGAGCTAGACCCTAGTCTGGCTGTCTTCCACAATCTCGCCATCGCCGTCAACCGCCTCTCCCGCTCCTCTCGTCGTACCAACGACTCCTCTTCCTCCCGTGCCAAGGTCCGTGAGCCGGACACCTTTGACAGCACGGACCCCAAAAAACTCCGGACCTTCTTGGTCCAGTGCGAACTGTGCTTCCAGGATCATGCTAAGGCTTTCCGCCAAGATAGGGCAAGGGTAACGTTCGCCCAATCCTATCTAAAAGGTATGACGCTGGAATGGTTCGAACCGGACCTCCTCAACTCCGGTAATCCGGCTGACCGTCCACGTTGGATGGACAGTTGGGTCCATTTCGTAGCAGAACTCCAGAGTACCTTTGGTCCTCACGACCCAGTTGCTGATGCTGAGCACCAACTCGAGCATCTCCGGATGAAAGACTTGTACCGTGTTACACGGTACATCATGGATTTCAACCGACTCGCATCACAGGTCCAGGATTATGGAGATGGCGCACTCCGCCGCCTATTTTACTCCGGTCTACCGGACCGCCTCAAGGATGAGATTGCTCGAGTCGGGAAACCCCTGACTCTGAATGGGTTGAGAGCCCTTTGTCAAGAGATCGACGCGCGCTATTGGGAGCGCAAAGACGAAATCTCTCATACAACGAAGAGCCAGCCTACCTCGTCCACTACCAAGCCCTCCAACTCCGGAGGCAACTCATCCAACTCCGGTCAGGAGAAATCCAAGGCCGGCAACTCATCCACCTCCGCCTCTGGCTCGTCAAAAACAACTAGCAACCAGTCCTCCTCCGGCTCTAGACCGGACTTAACCAACAAGCTTGGTAAGGACGGAAAGCTGACTGCTGACGAGCGCAAACGGCGGCTCGAAAACAACCTCTGCATGTTCTGCGGAGGTACCGGTCATTTCGCGGACAACTGTCCAAAGAAGACCAAAAAGGCCAAAGCTTGCGCTGCGGCCATCGCTGCTGAGTCCGGTAAGACAGACTCGAACTCGGGTGCCAACTCCGAGTCAAAAAAAGAGTAAGCAGCTCCCGGCCCTCCGCACAACCGGCGAGCTGGGTTGACTCCGGAAGTGCACCCAAGGAGGCCCGCCTCAACGCGTCCGCTCTTTACGATCCTAACTCCCTTATGCCTCATGTTACCCTCTTATCATTTGACTTACCTAAAACCCGCGCACTTGTGGACTCCGGGTCCACGCATTGCTTTGTAGATATACAATTCGCGCACAAAAACAATATCTCCACTTACTCCGTTCCTCCGATTACTCTCCGGCTCTTTGACGGTACATCAAACTTTGTAATTACTCAAGCCGTCGACCTATCAGTGAAATTCCCCACATCCGGTGATGTCACCCCTATGACTTTTTACCTCGCTCCGTTAGATTCTGAATGCACGATTGTCCTTGGACATAACTGGCTCACCCGTTACAATCCGTTGATTGATTGGGTACTGAGCAGTTTAACTTTCCGGACCCCTGCACAAAGTTTGCTAGCACCCCCATCGACTCCCTCTCCGGTTCTGTCCGGTAACCCTGACTCCGGCCTCTCTGGCCAGTCTACCCCAGGCCCAGCGCCATCTGTTGACACTCCGGTTTGCACCCCTCCGCACATCTCTCTAATCAATGCAGCCGCATTCGTGCGTGCGTGCAGTTTAGAAGGATCCACGAAATACCAACTCCAACTGCGTCCTGCCGACTCAGCAAAGTTCCGGTCTTCTTCCACATCAACTCCGCCGGACCTGGTTATTGTCCCTCCGGAGTATCGCGATTATGCGGATGTGTTCAGCAAGGCGAAAGCCTCTGAACTACCCCCGCATCGCGACTACGTTTTGAAGATCGACCTTGAAGAAGGTACCTCTCCACCTCTGGGAACTCTTTACTCACTGTCTCCGGTTGAGCTCTCCGCTCTCCGGACTTTCATCGACGAGAATATCAATACAGGTTTCATCCGCCCAGCCTCTTCCTCTCACGCTGCTCCGGTCCTCTTCGTCAAGAAAAAGGATGGCTCACTCCGCCTCTGCGTTGACTTCCGAGGCCTAAACAAAATCACCAAAAAGGATCGCTATCCACTCCCCCTTATCTCTGATCTTTTGGACTCACCCAGCCGTGCTAAAATCTATTCCAAGATTGATCTCCGGCATGCGTACCATCTAGTCCGGATTGCTCCGGGCGACGAGTGGAAGACCGCCTTCTGTACGCGCTATGGGTCCTACGAGTGGTTAGTAATGCCCTTCGGCCTCACTAACGCCCCTGCAGCATTCCAGCGCTTTGTCAACACTATCTTTGCTGACATGCTGGATGTCTGCGTCGTCATGTACCTCGACGACATCCTCATCTACTCCGAGGATATGGAGTCCCACCAGCAGCACGTCCGGGAAGTGCTCCGCTGTCTCCGGTTACATGGTCTCTTCGCCAAACCGGAGAAGTGTGAGTTCCACTCAGACTCGGTAGAGTATCTTGGCTACCGCCTATCTCCGGACGGTTTGACTATGTCTCCGGACAAAATCCAGACCATCTCCGACTGGCCTGAACCACGAAAGGTAAAGGACATCCAGTCCTTCCTAGGCTTCGCCAACTTCTACCGCCGGTTTATCTTCAACTACTCGGACATCGTGGTCCCTCTCACCCGGCTCACCTGGAAGGATGCTCCTTGGAACTTCTCTGAAGACTGTCGATGCTCTTTCAATGCTCTCAAGCACGCCTTCACTACCGCGCCCATCCTTACCCACTTCATTCCGGACACCCCTATCATTGTGGAAACGGATGCCTCTGACTACGCCATCGCTGGCATCCTGTCTATTACTTGCGCCGACAGAGAGATTCATCCGGTCGCGTTCTACTCCCGGACCTTGACCGCTCCGGAGTTAAACTACAACACCCACGATAAGGAACTACTTGCTATTTTCGAAGCTTTCCGGAACTGGCGCCATTACCTCGAAGGCTCCGCCTCTCCTATTGACGTCGTCACCGACCACAAGAACCTAGAGTATTTCTCCACTTCAAAAGTACTTTCCTGCCGGCAAGCCTGGTGGTCCGAATTTTTATCTCAATTTAATCTTGTCATTCGTTTCCGCCCCAGGAAACTCGGTGCCAAACCGGACGCTCTCACTAGACGTTGGGACGTCTACCCCAAAGAGGGGGATAGTGGCTACGCCCGGGTTAACCCCCAAAACCTTAGGCCGGTATTCACTCAAGAACAGCTCTCTAATTCTCTTTGCGCTACTTACCTAGAGTTTCCGGTCCTCCGTGCAGTTGCTATCATGGATGTGGAAACACTCCACAGCGACATCCTTTCTGCACTACCCTCTGACCCCATTGCCCAGGTCCATCTCGCTGATCCACCGGACTCTCGCTGGTCCACCGACGAGACTGGATTCCTTCGACTAGACGGTCGCATGTACGTACCAGACTTGGATGATCTCCGTCTCCGGGTACTCCGGTATCGACACGATCACCCACTCGCTGGTCACTTTGGGCAAAACCGGACTCTAGAACTAATCCGGCGTGAGTACACTTGGCCTGGTCTCCGGACCTTCGTCAAAGACTACGTCCGGTCCTGTACCTCCTGCGCAAGAGCTAAGACACCGCGCCATAGACCCTACGGACTGCTGAAACAGCTCCCCGTACCGGAGAAGCCATGGAACTCCATCTCAATGGATTTTATCGAGCAACTCCCCTCATCTACTGGCTTCACAGCCATCCTGGTCGTAGTAGACAGGCTTTCTAAACAAGCCATTTTCATTCCTACTCACGACACCATCACTAGCCTGGAGCTCGCAAAACTCTTCCTGCTCCACGTATTCTCCAAGCACGGTGTTCCCGCCCATGTCACTTCAGATCGCGGTACAGAGTTTGTTTCTCACTTCTTCCGGTCACTTGGGAAGGCCCTCGACATGCGCCTCCACTTCACCTCTGGTTACCACCCGGAGGGCAATGGCCAGACTGAGTGGTCTAACCAGACACTCGAACAGTACCTCCGGATCTACTGCAACTACCAGCAGGACAACTGGGCGGACCTACTCCCACTGGCGGAGTTCGCATACAACAACGCACCAAGCGCTACTACCGGAGTCTCGCCGTTCTTTGCTAACAAGGGCTACCACCCTAACATCTCTGTTTACCCAGAACGCGACATGACCTCTGCTAGGGCTCGCGACTACGCAGTCGACCTCGAGTCGCTACACCAATACCTTCGAGAAGAAATGGTCAACACACAACTTCGCTACCAAGGTCCGGCTGATGCCAAACGTACTCCGGCACCGGACTTCAAAGTAGGCGATCAAGTATATGTTAAAGCCAAATACTTCCGGTCCACTTGACCATCCAAAAAGCTATCAGAGAAGAACTTGGGTCCCTACACTATCATCGCGCAAGTAGGCTCCCTCTCTTTTACGCTCCGTCTTCCAGATTCCATGCACGCCGTTCACCCCGTCTTCCATGTCTCCCAACTCGAACCGGCCATACCCAACACCATACTGGACCGGATACAGCCTCCTCCGCCACCGGTGGAAGTTGATGGTGAACCGGAGTTCGAGATCTCTGAGATCCTTGACTCCAAGGTTGACCGTCGACGCAAAACGTGCAAACTGTTGTACTTGGTGCGCTGGTCCGGTTACGAAGGAACTGACGAAGAAACGTCATGGCTTCTTGCCACTGAACTTGGCAATGCAACGGAACTCTTAGAAAATTATCATGTCCGGTACCCAGACAAACCCGGACCACTCGCATCCATGTAGTATTACTCTCGCCTCCGTTTTCTGTTATCCGTTTAACTCTCTGTCTCTCCTCTCTGTTTCATTTTATCTTGTAATATCACTCACTACTCAGATCACTTCTCTTTATAAACAAAAGTAAAAACTAATTTACATTCTATTTACAAGACCCGGACCGGACCAACTACTCCGGCACACCGCTGCCAGGGTTCTCCTGCTCCTCATGGAGCCCCTGGACTTCCTGTTCGACCTCCTCCGGGTCAACCTCTGCCCCACTGTCCTCCGACTCCTCGTCTTCGTCCCAGGGCGCCGTAAAGAATCGGCACTCCTCGAGAAAAGTCTCGAGGCCCGCCGTCAGCTGCTCGTTCCCTCTCGCCACCGAGCGAGTGGCATCTGCGACCCGGCGCATCTGCCCGGTCATCTCCTCCACGGCCCCAGTCAGCCTGTCTAGCCGCTCCAGGAATGGTCCAGGGTCAAACCCGGACCGTTTCCCAGACGGCCCCGGCACCTCAACAATGTCGTCGTCGTCGATGACGACCTTGGCGACCGTCTTTTTCTTCTTCCTCTTCTCCCCTCCTCGCGGCGACGTCGCGACTGCCTTCCCTTTGCCCTTGTCCACCACCGGACCCGGACCCCCCACCTCCGGCCACTCGCACCGCTCCTTGAGCCCCGCGCACTTCATACACGCGCGTTGCTTGGGCTTCTCTGGGTCCCGTTCGCACTTGGCCTTGTGCTTGGCACAACGAACGCAACTGCCAGGAGGTTAATAAAAAATCATAAATAAGGAAAAAATTACTTACCGGGCTCCTTCGCTCCGGTCGTCGCTCGGACCTGCCTCCGGCTCTTCCCTCACCCTTTTCTTTGACGCCTCTTGCACCAGTGCCCTCTGCCTCGCTGCAACCTCTGCAGCCCTCCGCTGCACCTCCGCCTTATCCTTCTCCGCCTGCTCACGCGCCTGGCGTTCCACCTCCTCTCTCGCCTTCCGCTCCGCTTCCGCCTTCGCGCGCTCTGCCTCCTCGCGAGCCCTTGCCTCCGCCTCTTCGCGTGCTCGCCTCTCCGCCTCTTCCCTGCGCTGTTTCTCCTCCCTCTTCACTTGCTTGCGTCGACGACGCTCCTTCGCTTTGGCGTCGAGGACGTCCGACTCATCTTCGCTACCGGATTGCAACTCCGGCATAGGGGCCTTCGTCCAATCCTTGGGCTCAGTGGTAATGGGGGCGACGGGGCTGTTGGACTTAGCAATAGCGGACATGGTGATACTAAATGGCAGGAGACTGGGGGCAAAGGCAAAACCGGTCTGATCTTTATAGACCCAAATTTCGTACTCAGACAGACACTCCGGACTCCGCATTGTTCTAGGCAACCACGTCAGCCTCACTGGGGCCTCATGGGTTCGGCCCCTAAAGGGGGGATACTGTTATGACCATGTCCAACTCTGGGCCTTATCCGGTTACTCCGGTCGCATCGCAGCACTGTAGCTCAACTCCAGTCGCTCTCACTTACTCCGGTCATCATCGCGCTGATAACTTTCCGTTAAGTGCAACCCTTGGCCTATGCTCTATTCGCTCATTACCACACCTCACCGTTTACCCTGCCTTGACGTGAGTTCTCCGTGAACTCGATATATCCCATACCTTGTAGCATTTTCACCGGACCTGACTTTATTTTCACCGGACCTGACCTAGTCCTTACTCCGGTCGCTCCTTGTCCGCCTTTAGGCTGTTTACTTGTCACCGTATGTACTCGTCCCTAGTTTGCACTTAGTATAAGTACTCTGTAGAATATCCTGTACTCCTCAGTCTGAAATCAACCATAGTCATCTACTCCTGTTCTTGTCCGTCTCCGTCTCTGTCTCCGTCTACCCCTCTTGACCGGAACCTACGCAAGGGATCAACGCTCGTTATCCTTAGTCGTTGAATCCACGCGGTCACCAACTCCGGCCGGACTAACCTCTTGTCCAGCCCTCTGCTCTCTTCCTTCGTCCGCTTTCGTCCGGACTTGACTGGACTCCCTACCGGAGTAGACCCGGACTTGACAGACATGGTTGACATTGTTGCAATGTTCCCACACGAAACGTCAAATTCCCAGGTTATTGGCAGTGGTCTCGAATGTTCCATTGGGTAGTTCATAGCACGTGCATGGTCCAAGAACATTGATGTTGTCTTGGAAGTTCGGGGCGATGTCTATTTCATGTTGAAGGATAAAAGTGACATCATTCTGAAAAACTGCTGGGGAGTCAGTCCACCCTTGAGGGAGTACAGTGAGGCGGAGCATGCCCAGGGGCGTTTGGAATGTCATAAGGTCGTGGGATTGTTCAGCGAGGGCACAGTGATCATATCCGACGAATAGGTCCATCATGGTGTATATAGACCGTGCAGCAGACTGCTCCGCGAAATGCTCAACGTACGGAAGTGTTGTGGCATCCTTAATGGTGACTGCATTGAGGGGCTGGAGGTCGTGGATGACCCAGATTGATCCATTCTTCTTTGTGACGCAAAACCATCTTGATTGATAGGAACTATTTGATGGCTCGTAGACGCCAGAGGAGATCTTTGATTTAATAAGTTTAATGACTTCGTCACGAATGCCAGGTGGGATTGGTGATTGGCGATGGACCCACGGGGTATGCTCAATTGTTGGAATTACCATGGGGTCGAAGTATTCATCATGGAAGCATCCTTTCTCTGACTCATCCCATGCGAGTGCTAACTCATTGATGTGGAGGACGTGGGCGGCAAGCTTCTGTTCGTCAGGCCAAAGAAACATGTTATCGAGAATGCCTAAACCTGCAATGTGTTCATGTGTGAGGCATTGACCGGAAGAGAAATCGGGAGGGTGAGATGTTAAGGGTGTCAGTGTGAGGAGGGGGTCTTCTGGGAAGCATCAGATGATATGATCGTGCTGAGGCATTGTAGTAGCGACTGGTTTGACACGATTTGCGACCTTTTTATATGCAAAGGTGTGGCGGATAGGATTGAGATCATACTGGGCGCGGAGGGCTTCCTCTGTGAACTGGGTAGCTGTAATTGCCATGCTTGGCACAGATGCAAACTGAAGGGCACGTGAGATACTCTCGCGGACAGCGGTGAAGAATGCAAGTGATTCAGCTGGTCCTTGGAATGGTCTGGGAGTAGTGGTCACTCAGTGGAGGTTGGATGGGTTGCAAGGGTCACAGATAACGATGTGAACGTCATCGTCATCTTCGTCCTTCTTAAGGTGGACTAGACATTGCCAGGGACAACCGAGCAGAAGGCGATACAGCACATCTGGAATGACGAAAGCGTGAGCCCATGTCTTGAGACCATCTACAACAATTTCGAGCATTTCGAGACAGCCGGGCATGTGCTGAATGCCGCCATTTGCTATCTGCATACACATTTTGACATTGGAATTTATTTTGGCCTGAGATGCCTTCCAGATGTCTTCACATATGATGACTATCTCAGACCCGTCATCAAGGAGCGCCAGTTCTTTGTGAACTCCATTGACGGTCACCTTGAGTTCACGCAGTGGTGTTGAGTACTCAACATGAGGAGGGCAAATGGCAGAGACTTCATTGGTGGCCGCAAAAGAGGGGATGCGTTGGGTGCAAGCATAATCGACTGCATTACAACCATGTCCAGCTCTGGGTCTTATCTGGTCACTCTGGTCGCATCGCAGCTCTACAGCTCAACTCCGGTCACACATCACTTACTCCAGTCACGGTCACGCAGATATACCTCCATTAAGTACGACCCTTGGTCTAATCCCTGTACAGTCCTTACTACACCTCACCATCTACCCTGCCTTGACGTGAGTTCTCCGTGTACCCGTTATATCCTTTGCCTTGTATCATTTTCACCGGACCTGGTTTATTTTACCCAGACCTGACCTAGTACTTTCTCCAGTTATCCCTTGTCCGCTTTTTAGGCTGTTTACTTGTCACCGTAAGTACTTGTCCCTAGTTCTTACTTAGTATAAGTACTCTGTAGATTATCCTGTATTCCTCAGTCTGAAATCAACCATAGTCACTACTCCAGTTTCTGTCTGTCTCTGTCTCTGTTTCAGTTTCCATCTCCAACCTCTTGACCGGAACCTATGCAAGGGATCAACGCTCATTGTCCTTAGTCGTTGAATCCAAGTGGTCACCAACTCCGGCCAGACTAACTCCTTGTCCAGCCCCCTGCCCTTGTCCTTTGTCCACTTTCATCTGGACTTGACTGGACCCCCTACCGGAGTAGACCTGGACTTGACAGACTGCTTCCTTCCGCAAGTCCGGACTGATGGCTAGAAGATCACTGACCGTGATGCTGGGAACAATGACGTCGAGTACCTTGCTAAAAGTTTGCTTGGTGACAGCGGGATTCATGGCCTTGGATTCATAAGTATAAGCTGGGGTCCGCCTGTCAAGGGAGCTTGAGGGGTCGTTGCCGGGGACTCGTTCGTGTGACTTGGCCACATCCTCACCCTTTTTTGTGCTGTCACCTTTCCCTTGTTCAGAATCGCTGTTTTCTTTCGCCTTCGCCTTACTCCTAGTAATTGCACAAACATCTGCCTCATCTTCTACCTCCATGATCACTGTGTTGTTTTCCACAATTGGCACACACTGGAAGACATACGTAGCTGGGTTGGGATCACTGGCAGCATAGGTGGTCGAGGACATGTGGGGTGGAGGGTCGTGCCTAAAATTAGATAGGTTTGTGGAGCAGTTTGAGTATTAATAGTAGTTGGCTGAGGTGTGTAGTGTTCCTGCCCCCCTTTCCCCCCACTTTCCCCCACCCTCTAAAACTAATCCCCCCCCCCCCCCTTTTTTTTTCCACACACACTACACTCACTACTTCTACCCCCCTCCCCCCCCCCCTTTCCCCCCCCCTGTAGTTGGTAAGGCATCCGATGTCAAAGCCTGTACTGGCATTGTGTTTCCATAATGTTCGTCGATGGTGGTACGAAGTAGACCAGTGCCGTGATGGCGGCGAATGCAGGAACCATCAGGATATGCAAGGTACCGGTCTTTGCGAATGATTCAGCCAGTGCAAATGTAGTCATTGATAACATGGCATTGGCTGACGAGGTGTGGTCCTCCACACATGAAACAGTTGCTAGAAGGCGGCGTGACAGCAGCAGAGCCTGCAGTCGAAAATGTTTGGTGAACAGGGGCAGCACGAGGCCTGGCTCCAGCTGGGAGTGGCCATATCTTGGTGGTGGCAGTCGAAAGGCAGATGAGGTGGGCATAACATCCGGCATAGGTGGAGTCATGAACATCGAGGCGACTGATGCACCAACTAAGTTTGTCAACTTCATCAATGAGCGCCTTTGACTCATCGAAACGGACAGTTTTCATCTGAACCTCTTGGCGTGCGTCACCGGGGTAACAATATTTATCCTCGTTGTAGCTAGGGCGCAAAGGGGCAGTCTTGATGTCAGACAGAGGTACTGAGTCGCGAACTGAGTGGAGGTGAAGGGTCACCAGATCATTCTTGTCAACATCGAACCGATCATTAGCGAGAACGACACGTCCAGCTCTGATAACCTTTTCAAAATTAGGATGTTCTGTATGGTCAAACTTCTTCGGGTCTTCGAGTTGTAGCTGGAGCGAGATGGCATGACAGATGTGCCTTGGAAGGCCCTGCCAGAATAGTTTGTCCCGCTCGTGCTCAGAGATCTTGTTGTTCTTGACAAGCCAAGTTGCAACAGGGCAGAATTGGCACGAGAATTCCATGAGCTCAGTTTCAGTAGAGATGTCTAAATCTGCGTGAGTAAGGACAATGCGCTCCAGATTGCGGTAGGTATATTGCATGCCCTTCTCTGTGCCAGGGTATTCGTTGATAACCCTAGCCTTGAATGCTTTGTAATCCGCGGCGTCATACTCAGGAAGAGATATCCAGAGCCGTTTCATAGCAGAATCGATATATCGGAGGACTGTGCGACACTGTTCTCTAATAGTGAGACCACATGAATTGGCCAGATCTTCAAATTGGGTGAAAAAATCGAGGAGGTCCCCAGCGCATCCAGAGAAGGATGGGGCCTCTTTAGATCCAGCACCAGGCATGCCTCGGAAGCCAGTGGCGGTACTAGACATGGCAGCTGTGTTAGTAATTGAAGTATTATTTAGTGGGGGCTGAGTTGAGGGTGCAGTAACAGGGGCGGTGTGAGTCAAAGTGTGGATTTGGGTCGGAGTAATAACCCAAACACAACACCAACAAAGGACTATGAAATGTGCGAGTGGTGGTTTACCTCCGCGGTGTCCAGAGAGGATGTGCTGAGGAGGGGGAGAGGGGATCTACACCAACAGGGTGATGCAGACAGAGATGCAGGATACTCCTGGGGTACAGGAGCAGTAGA
>Ga0307518_10003557_pt1 | contig 11207 bp, 13 predicted proteins | sample 25_EM_MG_FD_203889 | JGI IMG/M metagenome (GOLD analysis project Ga0307518, IMG submission 203889) | Populus trichocarpa ectomycorrhiza microbial communities from riparian zone in the Pacific Northwest, United States - 25_EM | ecosystem: Host-associated > Plants > Roots > Unclassified | place... | reverse complement strand
GTGGGATGCCATTCTGGCATGTTAATTATAATTCATTATATGCTGGACACATAATAGTAGCAAGATGACCAGGCTCTGCAACTCTGTTGGAAGATAGACTATCAAATATAATGTATGATAACAAGACACCATGTCTACCCTGCATTATCTACAATCAGTTATTCTGATATGCAATTGATCATTGTGCACTAACAATGTTAATGCATTATCATCACTGCTCAATTATGGTGGTTCAATTGTAAGGGTGTTTAATTACTGATATTGAGGTATATTACAATATCACTCTGATGTATGTTTATAATGTATATCAGGGAATATCATTTCTTCCCCAGTTTCCTGATGCCTTTGCCTTGAAAGCCATTTTGATCTTCATGTTGTCGATGATGCCTCAAAGCAGTCCATGATGCAATTTGAAATGTTGACCAACCTTGTTCATGAAATAAAGGAGGTAAATGCCCAGCTGAATCAATTTATGGCAGATTTTGCAGCAAAGCAGGAGCTAGCTGGAGGGGTTGTCAATATCTCGCAGAGTTTGTGTAGCATATGTGGTCAGATGGCACTCAGCATATGCAAGACAACGATTCCAAGGGAAGTTTGACCTTCAATGATGATGGATCACAGCTGCCTTAGTATTTCTGTGATTGCTCCCCTTTCCGATATGTTTTCCAATACTATGTGGGCACAGCAATGGAGTTTGAAATTGTGATTTCTGATAAGGGCAAAGTTGAACAGTTATAAATGAGACAGTGGACTCCCATGTCCTTGGGCCACCTCACTTCAACTCACTCTAACATGTCCACCACAGAAATGGAGAGAGATAGTTTCCACCATACTTCCTTCCATTGCTCCTGGCACTCTACTTCCTCCAACATAGTAAAGGCAGAATGTTCTGACTTTGTGTCCCTTGATTGTCCAACTCCAAAGAGCTTAGACTCCCCACTTTCATCGCCTTCATCAACTTTGTTATCTACCTTCTCCTCCTCCTCGCCCTCCTCATCCAGTTCTGTAGCTGACTGGTCAATTGAGAAAGATTCCTCAAAAACTGAGATGAATATTGACCTGGTATTTACTTCACCTTGGGGTAGCTTTTATTTGTGAGTGTTTACCCATTGCATTTAGACTGAGGCAGCTGCCCTCCACTATGCTGAACAGCAGGGCCATTGTTGGTCTGCTGCTCTGATGGCAAAGAAGGATGCCTTGGAGAACCTGCTGAAAACTCAGCAGTTGCTTGAGGAAATTGAAGAGACCATTGCAAGATTCCTTTCTGAGGAAACCATTGAAATTGCTCACACATGATTTTTGTTGAGATGGCCCTAGGTAAAAGCACCAAGGACCCTACTACACAAGAGACTCTGAGAGGGTAGGATGTGAGTACTAGGGCAAAGACCCAAGATGAGCTCAAATGGGGAGCCTCTGGGTGCTGGATTGCACTGTATATATACTACTCTATGTGAGGGCTACATGAGGCTATCCATGAGGCTACATACTGTGCAATGCTATGCTAATGATGCCATAGTGGAACTAAGGCTATGTGGATGACATGAGGCACAGGTCTAGACTAAGGCAGACAAGACATGGCTGTACACTACGATAAGATAAGATGCTATCTAATCACAGATTAGATAAGATAAAAAGTCGGACCGTTACATTTGTCTACAATCAATTCTTCCGATCCAGAAGCACTTTATCTTTTTGCAGCAGGACAACTGATTATTCATCCTCTTTCATCTCACCTAGAATCTTCTAGCATTAAATTTGGTAATAGGAGATTACCTGGTGTTGTAACTTCTTCTGTGAACAAATGTTAGTTATTTCATACTCATTGTGATGTATTGGCTCATTTATTGTTTTTCCTACTAGGAACTGATAGTCATGTATGTATGAAGTTCTACACCTTAACAAGTGCTATCATAACATAACTGTTGTAAACACGCAGTGAAGGAAACACTAGTGTAGACCTTCTTCACTTACATAAGATTGTACTTCATTTGGCTTCCTTGTTGTTCTATCAATTGAGTTTACTTGTCTGTGCCACTCATTGGATACCCTCAGCAGTATGGCAAGAGAGGATCCACACTGGCTAGTACCAGTGTGGTACTGCATGGGGACAAGAAAAGTGCTGGCATGCTCCCGAAAGGGACATTCTTGCCCAGCTAGCCTGTGGGAACAGCCTCAAGCACTGTTGTTGACCCCACCTGCCTTCACCCAGTTTTTCAGACCATCCTTGCATTGGGTTGCTGCCTGCTCACATGCTTCATCCTACTCCCCTCGTATGTGGTAGACAGTGGTAGTTCACCTAAACAGCACCAGAAGAGCAGTGGTTGGGGCAGTGGTTAAGCCCCCTGACAAGAGCTTTTGCAGGCTCAAAATTGCATGCCCAAACCTGCCCCTTTACCTGTCCCTGTGTGTACTGTACATGGCCCCAATCTTAGAGAGGGGCGTCCAACAGACATGACAAACAGATTTGACTGCCCAGGATACCTCTCTTTGCACACAGACTATACATTACCCCCCTTCAGGGGGTAGTCTGGGCATCTATAAGTTTGACCTCACAATGCAGTCAATTGAACTTGTTGTTTGGACAAGAATCAAAGTCTGTCTACATTCTTTCTGTCACATCACAAAGAGCTTGGTACCAATCTTTGGTGTCTTTCTTTCTACCCACAGCACTGCACCATGGACAACAATGATACCAAGAAGGCACTTCATTGTTCTACACCAACCTCAAACTCAAATTTGGCAGTCTCCAATGCAGGTGCACCAGAGTTGGTATTGCCTGCTCAATTTTACAGATCAAGAACCCTCCACTGCTTCCATCTCGGTCAAAGAACCTTGGCTTGTCTCACACTAAGGTTGTTCAGCCTAACACACCCCCTCCTGACTACAGTGCTTCAAGAAACAGCCCATTTTGTGAGCCTCAGCTCATTGAAGAACCCACAATTTCAGAGGACTCTCTCCTGGCCCTTCTACCTGCTGCAGACAATCTCACTTCATGGGCCAATGGGAATGGGTGGGAAACTACAATGAAGGGATGGGGTAATGATTCATGGAATACCATGCCTACTAATCTGTGGATAACAATGCTGCCTGATCACAGTATGACTCCAGCAGGTATAACATCACTGCATCCAAACTCATCAATATCAATGGGTGGGACACTCAAGAGGAGGAGAGTTGGTGGAATCCATCCATGTGTGAAAGATGCAAATGGCCCAGTCCTGGTGTCTTGCCACCATGCCTTGCCAAGAGGCTACACAACCCTGAGCATTCCCTACTTTCAATAAGCATGAACATGCCTGACATATGCCAGGCTTGCTTTGACCTCCAGAGATGGGGCTGATTTTGGGCCATCTGACACAGGCGACATCATCAGGCTGATGGGATGCAGGGCATGTTCATGGGGGGAATTGCTAAGGCTGAGGGAGATGGGGGGTGTGTCATTGTTGCTGCCAAGTGAGGCTGGGACTGGAGGGACATGGGGATGTTGTCACTGAGGTCAGGGATGCAGGGATATTGTCACTGGACTGGGGGACACATCATCATGGGGGACATTGTCACTGCAGCTGGGTGACACGGGGATATTGTCACTGGGCTGGGGGATGTGTCATCCACAGGGGACATTGTCACTGGGCTGGGGGACGCACCGTCCATGGAGGACATTGTCACTGAGGCTGGGGGACATGGGGGACATTGTTGCTGGGCTGGAGGACATGTTGTCATGGTTGCCAGACATTGCTGGGGCTGGGAGGACATTGTCGTTGTTTTGGGTGATGCACTGTCACACACCAAATGCATTTGGTATGAGAAAGGAATGCAAGCTTCTGCAGTCCAACTCCCATACCAGAACAACCAAAGAAGCAGAAGAAATGATTGAGAAATGAAGGGGAAAGAGAATAATCATTTTAGTGCCGAAATGTCAAATTTAGGTGCCCAGTGCCAGCATTCTGATATTTTGAATAGCTCCGCTGTCTTTGAAGCTATCAGGCATGTGACTATACCATCATGGAGCCTAGACCATGGTCTATCTGCCTGTCAAGTTCCGACATAAATCCGATTATTTCCCACAGAGATATTCCACCTGCAATCCAGACACCCACTTCATCAGTCACTATGGAGTCCACATTTTCTCTGGAACATTTCTCTGCTATTGCAGCAGACCTCAACTATGTCCTGCTCTTGGGACAGCCTCTCCCTGATCTCCTGTGCACTGCCTGGCATGTATCTTCCCAGCCTGTTCCCTCAGTCCCTCTCATTCTCAGTCAGCGTGTTCTCCTTGTCAGTCCTGCATCATGCATGTACTTTGGTCATCTCTGTGTCTCCTGAGTCCTCTGCATATGGTCCTTTCATCCCAGAGTCCTGTCACATCCATCTCCCTCCATCATTCATTTTGCTTCCCTGCTATCCTGCAGCAAACACGAATGATACAGTGTTCTAGAACCCTTCTTAGGAGCCTTAAAGAGTACAGAACCTTCCCCTTACTGCTCAAGGGAAGACTGCTCTTGGGGAGCACCAATTTTCATGTTTTTGTCCTACAGAAGCTCAATCTAAGAGTTTTGTGACACTCTGTGATCAACTGTGACTCTTCTAGACATTCCAGGCCCCCTGACACTCCTCTTCTGGTCAGATCAATTCTCTTATTATCCCCCAGCCACTCCCATCAGTGGCACTGCTTCAGAAGGTCATCTCCAGATCTAAAGTTCAATTAAACACAGGTTGTGCTTCCCTTCTGTCTGAGTCACACAGAGTCACTCTGGCTCACTCTGACTCACTCTGCTGTGCATTATTAATCCCCTCTTGGCATTACTAATCTCCATTATCCCCCTTATCAATCACTTACCAATCATCCTACAAATCATGCTTATTATGCTGCTTATCAATTCCTGACTCATGCCCCTATGCTTCCTATGCATTATGTCATCACATATGCTCATTTAGCTTTGATCTACTCATCACATGCTTCCCCCCCCCTCTTTTGGCCCCCATGCAATGATTTTCATTTATTCTTGGTTATGCACCCCTTTTTACCTATGTTTTTGCTCATTCCCTTGGCTCAGCAGCTTGTTTATGCTCTCCCCATCGATGACTCAGCCTGATTACACTGCTTACCAATTGCTTACCAATCTCTTACCAAGCACTTAGTCATTTGTGCTTACAGGGCCACAGCAGCCAAAGGCTGCAAGGAAATGTCTGCTTCCCCCTCAATAAAGCAACCACATTCACTCTCCCTCACTGTCTATAAGCTCCCTCTCTGTCTTTGGACTTGTAGGTCACTCTATGCTGGCCTAAAGCTCCATTATTGTTGTTTATCAGATATACCTTGTATCTGATCATTTCTCTAGGCTCAAGCACAGTCTAGGACATCTATCCACTCCATTTCATCACTGTCCATCGCATTTTTGAAGCAGGAACAATCCCCTTGCTTCCCTGTTGCTCTATCACTGCTCTATCACCCCTATTGTTGTTCTACCATCACTGCTCAACCCCAGGACTCTTCCTAACCACTGTGGTAGGCTGAAGAGGAGTCAATACCATCATCAATTGCATTCCTTCCACATCAGAAGCCCTTCCCTTCCCTCCTGCACCTTGCCTGAAGGCATGCAGCACATCCCCCTGTGGAGATTAAATACCAGAACTGCAGAGGAATACCACCACTCACTTTTTGTTGTCCTTTGGTGTTGGTTGTTGGTTGTTCTGACCTCTTCCCTCACTTAGATGCACAACATGGCCACCAATGATGATGATAACCCACCACCTGTGATGACAATGGCAACTCTACCACCAGCATCATCAACACAACCACCACGATCTGGGTCACCAACAATGATGATGACCCACCACCTCACTACCTGTGACAATGATGACTACGACCACCAAACCACCCCTGTAAGTACCTATCACCACTGCCTTACTGCTACTAACATTGACCATGCTCATGCCCATCACCCTAACACCACCACTAATGCCAGCACCACTACTGGTGGTGCCAATGTAGTGATGGTAATGAGTCCTGTAGTATATTTTAGAAGTAATTTTTGTATATTCTACAGTGAAATCATGATTTATTCCAGTATTGATAATCAGATCTGAATAGTCTGATATACTGGGAAACTGCTATTTTGCAATACTGAGAGTCTGGTAGTCTGGTAGTTGGAAAATAACTGACAGTCTGATAATCTGGTAATCTGGAAGTCTGGAAGTCTGAAATAACTGGTAGTCTGAGAATATCTGACAACCTGATGCTCTGAGCATCTGACAGTCTAATAGCCTGGTAATCTGATTGTCTGGAAGTCTGAAAATAACTGGTATTCTGGGAATATCCAACCAACTGATGGTCTGATATCTGACAGTCTGACAGTCTGGTAGTCTGGCAGTCTGACAATCTGATGGTCTAATATCAGAAGTGCCATTTCTGACTGTCTGATCAACTGGTGGTCTGAAAATTTCTGAGAATGTCTGATATCAGTTTTTTTTTCACTTTTCTAGTTTTTTTCAGACCTTGAGAACTTTTGTCAAGTTGCTAATGACTTCTAGTGCTGCTGAAGTGCAACCATGGGCTCCCTTGATGAGCTCTCTTCTGGGAAAGAACAAGAGAGGGTTCTCCTTCCTAATAGCACTCTAAAGTAGGGATATAACTGTCATGGTGCTGGAGGATGCTGTCTGAAAGTAGCAAAGCAGATAGAGTATTGAATTTGATCCATCCAGGAAAGTGAGACAAACAACAGAGGAAGATGGACATGGCAGGGGTCTGGGAGGAAGGGACCATAGGCAGAGGGGCTCAGAGGACACAGAGACAACCAGAGAAGACTTTTCAATCTTGACAATAGACCTAAGATGACCAAAGTATGTCCTTGATGCAGGACTGACAAGGAGAACACACTGACCAAGAATGAGGGGGACTGAGGGAGCAGGCTGGGAAGATATGTGCCAGGCAGTGCACAGGAACTCTGGGAGAGGCTGTCCTAGGAGCAGGACATAGTGGAGATCTGCAGCAATAGCAGAGAAATGATGCAGAGAAAATACAGACTCCATAGTGACCAATGAGATGAATATCTGGACTGCAGGGGTAATATCCCCATGGGAAATAAGCAGATCTGCATCAGAACTTGACAGGCAGATAGACCACACTCTAGGCTCTCTGACAGTATAGTCACATGCCTGATAGCTTAAGAAACAGTGGAGCTATTCAAGAAATTGGAATGCCAGCACTGGGTGCCTAAAAATGACATTTGGGTGCTACAGTTGAGTATGGCAAAATGCATATCAACAGGACCAGTGAAAAGATTATGCATTGTGTCAATTATGCAGAGACAAATGTCATATTTGTGACATTAGTGTGACATGTAATAACTATATGTGACAAGGATAGTACCCAGTACTAACTGCGAGAATACAAAGCATGTACCGTATATTACTGAATGAAAAATGCATCAAGGGTAGTCTGTTTGGAAGTAAGGAGTGCCTCCCATTGTAGGAGAGCTCTGAATTTGATCAGATCGCGTGATAAGTTGAATGAAAACTGGGCATCACCCCCATAGTACATACAACCAGCTTCAAGCTGCTTGCACAGCTCGATTAGCTTATCGTGTGGCAGTGCCACAGCTTCTGCCAGTGCTTCGCCACTGTCTTCGTCATCGTTCTCACCATTGTCAGCTTCATCAGCAATCTCGCCATTTGCAATGGCTGCCTCCCTGCACACTTCATCAGCAATGGCCCCAACACTGCCATCCAAAACTGGCTCAGGAAGATCCCTTTCTTCTGGAGGTTCGACAACATTGTCTACAGATGGAAGTGGGCCATGAATCCGGTTGCGCTCCTTCAGCCAACAGACAGATTCCATCAGTTCTGCTTCAGCTGATGCGAGTTGTCGCGCGGGAATACAGATCTTGATTCCAGAGTGAGACTGTGTGGCTGTGCGGTGAGTGGCAACTGCATCAAGTGCAGACTCGTCATCTTCTGATTCCATGATGGCCTTCAGTACTGGTTCCCAGTTCGTGTTGACATAGTGATCTCCAAGATGCGTAGATAATGCAGTTTCTACGTCTGGGAGTGACATCATTCCCACGGCATACTGATGGATGAGATCCCAGGCGACAGGATCTGCGTGAGTGGGATACAAAGACGACGGTCCCAACTCATTGTCACTACAACGTATTAGAGCATTAGTGACTGTACAATTATGCATGTGTTGGTCAATACTTACAGCTGGATTTTACTATGATTCCAGCAATGCTGGATTGTTTTGGCTGATACAGCATCCCAGGCTGCCTTTGCCATTGTCATCCCTTCGAGTAAGTTGATTTTGTAAATGTCGCGCTCCCCAGCGGCATCCAGATCTATTGCCCGAGAACAAAAATTACTGCAGTAAAGTGCCTTGAAACAATGGATTATGCCAGCATCGCAGGGCTGGACAAATGAGGTCATGTTTGGCTCACAAAATTCAAGAGAGATATTAGACAGCTGATAAGTGATTTTGTGCCCACTGAAGTTATCAACATAAAGGCATATATTTCGCCATTCACGCTTCATGCAGAGATTAAGTTTCTTGAGCCATCTAAAGTAAATGACAGATTAGTCACCGCAACTTTAGACAGATAAGATAACAACACACTCCTCAAATAAGGATGATGTCATCCATGCCTTTTTGTTGCTCCGGTAATAGAAACCAGATTGCTCCAGTGTTTGCCTTTTGAAGCATCAAGGTTTCGAAGATTTGCCAATAAAAATTGGCTCAAGCTTTTCACTCCCATCTGCATTACAAGCAAGTCCAATAGTAATATGGAATTTTTCTTTCTTTTTTCTGCTCATCTGGCACATTGCCAAGCCATGATCTGGAGGAGCACTGATGTGTTGTTAGCTTATGAAATCAAATGTCGAGACTTGCTTACTAAGGGAAAAGTGCGGTCTCATCAAAATTGAAGCGATCGCGTGGTGCAAATTTTGACAAAATCTTTTGGCATCGCTGATGCTCTGTCTCAACTGCTGCAAGGTCTACTGAGCCTGCTTCTCCATGACGCCTAACCTCCCGAATGTTGTAAGTCTTGCAAAATGAGTGTAGCCACCCTTCCCCTGTTAGTCTTTCCTTTTCAGGAACCTGAAACTCAGCCTCAAATCTGCTGCGTTTCTCCTGTAACATAGGGCCTGTAACAATTTCCCCTTTATTTTCCATATGTAGAAACCATAAGTACAGTGCACATTCAACATCTGGCCTTACAACATTGCGAGGTTTTTTCGATGAGAGAGCAGTGGGGTTGTCATTGACACATGTTTCCATTTTTGGACGGTCAGGCCGTAATTTCTGCGATAGGGTAGACTGGGTGAAAACAAGTGCCCCAGTTGGAAGGGAGCCAAAGTGCTGGACAATATCAGCCTGAGGGACATCAGGGTGTGAGTCCACATAGGAATAGACAATAAGCCAGTCAGAGAGAGTAAGGTTTTGATGAGAAGATGCTTTTGGGAGCTGCGCTGATGTGCGAGGCATGTCCCCTTTCTTCCGTTGCTTTGGAGGTGGGGGGTTTGTGGGGGGGTCACAGGGTTTCCTTTTCAGGATTTCCGGCATAGTGGAGTAAAGTTGATCCCTTCATTGCTACTGTGGGACATTTATACTAGGAAAAAGACAATGCGCTTAGCTATTCAAGCTCACTAATAATGCATAACTTGGTCACAATGGCATGCATTTTTCATTATGCACAGGTGAGCCATTGTAAGGGGGCCCCAACTCGGGCCAAACAAATTTTGATGCATTATCTATTTTATGCATTCTGCTCTGATGCATTTTGCCGTACTCAACTGTAACATCATTTATTCTCTTCTTTCCTTCATTTCTCCATCAATTCTTCAGCTTCTTTGCTTGTTCTGGTATGGGAGTTAGACTTCAGTAGTATGCATTCCTTTCTCATACCAAAATGGTCATTATTCCTTGGGTTCTTCTGCTTCTTGGCAGTTCTTGTGTGAGTGATGACTGCTAGACATTGGCATTCATCCCTTGCTCCAGGATAGTCTTTTTGTGTGATAGATGGCTATGATGAGGCTCTGTCATGCTCATCCTTCACATCAGGATCATCTGATATTGACATTATCTTCCATGTTCACTGTACCAAACCTGTTTGATGCATGACACCACCATCATTGGACAATACTGGGGGTGGCTCATGTAATGGACCTAGTGTCCCAAACCTAACTCTTCAACCCTACTCCTATCCTAGGGTTCATACATTATTTATTTCCTTTCTTTTAGGGTTTATCTGATTGCTATCAGCAATCTCCAGCATCTAATCATATCTATGATCTAATGGATCTACAATACCAGTTACTCTTCACATCTCCATTGAGATCTCAAGGATCTCTTCATTAATATGCCTAACCCTTATCCATGCTGTGAGTCAAAGTGTGGATTTTGGTCAGAGTAATAACCCAAACACAACACCAACAAAGGACTATGAAATTGTGCGAGTGGTGGTTTACCTCCGCAGTGTCCAGAGAGGATGTGCTGAGGAAGGGGGAAGAGGATCTACACCAACAGGGTGATGCAGACAGAGATACAGGATACTCCTGGGGTACAGGAGTGATAGAAGACGAAGGGGATAGGTGTCTTGACTCTTCCTATAGCCTAGGAAGTGTCAAAGCGGGGATTGAGTTAACTGGGACTGAAGTAGTGATACTACACCTAGAGATTGGTGCAGCAAAGGGGCAAGGGGGCTCCTGATGTCCAGAAGCAATGGGAGATGAAGGATAGACTGGCTAGAGTCCGATTGAGCCTAGAGAAACACTTGGACTTGAATAGATTGAATAAAACTTGAATATCAGAGCCTTTAGGCCTTCACTGAAGCCTACAAGACTCAAAGAGCTGAGGGGATACTGACTGAGAGAGACTGAGAGAGGGATAATTTCATACAATTGGGTTCTATGATCACTGGGCTGAGCCCAGGGGTTTAAATACATGGGGGGACACAGCATTAAAGTACAAAAAGGGAAGGGAATGAGCAGAATTTGTCAAGGATTGGTAAGTGATTGGTAAGGGCTTTGTAAGGGCTTTTTAAGCAATCAGTAAGCATGGGATAAGCAGGAATGAGTAAGCTGCATGACAAGATTGATTGGTAAGGGAGTGAGTCATCAGCTGAGTAATATATCAAAAATGCAAAAGGGATAGAGTAATACTGATGACATGAGAGCATCAGTAAGCAAGGGATGAGTCACTGCACAGCAGAAGG
>Ga0307518_10003555_pt1 | contig 11209 bp, 16 predicted proteins | sample 25_EM_MG_FD_203889 | JGI IMG/M metagenome (GOLD analysis project Ga0307518, IMG submission 203889) | Populus trichocarpa ectomycorrhiza microbial communities from riparian zone in the Pacific Northwest, United States - 25_EM | ecosystem: Host-associated > Plants > Roots > Unclassified | place... | reverse complement strand
AGGCAGTGAGAACAGGCCCAGCTGCACCTGCCATGAAATCACTCACATACTGTCAAGCCAACAGGACCAGAGTGGGAGTGAAGGCAGTGAGAACAGGCCCAGCTGCACCTGCCATGAAATCACTCACATCCTGTCAAGCCAACAGGACCAGAGTGGGAGTGAAGGCAGTGAGAACAGGCCCAGCTGCACCTGCCATGAAATCACTCACCCACTGTCAAGCCAACACAGCCAGAGCAATGATTCATGTACCATAATGTGCTTAGACTGAATAGAGCACCACAGTGTAGTGAATTGAGTACCTATAAAATATCATGTGACATTAATGGCACCACCTGGCATCACCATCTTACCTTTTTGAATGGCATCCATTGGAGTATTTCAAGTTCCAGAAGTCTTTTGTTAAAATGATTTTTGCTTGCCAATCTCATGATGTTTCTGCAAACCATTAAAATATCATCTACCTTCCACCACATCAAACAGTCCTCTCACCTAACAGCAAATTCAATATTCAGATCAAAATTGACTTGTTGTGCTGATACCACCAGCTTCTGTAGTTCAACCTCATCAAGTGCATTTGTGGTGCATGTGATGAGTGGACCACAATCTGCTTCTTCATTCATACCTAGTACATAAAGCAGCACTGTTAGCACACTTACATGAAAGGTCCAGGCCATGATAACTCACCACCCAGTGACAAATAGTCCTTTGGTGGGTACTTGCACTCATCCAATTGGTTTTTGATTTTTCTTCTAACCTCACTCAAAATTTGTGGTGCCAAGCTTCTAGCCTTCAGCATTGCTTCTTTTATTTGCATACCTTCATCTCTGAGCCTTCCAATTGCCACCCCCCTCATTGCATCAGCCTTTGTCAACAACACAATTACTGGCACTACCCAATCATTATTCAGAATCTTTTATTATGAATCATAATGGAGATTTTTACCATGTTCAGTATTGCACTCATTGAAGAACTGTTCTTCTGCAGCAACAATTGGCCTCTCGGACTCGCACATTGGAATACAAAACCTGGATCCTGATTTTTAGCTACTTAATTAGATTCGGTAATGTTGTCTCACCAGACAGCATGGATCCGCTCCGCTAACCGCCTTTTCGTCCCTCGGTCTGCGATGAATTTCTTCGTCAACTCTAATTCACTCACAGAGCCTGTCTCGAATCCTCGTGAATCATGAAAGACGAAACGTGGACTGCTCTGGAAAATCAACTCATTCTCAATGTCATGATATCCCCTCTGGGCATTATTAGTTTGTTGGCGACACGTCCCAGCATCATCAAACACACCTCCACAGATCCCTCCACAACCGTAGAATCAAGCTGGGAATATTCGTGCATTACCTTTCAATATTATGCAGCGAGACGTCCTACCTTTTCGCCTTTGGCATTGAAGACTTCGGGGAGCTCTGTGGTATTGCAAACACGCTGTAAGAGTGTCGTTTTACCAGCATTAGATCTGCCGATGACGAGGACTCTAAAACGACCAATACGGTCGAAGTGCTTTCTGACGGTCCCAGGATCCATGTGAATCATATCATCGGCACCTAGAGGAGTTGGTCACCATGCCGTTAATGTGTGTCCAGTTGATGATATTGGAAATAAGTACCCACCTGCCCTGGAACCTGGGTTACGCTGCTCGGTGTTTCTGACGTCCGCAGAATCCATGTGAAGCATATCGTCAGCACCTAGAGAGAGGAGTTAGTGGCCACCTTGGTGATGTACGCCATCCGGTCCATGATATTAGAGCCAAGCACTTGCCTGCACTGGAGACCGGCTGCTCAGTCTTGCTGACGTCCGCAGGGTCCATGTGAAGCATATCGTCAGTACCTGGAGAAAAGAGTCGGCCGTCATTTTGTTAATGTATGTTATTCGGTTCGCGATATTAGACACGAGCACTCACCTGCGCTGAAGCCCACGTCACGCTGCTCAGTGTTTCTGACGTCGGCAGATTCCATGTGAAGCACATCGTCAGCATCTGGAGGGAGGAGTTAGTGGCCACCTTGGTAATGTATGCCATCCGGTCCATGATACTGGTCACAAGCACTCACCTGCACCGGAGACCGGCTGCTGAGTCATTCTGACATCCGCAGGGTCCATGCGGAATATATCGTCAGCACCTGGAGAAAAGAAGTTATTCGGTTCACGATATGGGACATAATGCATAAGTCACCTGCGCTGGAGCCCACGTCACGCCGCTCAGAGTTTCTGGCGTCCATAGGATCTATGTGAAGCACATCGTCAGCATCTTGATAAAGGAATCCGTGACCACACTGCTGATGTGCGCTATCCAGTCAACTATATATACTCACTTGCTCTGGGGTTTGAGTGGTGTGTCGAGTGGTGGAGGGTGTGTGGTGGTTGGATTGAAAGCGTTGCAAGGACGACACTGAGGACAACCTCAAAGGCAGCCTCACTGATGCAACGAGGTGCACCATGCATTCCGGATCGATCCTACTCAGATGGGACATCCATTCAGCCGCATCGTGATCATGATCAGGCCTTCAATGAGGGTCCCAAACTCCACCACCTAACGACCCCTTCTCATCCCTGCAATGTACACGCTCGTACTTGCCACACCATCGTCGACGTCTGATTTGATCAAGAGCTCCTCGAGGTATCTGTGATTCTGTGTCATTGACAGTCGTCTCCAATCGCCGCCAGTCACATCTGGCACTTGCCAACTCGCAATGCACACACGCACTACGGTACCACCGTCGTGGCCTTCTGACTCCACACTCCGGTTGTTCTCAGTCTATCGAATTGCTCCCACGCGTTCGGGGAGGGCATTCGACGCATTCGATGCTCAGCGTTCGACTCGCCCGCGTGCCCAGTCGAGCCCTCTGGTCTTCCACTCGCACATACTGCCTGCTCCCCCTCGAGCAGGACTCGCTGTACTTCAGGTACGTCTCGATTTGCGTTCTCATCGCGCTGGCGTCTTTTTTCAATCTGTAGTGTCTTTTGCTTGAACCGCGGTGAGTCTCCGCATGCTGTCTCGTCCGACCCTCGTTGACTCCACCGGCCTCGTTTACCTGTCCAACATCCTGTGTGGCCACCTTTTTTTTTTCGTCTCAATTTAAGTGTATTCGGACCCACTGAAAGACCCATGTCACACTATTCTACCTACTGAGCTCAAACTGTACAAAGGGGAGGTGACTCGACACTAAATCAAGACTGACGTGACTATGGCCACCTTGTCAACTGCCTCGACGACCATTGACGGCTCAACCACTTCCAGCGTCCCGTCCATTTCATCTGCCGTCACGATGATGCCTCGCTCGCATTCGGTGCCTCTTCATTTGGGAACCTCTCCGATGTCTTTTGCAGCTCTTGTGTCATTTATTAGGCCTCTTATAGCGTATTTGGCATACCAGGTAAGTCTTCTTTGTCTGGCTTTGCCGCTGCGACGTTAACGTCCTCGCATGTAGAAATGATTGTATCGCCTCTGCGCATCCAGCGCTGTCGCCCGTCACTGACGTGTGCGGGTCTTCACGTTTGGCACGTTCGTTGTCGACATTCTCGGCGCCTCGATCTTTGTCGTGGAGATCTTCAATGCATGGTAAGCCTTCTTCGCTGACTGCCCTCTGCGGTTCCAACTGGGCATCTTTGCGACACGCAACCGTACTCGCGATCTGCGGACTGGCCCCTCCCTTGTCAGGGCCGCCCTCACTCGCGAGCGTCACAACAGCCACATTCGACCTTTGTGCTGAGTTCTCGTGTCCGATAACGCTGCCGCCGCATCTCCGTCACCGCGCCATATGGCCAATACCTACTATATTCACATTCTGGTAGTGACCCCTGATAATTTTCATTTACTTCAGTAGTTCATGATGGATGGAGTTGAACACATCTAGCCTCTTTGATATCATTCAGGAGCCGGAATGTATAAAATGTGATACATAAACGACTGAAAACGTAAATAGAACAGAATGGGTAGTACAATCAAGAACATTAGTACTAGGAAAGCAACGAGAGGTGGACAACACTACTAGGTGACTAAGACACAACGGTATACGACGGCGAAGCCAAGGTAATAGAGGGAGTAGAGGGAGAAGCGAACATGTAGTTGTGACATATCCGCAAAGGGTGATGCATGTCCAAATGGTAACGAAGGATCGCATCAGACCTGGAGTCCCGAATTAGTGACCTGTGAACTCAGTACAGGTTGTTGATGCTGGATAGACGGCGACGACATCTTCATCGCTGGCGTTGGCGGAGGACGAGGCGGCGTTTGATGCGGCGGTAGGGCTAGTGTGGCATTGGGCAGAGGGGATGGGCTATTATGTTGTAAGCGCGAAGACAATGAAAGGGTGGGGATATTGGCCTCCGTGTACCAAATGCCCCGTTGTCGTCTGGACCGCCCCCCATAATGCCCAGCCGACCGACTGCCCGGTTGCCGTTTTCTGATGGCGTACGAATAGGAAGAATACCGGGAGAATTGTGAGGACTAGCCAACCCCGTTGCGCCACCCACGTCTTGCCCGTTCCCGAGCGTCGGTGTCTGCTGCATCGGCGACCCATTCCACTGTCCCCCAGGAGGAGGCTTCAGATTTACATCGATCCCTGCGCCCAAATGCATATTGAAATGCGTCCCGTTAGGTACCATGTATGCTTGAATCTGCCGACCAGGCGTTCCCTGAATCGCTGAAGTCGGATCTTGACCTGGAGCAAGCGCCATCCTCGAGTTTTGCGTCGGTTGCGGCGAAAGACCATTAGGTTATCAAGGGGCCTGCATATAAGCACCATTTGGGATCGCATACCCGTTGATTGGGCTGTGATACCCGTTCAAGGGAAGGGAGATAGGCTGCTGAATATCGGCTTTCAGTCGTAGAGGAGACCCAGTTGCCGTCTGTATACCTGTTGTTGGCGGAGCGCTGACCTCTGGTGTTTGCTGCATACTTCCATTAGAGATTGGTCCGTTGGCGACAGGTGCACTATTCGGTATATACGTCGCTTTCACTGCATCTCTGTCCGTAGACAAGGGGAGGGTAGGCGACGCGCTGGACGCGGGAGTGGGCGAGGAGTCTGCATTTTGACTGCTGATGGGATGATTGATGAGGGGGTAGTACAGGAGCCAAATTTGATGTCGCAGGAGGGCGAACATTCCCACCAGATATTCGCATATGAGGGATGGTGGCAAGAGGTGGCATGTCCTTCAAGTGTGCCTGCATGGATATCGGCATGCCGTTCGGGACGGAGGGTAGCAGTACGCTGGTAGGCATTTGTGGGGAGGTTGCAAGGGGCGAGATGCCATTTTGTGAATCCGCGCTGGACATTCTGCGTGTCTTTGCGAACTGGCAGTGTAGCAGCGATTCGAAATGGGGTGACAGCATGTGGACGGCCATCTTGCAAAACGTAGATCGTAGTGTCATTATTGATGAAGCTACCTGTCTTGTTCAGTGAATAACGTCATCATATGACGCAGATACCTCGGGTCATAATCATCCACGAGCATACGGTCCTGTTCCTCCGCACCCTCTGGAGCCACTGCGGGATCATCATCCTGGTCAAAGCGCCAACGTTCTTGAAGACGACGTGCTATCTCATCCTCTGCATTATTGAATATCTCCTCAAGAGATCGACCAAAACCGCGGCGTCGTCGCATCGACCTGATGTCATCATCACGAATACAAAGCCTTTGCAAAGCGTCTCGCCTGTCAAGCGAGATGCCGCCAAGCCGTGTCAGCCGGTAGCGAAGATAGCGAAGATGCTCAGGGCTCCCGTCCCTGTCTTCCACGCCGTCTGGTGATGGAGTACTCTGAGAGGACGTAGGAATGAGTTTCCGAGGGTACAGTAGCGTAGGCCGTTGATAAGGGTTCTACATTGAACGGATTAACACCTGAAGAGGTATTATTGCAAGTGAAACACACCTCCACGACATCCTCGTAGCCGTGGTCCCTCTCCTTGCGACGTGCAAGACCACATTCCATGGCCGCATTAATAAGACTGAGTCGCTCCTTCAGCTGGATAACGGCGTCCATTGCTATTATTGGCGGCGCCACATCACCATCTCTAGCACGAAGCTTGAGTCCCGGTAGACGACTGAAAGGATGTTATCAGGTGACTTGAGTCAGGGGAGGAGAGATTCGACATACCCAACGGCCTCGGTCTTGGGCTCCTTCACCACGCGCTCCTTGTCATGTAACAATTCATCGTCGTCTTTCGTGCTCAGCGATGGGAACTTGCTTTTTCAGGTTTTCGCGTTCGAGTAATGATGTGGCCAGGCCATGGGCCTGTGCAAGCTCCACTTGCAAACGGAATAGTTTGTCGGACGAAGTGGCTTGAGAGGCGCGAGGTACGAATCATTGTTGGTGCCCGTCTCGTCAAACTATAAAAGTGATTATAAGAAGGGTTGTCGTGTCTGAGCTGGAAAACCAGAGCGGACTGACATTCGGTGTTGGGATGATTCTATGGCCACCCCGCTCAGTCCTGCGTTCGCGCCAATGTGGATAGATTGCCTTTGCCAAGCGCAGGAGTTGCGCTGGTGGAGGCATCCAAGCTGGTACTCCAAATGCAACAAGCATGGATACCGGTAACGGCGACGAGAAGACATCTTGGTAGTCTGAGAAGGGGGGGAAAGGCATGCAAGACTCTACGCTCTATTAACAGGCGATCGGTCACCATTTACACGCAATGGGCAACAGAATGCGTATGATATGGAGGAATGGTGTCTTGTAATGGGAGACTTCTCAAAGATCCCCATTATGAGTTCAAACTCATCTTCCGAGATGGTAACAGGCTGAGCACCAGTTCCTTGCCTTTCTCCTTGGCACTGGGTCGTCGTTGCAGATGTTGAAAGGATACCTTGTGCACGGCTGCCTTCTCCACGAGCCTCCTCATTGTTCCTATGTTCCTTGTCCCGTTCGTCCATGAAGTAGGAGAAGCCATCGATGATGGCACTCGCACCAGACTCCTCGATTGTGTCTGAGAATCGTGCGTATGCGTCGGGCTGCTTCCAGTGAGCGGGACAGTTACTAGATCTCCTCATAGTTGTCAACCACGCCCGTAGAATTGGATAAATGCAGCAGGAGCCTTGTCAGCAACGGTGCCGCGCGTGGTCTGGGGGCGGTGCAATGAGGTGAAGGATTCTCAATGGATTGGCGCATTGGAGAATTTGGAGCCAAGGGAGACTCGATCTCCGAGGTCGCCGCGAAGCGCCCATTAGACATCTCACGTGATGCATACGCGCGAGGACCGAGCAGGGGCAAATCGAAGCTTGCCTCGTCCATCCACTCCCACAACTGGCCAGGTGGCCGGCAAATCGACCCACCCTCTCTCGTTGAATCACCAGCGATTTCTACTTCTCTTTCCTAACCTTCGCGGACCGTTCTATTACGAAGCAGACTGCACCTGCAGCAACATCCGCGCCCGACCAGCTCCTAAGTATGAGAAGATTCAAGGGCTGGGTGCACGACTACGGTATATCTGTTTACTTGGCAAGGCACGATAAAATTTGGTGAAAAGTGTTGCTTTTGCCATGGATCTGCTCCTTCATTGACGTGTGAGTGTGCTCGATCCGAATTCTCCTCAGTAGGTCTGACGGGCGCGCATATATCGAAGAAAACACTTCCAACGGTTGAGACACATCAAACAACTTTCGGTTTCGTACTACCTATTCCCAGGCGCATCTCACAATCGCTTCAAACATTGTCTTGGTACGGTTGACTTCGTCCCTCTGATACCACGTGTTGACAAGAGCCCTGTATCCCCACAGGCGTTGGCCACCTGGCAAGACTCATGGCGGTGCATCTCCGAGAAAGTTAGCCGCAGTTAGGTATCTCGGAACAAGACATTAAATGCGTTGAACTAGCCGGACTTTGTCACGATCTTGGCCACGGTCCCTGGTCGCACCTCTGGGACGGCGTTTTCATACCAAAAGCATTGTAAGCAGCACATACACCTGTCTGCAAGTCTGAAAGCTAGAGATATTGTAGTCCAGGTAAAAAGTGGAAGCATGAAGACGCGTCCGAGATGATGTTTGACGATATGGTGGATACCTATCTCCTCGACATTACACCAGAGGAGATTGCCATCGTCAAAGCATTGATTGCAGGCGATAAGACACATTGTCCGCAAGTATCGCGTGCAACGGTAACCTCAGAAAACCCGTTGACCAGCCCATAGTCTTGGGACGGAGAAGCCGTTCTTATTCGAGATTGTGGCCAATAATCGTAATGGATTGGATGTAGATAAGTAAGTTAAGCTTGGTGTGCTCCACGCCCAATTGTTGACGTCGAGCAGGTTCGATTACATCTTAAGGGACTGTCACGCAGTGGGAGACAGGGGGAATATTTCCATTTCAAGGTGAGCGCAGATCACATCGTGCTGGAAGCTCATTCACAAAGTCCGCTCCCATGGCCATCCGCAGACTCATCTCCTCTGCACGTGTCATAGATAACGAGATATGCTACGACATCAAGGACGCCAATCAAATCTACGAGCTGTACTATACACGCTTCTCTCTGCACAAGCGCGTATATAACCACAAAACTAGTGAGGATGTATTTCCGTGTCAGGGTTGGTGATATGCTGACGGCTTTCATAGCAAAGGCTATCGAGTACATGATCACGGATGCGCTGCTTGCTGCTGAACCTTACCTGAAAGTTGCAAATCTTGTCGACAAACCGGACCGATATGTCTTCCTCACGGATAACCTTCTGAACAAAATCGAGGAATCAACGGAAAAGGTAATCATCCATTTCCACGGATTCATGCCAGGGTGTTTATTGTCATGTACCAGGCACTTGAACCTGCTCGCGCCATCATCGAACGCCTTCGTAACCGAGACCTTTACCGAGTCGTCGACTTCAAGGTGTTTTCCTTCAATGATAAGGACATGGTCAAGCAGAATGTGACTCCTGCCCGAATTGTTGAAGTCGCGAAATCTGGATGTTTGAAGGGAGTTGACGAAGAACTGGTCGCCCAGCTCACGGTAGACCATGTCGCAGTAGGACTGTCCGTCCTACACTATGGCAGGGGCGCCAATAACCCTCTGGACGAAGTCACTTTTTATTCAAAGCAACAACCAGATGGTGAGCTTTTCCAGGTGCTTGTTTCCTATCCACGCATTCAGGTCGCTGTCAGTGGGTCGTAAGGCAGACTACAGTGTCATTTCCCTCTCCATGCCCAGGTCATTTGCAGAAGTCTGGCTCCGGATATATACCAAGGAGTGCAAGTTCTTCGGACTGGTACAGGCCGCATACCGGCAGATCCTCAAGATGCTCCAGCCGTCCGATGTGACTGACGAGCATCCGCACGACGAAGCAGAACAGGAAGACCCTGATTTAATGATCAAGATATGGACTCCGGGGACTGGAACGGAGTCGCCAGGTACACCCCGCTCGTCCTCACGTAACGCGAGCCTCGGCTCGCTGGCTGAGCTTCGTGCAGCTGCTGGCCAGTTGGCAAGATCATCCACCCCCGGGGGAGCCCGTGGCCGTACAGTTGGCCGCACGCCGAGTTTCTCGGATAACCAGTTCACAACTGTGCCTCCGAACTTCCGGGACCCGTCGCCTTCGAGGAAGCCGAGGAGCAAGCGCACACGAGACGTCAGTGATACGATGGAAGGCGCTCCTCCTCCGAAGAGCCTGCGACTTGCTTCAGGGTCATCTTCCCGTTAGCTATGGCAACAAATACAATATGCATAATCCGCCACATACCTTTTTTGAGCTCTCATACCTCTTGTGCAGGTCACTACATCTTTCTCCGTACCTAGACTGCACATTGATACGTTCTCACGGATGACTCGTTCTGCAGAATGCTTTTTGTACTACATATACATACCTAGTTGAAGTGCCATGGTTTTACCTATATGCCTCTAGTATCCATCCTACAATGTCATATAATGTTATGTGTCCATCTGAGTTCAACATCCTCTATTTTTATGTGATGCTGGCTCTTTCAGGAATCTGATTCCAACAATATAATATGGATGAGTCACCAAGAGTTCAAGACTCACTGGGGGAATACAGAGTTGCACCTGGAGGCTGGACATCATGTCACTCATCAGGAAATTGGGGAAGAAATGATATTTCCTGCTACACATTATAAACATACATCAGAATGATATTGTAATATACCCAAATATCAGCAATTAAACACCCTTACAATTCAACTAGCATAACTGAGTACAATGATCAAGTGCATATCAGAATGGTTTATTGTAGGTAATGCAGGACAGACATGGCATCTTGTTATCTTTGATGGTCTATCTTCCAACAGAGCTGCAGAGCCTGGTCATCTTGCTACCATTATGTGTCCCACATATATTCAATTATAGTTAATCTGCCAGAATGGCATCCCACTTATATTTGATGGTCTATCTTTCAACAGAGTTGCAGAGCCTGGTCATCTTGCTAACATCATGTTTCTAGCATATACTTAACCTGTCAGAATGGCATTACACTTATCAGCTTTTGCCCTCTTGTCAAGCCTATCAGCACCCTAGTAATCCTTTCACTTTGCCATTTGGCAAGTGGCCCAGGCTTACTACTGAAAGTGTTACCAAAAGTGTAGTAAAAGTATAGTGGAGGTGTACCAAACATTGTACTAAAATGTGTAGTAAAAGTGTCACAATAAGTGTACTAAAAAGTGTACTAAAAGTGTACCAAAAAGCGTAGTAAAAGGTGTAGTAAAAGTGTAGTAGCACTCCTACCTTAAATGGTCAAAGGTTCCCACTCACTCTTGGTGTAGGAAAGTGGTAGATACTATTAGGAAATGTTGGTAGTCAGTATGCTGATATAATCATATACACAAACACAAACACAGACACTTCAAGAAATTTCTCTAAGTCCCTCATCCTCACTCTGTCTTCAACCACCACCACACCAGTATCGTCCCACATCAGCAATTTGACATCTGTCTGAAGTGTCTGGGACAGACAGTGTCAGACATGTCAGACATGTCAGGTGTCACAGACCTGTGCCTGGAATCAGGTATGTTCCTTTCTGGGTCAGGCATCATTGTCTGGTGTCTGTCTGGTCCCAGACTATTCAGCCCACATCAGACAGCAGCCAGATACACTCCAGACAGATATTCCAGGTTCTTCTCAGCCTCTTCTGTCTGGTCACAGTCTATTCAGTCCTCATCAGACAGCAACCAGATACACCACAGACACATATTACAGGCTCCTCAGTAGGCCTCAGATCACACCAGACACAAGTAATTCAAACATATAATTGGGCTGCTCGTAGGTATAATTG